>ERZ824600.4106-NODE-4106-length-13191-cov-2.917403_pt1 | contig 13191 bp, 9 predicted proteins | sample MGYA00519933_ERZ824600 | MGnify/ENA primary metagenome ERZ824600 (study PRJEB31778, sample SAMEA3449178) | human gut metagenome | biome: human gut; feature: human-associated habitat; material: faeces | place: United Kingdom | collected 2010/2012 ... | reverse complement strand
TACCGGGGTTCTATCGGGATACAAGCGGCTCATGGTGTTTCATCCAGGAGAAACGCGGTATCCTGATACCGGTTCGTGATCACCTTGGCAGAATACAGGGCCTACAGGTTCGACGCGATAACGTAACAAAGAGAAAGTTTCGTTGGATTTCCAGTACAGACCAGGAAGACGGATGCCGTGCTGAAGGATGGGCGCATCTCGTCGGTTCTGTCAGACCGACTTTGGTGCTGACGGAGGGGCCGATGAAGGCGGTGACTTTCCTGGAGGGAATTTCCATGTTGATGTTTTTCAGCGCCTGGAAATCCCCGTAATAGAGGTTCATATTTTTGATATCGATGACGTCAGGGCTGTCGAAACGATATTGCTCGGTTTGTTTTTTCATGCGTTCTTTCCTTTGCACTTTTTTTCGATGACGGCGGAGATGATATTGAGCGCGACGACCAGTATCATCATCACCGCGGCGGTGGCGTATGCCTGCGGCATCGCGTTGCCCTCCTGGGTGAGAAAGCCCCACATCATGGTGGAGAGCGTGCAGGCGGGCGCGGTGAGGCCGAAGATCATATAGGAGAAGTTCCCCGCCGTGAAGATCAGCGCCGCGGATTCCCCCACGATGCGCCCGATGGTCAGCACGACGGAGGCGAAGATGCCTCCCAGCGCATTGGGGAGGATGACGCGGAAAATCGTCCTGAGTTTGCCCGCGCCGAGCGCGTAGCTTCCCTCCCGGTAAGATACCGGAACGGCGATCAACGCCTCTTCCGTAGAGCGGATGATGGTGGGGAGCACGATCAGGGTCATGGTGAGCGCGCCGCTCAGGTTGCATCTGCCGATTCCCAGCAGTTCCACGAAGAAGATCATGCCGAACATGCCGAACACGATAGAGGGGATGCCGGACAGGGACTCGGTGAACAGCCGGATGACTTTGACCAGTTTGCTGCCCGGTTTCGCGTATTCCACCAGGTAGATCGCCGCGGCGACGCCCAGCGGGATCGCGATCACGAGCGTGACGAGTATGATGATCCCGGTGTTGATGAGCGCCGGCGCCAGCGTGACCTGCGCGTTGCCCGATTCGCCGAACAGGAATTCAAAGGACAGATTGGGGATTCCGTTGACAAAGACAAACCCGATCATCCACAGAAGAAGCCCCACGATATATGCGGCGCAGACGATGCTGAAGTATTTGAGCGCCGTGTAAAAACGGCCTGTCCTGCGGAACGCGGCGGGGGAGCCGGGCGCGCCGGCGTGCATCCGTATCTTTTTCCCTCTTCCCGCGCCCGCGCGCACGAGATAAAATGCGGTGTTTAACAGGAGAATCAGCAGGAGCAATGTCAGTCCGATCGCCACCAGTGCGCTCCTGTGAACACCGGTCGCGTCGCCCATCTCGAGCGCGATGCTCGCCGTGAGCGTGCGGATGTAACCGAACAGGCTCAGGTTCAGCTGATTGCCGTTGCCCGCGATCAGGGCGACCGCCATCGCCTCTCCGATCGAGCGCCCGGCGCCCAGGACGATCGCCGCGATGATGCCGGATTTCGCGGCGGGCACTTCCACGCGGAAGACAGCCTGTTCGTGCGTCGCGCCCAGGGCGACCGCTCCCTCGTAATACGAGCGGTCGACCGATTCCAGCGCGGTCACGGAGAGGGAGACCACGGTGGGGGCGATCATAAGCCCCAGTATAATGGAAGAGGCGAGCGCGCCTTCCCCGATGTCGCTGGGAGAAATCGCGCGGAGCAGGGGGACGATCATCTGCATGCCGAAAAAACCGAACACGAGGGAGGGAACGCCCGCCAGGAGCTTTACCAGCTGGTAAACGACGTTTTTGATCTTCTGCGGGCAGAAGCGCGCGAGAAAGACCGCCGTCAGTACGCCCGTCGCGCCGCCCAGCGCCACGGATCCGACCGTGACCTGAAGCGTCGCTACGATCATGTAGAAAATGCCGTACTGCCCCTTTCCGTCTTCATTGGAGGGAAGCCAGGTCGTCCCGAACAGAAAACTGAAAAATCCCGTCTGTCTGAGCGCCGGAATGCTCGCGACCAAAATATACAGGAAAATTCCCACGACCGCCAGAATGGAAAAGAGCGCAGAGACGAGAAATACGTATTTAGCGGCACGTTCTTTGCCCGTGCCGCTCGTTGTCTTCAGTGTGCGGACGGAGTCCGCTGTCGTTTGGTTCTGCATGTCAGAGATTGACGCAACCCTTTGCCGAAATAATCGCGTGCGCGGCGTCGCTCTCGAGAATCCACTCGATAAAGGCGTTGACCGCGTTGTAGACGTCTTCGCCCGCCGTTTCCTTTAAGGATTCATTGACCGCCACGGTGAAGTCTCTCTGCATCTTGTAGCTTCCGTCCTTGATGGCCTGTTCGGAAGGCGCAACGCCCTCGTAAGTGAGCACTTTGACGTCGCTGGTCACGCTGCCGTAAGAGATATAACCGAATTTGGAAGGATCCGATTTGATGGCGGTTGTCACGGCAGAGGTGCTGTTCGCTTCGGAGATGACGGAAGAGTTGAGTTCCTGGCCGTCTTCCTGCGCGTCCTTCATGGATACGCCTTCCGCGTTTTTCACCAGGGAATCGAACCCGTCTCTCGTCCCGGAGCCGCCCTCTCTCTTGATCCCCTTGGTGACCGTTGCGGAAAGCGCCGTTCCGTTCATGTAGAGGTCATAGAGCTGCACGCTCGTCACGTCGGTCAGGTCGGAGTTTGAGACGTTTACCACACAGGCGATTCCGTCGATGCAGATCTTCGTTCCGACGACGCCCTGCTCGGTCTCGGTATCCTTCAGCTTGCGGCTCGCCATGCCGATATGGCTGGTCCCGCTGATCGCGTCTTTGACGCCGCTGGAAGAGTCCGAAGAGCTGATCATGATCGTGACGTCGTTGTCTTTTTCATATTCCGCCGCGAGTTCTTTCATGAGCGGGGTAATCGAAGAGGAACCGGAAATTTTGATGGTGACTTTTTCCGCCGTTCCGCCGCAGGCGGCAAACGCCGTCGCCGCCAAGACGCCGCAGAGCAATACGGCGAATGCTTTTCTGATTTTTTTCATTTTTTTCTCCTTTTTTTCTGTTACTGTCATCATGATAAAACTCATTTGTAAAATCCGCCGCACGAATTTGTAATAAAATTGTAATAATCGAAACGAGAGAAAAAAAGGAACGGTTTTTAAACGGCGTTTGCCGCCCGGCAGGGATTTATGGAGGAAGGCGGCGCAGCTGCGAAAGCAATTGAAAAAGAGCGGCTTTCTGCCGCTCTTTCAGAGAAAAAACAAATTATTCCAGCGTTTTCAGAGATGCGTTCATATCCGTCCTGACGATTTTGCGGTACAGCAGCAAATCGGCGATCACGCTGAACAGCAGGGAGAGCAGGGCGGAAACCAGCCAGGAATACCATTTCATGTTGGCGACCGAACCGAATTCCACGTAGTTGAACACGAACGTGGCGAACCCGGCGCCGAGAGGGATACCCAACAGCACGCCGATGAAAGAGAGGATAAAGACTTCCCGGTAGATATACATGGCGACTTCGCCGTTTTTATAACCCAGCACTTTCAGCGTAGCAATTTCTCTCCTGCGTTCCTCGACGTTGATATTCGTGAGATTGTAGACGACCAGAATACAGAGGAGCATGGCGCAGATGATGAGAATTGCGGAAATCCCGGAAATAGAGCCGGAAGATACGCCCATTTCTCCGCTGGAATCGTACAGCCCGAACCCGGCGAACACCAGCGCGGTTGCGCCGGAGACGGAGAGAACGGTCATGAAAAATCTGCCGAGATAGCGGAAGAGGTTGCGGCAGGTGGACTTGAAGCGGAAGGGGAGGCGCTTCCACAGGAAGGGAATGCGCTCCAGAAAGATCTTTTTTCCCGCTTTCGGCGCTTTCGGCTGCAGGAGCGCGGCGGGGCGCTCTTTGAGAGACGCGGCCGTCACCCAGGCGGTCACCGCGACGACGGCCGCCGCCATGGCGCCCGTCATGAGAAATCCGAAGACGGGGTTGAACGAGAGCACCGCAGCCGGCATGGTAAACATAATTTCAAAGGACTGGTAGATCAGAAAAGTCAGCAGATGGGAAAGCCCCAGCGCGCCCAGCGCGCCGCCCAGGGCGCAGCAGACGAGGGAGAAGAGAATGTATTTGAGCATGATTTTCCCGTCCCCGTAGCCCAGCGTCTTGAAACAGGCGATCATCGGCCGCTCTTCGTCGATCAGGCGGGACATGGTCGTCAGCACGACCAACGCCACCACGGCGATGAAAAAGATGGAGAAGATGGCGCTGATGTTGCCCACCTTTTTGCCGTATTCGTTATAGGATGCGGAGCTGTAATTTTCGTTCAGCGTGAGAAACGCCACGTTCTCCGCGCCGTCCCCCAGCGCCGTTTTCAGCGCTTCTTCCGCCTCCTCTACGGCGTCCTCGTAACGGAAGGAAAACACTTCCCGTCCGACGCACTCTTTGAGCACGATCCGCACGTCGGTAACGGGCAGGGCGGGCTGAAAGGCATTGTCCAGATAGAACGCGGACGTGACGTATTTTTCTTCGCCCTCCTCCGCCGTCAGGGCGGGTTCCGGCTCCCTGACGAAGAGCATGGGGTTGACGACGATGCCGGAAACGGTGACGGTCTTCCCCATGATCTCCACCTTCTCGCCGACCTTATAGGCCTGAAAACCGTTGGTTCCGCGTTCGGCGAGCGCTTCCGTTCCGTCTTTCGGGAAATCGCCCTCCAGAAGTTCCAGGCGGTTGACCTCCTCATCGAAATCCATAAAGGTGATGCGGGTGCAGTCGTCGCCGTCGGTCAGTTCCATTACGGTCGCCGTCGCCGCGCGCTCCACGCACGCCGCGTTTTTAAGCGTTTCCTGCTGTTCGGCGGTAAAGCCCGCAGGGGAAGTGCTTTTGAGAACGAGATCGGGGACGCCGTATTCCTTATAATAGGCGTCCAGCGAGTCGATCAGCTTCGGGTGAACGTCGCTCAGCCCCGCCGTAAAGCCGATGCCGAGCGCGATGATGGCTGTGATCGCGATGAATCTGCCGATGTGGCTGCTCACCGTGCGCCATAACGATTTTGTATACGCTTTCATCACCACTCGATCTCCTCGGGCTTTTTGGGGGAATCGTTCTGTTCCACCCGTTCGGCGACGCCGTTTTTGATGTAGATCACGCGGTCGGCGATATCCTTCAGCGCGCTGTTGTGCGTGACGACGATGACCGTCTTTTTATTTTCCCTGCACATGTCGAACAGGAGCTTGAGCACCATTTTTCCGGTATTGTAGTCCAGCGCGCCCGTCGGTTCGTCGCAGAGCAGAATCTTCGGATTTTTCGCCACGGCGCGCGCGATGGAGACCCGCTGCTGCTCCCCGCCGGACAGCTGTGCGGGGAAATTCCCCGCGCGGGCGGAAAGCCCTACCAGCTCGAGCGCCTTGTCGGGGGAGAGCGCATTTTTGCAGAGTTCGGTCGCCAGCTCCACGTTTTCCCGCGCCGTGAGGTTGGGCATCAGGTTGTAAAACTGGAACACGAAGCCGACGTCGTTGCGGCGGTACAGCGTGAGCTGTTTGCTGTTCATGTCGCTGACCTTCGTGCCGTCCACGACGATCTCGCCGCTCGTCACCGCGTCCATGCCGCCGAGGAGATTGAGAACCGTGGTTTTGCCCGCGCCGCTGGGGCCGACGATCACGACGAATTCGCCCTGTTCGGCGGAAAAGGTCATGCCGTTGACCGCGTTGACCGCGGTCTCGCCCGCGCGGTAAGTTTTGATTACGTTATTTACGGTTAAAAAACTGCCCATGACACACCTCGCTTTTTGTCATATTATTATACAGGAAATCCCTGCAAATTGCAATAGCAGACGAAGAAAAAACGCCCGGATTAGACAAAACGGCCGAAATTGTCTAATCGCCGCGCGCCGGCGGGGGCGGGCGCGGTCCGCAAAATCCGAAATTACGGTTTTCCCGTAACGGTACTGCCAACGCCTCTGCGGTTTTTCGCGTGAAAAAGGGCGCCGCAGGGGCGCCCGGTAAAATGCTTTCTCAGGATGCGTCGATCGTCGCGCTGAGATGCTTGTCGATCTGTTTGACCTTTCCCTCCGAAAACGTCACGTTGTAATATTTGTAAGTCGCGCCGCTGGTGACGGCGGGGAGGGTATAGATGGTGACGAGCGTTCTGTCGGGATTGTCGTCGTCGTACCACTCGTCGAAGGCCTCGGCGTGCGTGTGCCCTTCAAAGACGGTGAGGGGAACGCCGTATTTGTTCAGCTCGAACACCAGGCGGAAGCGGGATTCGTTTTCGATATCTTTAAAAGCGATGTGGCTCAGCCAAACGATTCCCTTTACGCCGTCGTCCATTTTGGCGGCGGTCTCCGCGGCCGCCCAGTTCAGCACCGCTTCGGGAAGGATGAATTTTGTGGAAGTCCGCAGAACGGAGGGCTCGTCGCTGCCCGTTTCGCGGTCGAAGTTCGCGTCGATCGCGAGAAAGAGAATGCCGCCGTGCCGGAAGCTGTATACGCTTCCCACGCCCTCGACGTAGGGGATATAATCGCTCAGCTCCGCTTTCCGGATAAACGCCGCCTCGTGGTTGCCCATGAGATTGTAGATCGTGCGCCCTCCCGCAGCGTAATTCTTCTCCTCCGGGTGATAGAGATTGAGGTTGTGTCCGCGGAGAACCGCCGCGACCTCGTCGTAAAAATCCGTTTTGCCGTCCTTGAGATAGTCCGCCATGTCGCCGAGGTTGACGTAGAATTCGCTTTCCGGCGTTTCAATCAGGATCTTTTCCAGCTTTTTCAGCCCGTCCGTACAGGCAAAATCGTTGTAATTATAGTCGCCGTGATGCACGTCTGAAAAAATCGTGACCGTAAATTCGCTTTTTTCTGCCGCGCAGCCCGCACCGAGGGGTGCGCACAGCGCCGCGGCCAGTACCGTTCCCACGGCTTTCGCCCATCGCTTTCCCATTTTTTTCGCCTCCTTCCGATATTTTTCGGGTTATTACATATTATAAGGGCGTAAGTCTTCGATGTCAAGGGGAAAATTGAAAGTTTCTTCTCATTCGGAGAAGATTTTATTTGCCGGCAAAAGGGGAAACAACGCGCGCCTTCGGAAAATTTAGCGATTTGAAACCGATTTTGACGAAATGATCAGGCGGTATATAAAACAATGTTGCAAATAAAAGGCGGAAAAAGGTTTTGATTTTCCAAAAAAGTGAAAAAATTTTTAAAATTTATTAAACTTTTTTTGATTTTGGTATTGACAGGAGCATAATTGTGTGATATGATAGAAAAAAATAAGGTAAAAAGCGGGTTAATTTCAACTTTGGTTAAGATTGACAACCGGGTGAATCTGCTACAAGAGCATATATGCTCTTTTGCGCGGTTACGCGCAAAAGAAAATATAAATTTAAAGTAGAAGAGGAGAAAATGAAACGTTTTTTCGCTATGTGTATGGCAATGGTACTGGCATTCGGCATGGTCGGCTGTAACGAAACGGTAACGCCCCCCTCTTACGCTTCGGACGAAAAGTTCGAAATCGGCATGTGGGTGGGCATTTCGGATAACCTCGTCATTTACGACGAGAACGGGCAGAAGGTCTCTTCCCGCCCGCTTACGGACGACGAATTTTTGGAAAAATATCAGGAAATCGCGGACGCGGGCTTTACCGTCGCGTTTCCCGGATACGACGTCATGAACGACGGCTCCGCCAGCTATAACATGAAGGCGCTCAGAGCCGCGCACGAAGTCGGCATCCGGCACATTTTGGGAGACGGCACGCTGCGCTCGTACGTGATGCAGGCGAAGACGCTGTACGATTCGGGCGCCAAAACGGAGGAAGAGCTCGTTCAGGGCGTGAAGGACATCATCGAGCCGTACACGACCAGCGAATATGCGGACGCGCTCTACGGCTTCATGATTCAGGACGAACCGGACGCTTCGAAATTCGACGCGATCGCGTTCGGCGAAAAGATCTTCAAGCAGGCGGCTCCCGATCTGATGTTTTACGTCAACCTTTTCCCGGTGATCGCCGGCGGCGCCCAGCTTTCGGGGTCGGACGAACCCATCAAGTACGACAGCTACCTGACGCAGTATTTCGCCAAGGTCAAGACGGATTACGTCTCCTACGACCATTATCCGCTGTACGGCGACGGCGTCACGACGTCTATCGAGGCTTCCTTCCTCTATAATATGGATCTGATGCGCGCCAAGATCGACGAAGAGGGAGAGGACCGGGCGCTGTGGACCTTCCTTCAGAGCATTCAGTACGGCGGAAAGAACCGCGCGCTTGCGAGCAAGGCGGACGCGACGTTCCAGGCGTACTCCTTCCTCGCCTACGGCGGAGATTGCATCCAGTGGTTCTGCTACGCCTGCCCGCCGCAGAACGACGGCGCGACCTATTTCGGAAACAACGCGCTGGTGGACCGCAATTACGAGAAGACGGCGACATACGGTTACGTGCAGAGCGCCAACCTCGATATTCAGGCGATGATGCCCTATTACAAGAATTTTGACTGGAAGGGCGTCATGATCTCATCCGTCTATGACGATACGGATAATTTCGGCTATCTCGAGAGCTCGAAGTTCCTGCTGAATTCCACCCGGACGGTGACGAAGATCGAGAGCAGCGAGGACGCGTTCTCCGGCGTGTTTGAGGACAAGGACGGCAACGAGGGCTATCTGGTGGTCAACTTCACCGATCCGGCGCTCGGCCGTTCCAACCAGATCACGCTCTCGGTCGCGGACGGTTACACGCACGCGATCGTGGTGAAAAACGGCGAGAGCGCGGTGGAAAAGATCAAAAACGGAAAACTTTCGTTCACGATGGCGGCGGGAGAAGGATATTTCGTGATCCCGTTTGCCAATCGCTGACGACGCGCCGGTCCGCTGTCCGGCAGAAAAAAAGTGAAAAGGAGAAAATTATGAAAAAGTTGATTGCGTTGCTGATGGCGCTTCTTCTGGCGGTCGGAATGTTCGCGGCGTGCGACCCGAGGACTGAGCTGGGAGGAGACGGTGAACTCGGCCCCCTGGACGGCGTCGAATACGATGCGCGCGCGAACGAGATGTACGTCGACACCAAAGAGGGCAAGAGCAGAATCAAAATCTCTTACACGCCGGGCTTCGGCGACACGTGGGTGGTTCAGTCTGCGCGCGCGTTCCTGCTCGACGAACTGGGCGCGGATTATTATTTTGAATTCGACAACGATCCCGAACTCACGACGGGCGTCAGCTCCAAGCTGGAATCGGGCATGAACCTCTCGGATATCTATTTCCCGCTCGCCTCCAACTGGTACAGCTATGCCGCGCTCGGGTATCTTGAAAATCTGGACAGTCTGTACAATATGACCGTTCCGGGCGAAGACAAGACCGTTTTGGAAAAGATCACCGGGACGTGGCGGGAATACGGCAAAGCGGTGCGCAATAACGAGACCAACTACTATGTTTTCCCCGGCAACGAGAATATTTCCGGCATCGTATACAATAAGTCCCTGTTCGATCAGTACGGCTGGGAAGTGCCCGAGACCGTTGCGGAGCTGAAAGCGCTCTGCCAACAGATCGTGGACGATACGAACGGTTCCGTCGCGCCCTTCGTCTATCCGGGCACGGTGACCGGCGGATACTGGGATTTCGTGGGGACGAACTGGTGGCTGCAGGTTTCCGGCGCGGAGAAGCTGAACGAATTTATGAAATTCGAATCTGCGGACGTGTTCAACCCGACGAGCCAATCCAGCCCCTCTTACGGCAAACTGAAGATGCTGGAGACGTTTGAAGATATCATCGTCAAGAACCGTCAGTCGTATACGCTGCGCGGGTCGGCGTCCAAATCCCATACCGAAGCGCAGGTTTCCTTCGTGCAGCGGCAGGCGGCGATGATCCCCAACGGCAGCTGGCTGGAGAAAGAATCCCTCTCCGGCATGAAGGATGAAGTGCGCATGATGGCCGTGCCGCGCATGGCGGAAGCGAAAGACGATACCGTTTACAACTATTCCGGGCAGCCCGACTACCTGTTTATCCCCGCGGAAGCGAAGAATAAAGAGGGCGCCAAGCTCTTCCTGGCCTTTATGTGCAAGGACGAGATGCTGAAAATGTATACCGAATATACGGGCGCACCCCGTCCCTTCAGCTACGACGTGTCGGAGTGCGAAGTGAGCGATTTCATCGCGTCCTGCCTGGACATCTGGTCGGAGGCGACGACGTGGTTTGAATATTCCACAAGCCCGCTCTGGACGGCAAATAAGATCAAAAAGTTCAATTCCACCAATCCGTATACGACGCTGTTGGCGAATGCGGATACGATCAGCGCGATCGGCTGGTGCTCTGCGGAATATTCCGCGGTGAAGGGTTCATGGGATTCGCTCGTTTCGGCGGTCAGCTGACGGGCGTAACGCACAGGGCCGCCGGGGGCGGCCGGGCAAAGGCTGCGCCCGCGGGAAGGCGGGCGCAGGAAGGGAAACGATATGGAAGGTAACGTAAAGACCAAACGGAAAAAGTCGAAGGGAGAGATCGTGTTTATCTGCGTGATGCTCGCGATCCCCGTCCTGCATTTCTGCCTGTTCTGGCTCTATATCAATCTGGATACCGTTGTGCTCTCTTTCCAGCGCTTCAACATGAACGAAGGCGTCTGGGAATTTGCCGGGTGGGAAAATTACAGGGAGCTGTGGCGGGAATTCACGAAGGAGGGGAGCGTACTGCCGCGCGCGGTGCTCAATTCTTTCTCCGTCTTTTTGTGGAATGACTTTGTCATCGTGCCGATCTCGCTGTTCTGCGCGTTTATTCTCTACAAAAAGATGCCGCTGGGCGGCGCGTTCAAGGTAATCTTCTTTTTGCCGTCCATCATTTCCGTCGTCGTTCTTACGCTCGCCTACCGCTTTATGTTCGACGCCTCGTTCGGCTTTATCCCCGAATTGCTGGAATCCATCGGGCTGGGCGATAAGGTTCCCTTCGACGGCTATTTTGCGGACAAAAATTACGCGTGGTGGATGATCCTCCTCTACGGCCTGTGGTCGGGAATCGGCTATAACATCGTGCTGGTGAGCGGCGCAATGGCGCGCATTCCCGAAGAGATCATCGAGGCGGGCAAGCTGGACGGGTTATCGACATTCCGCGAACTGTTCAGCGTGACGATCCCGCTGATCGGCCCCACGCTGGGCACGCTGCTGCTTTTGGGCACCACGGTCATCTTCACGTACTTTTTGCAGCCGCAGCTGCTGCTCGGAGACAACGCGGCGACGGTGGGCGGTTATACGATCGCGCTGTATATCGTCACGCACGTCAAGAGCGGCGGAACGGTGCAGATGGCGCAGGGCGCCACGATCGGAATTCTGTGCGCGCTGGTGGGCACGCCCATCGTGTTCCTCTGCCGCAAGGCGATCGACAAAACGCTGCCCGCCTACGAATATTAGTTAAAATCTATGGGGTCACCCCTAAAATAAAAAGGAGAAAATGTTATGAGGAAAAAATTGCTTCTCGCGCTCGTCGGCATTGTTTTGGCGTGCTGTCTGGGCGCAACGGTTTCCGCTTTTGCGGGAATCACCACAAACTCACCCGTGGGAGACGGGATGCTGAGTAACGGAGAACTCAACGCAACGAACTTCATGATCATGGACGACGAAGAGGATTCGTACGTCGTTCAGAAAGGAAACACCACGTATCAGCTGAAAGATATCGGTTGGAGAAACGCGTTGATTGTTCCTATGAAAAAGATCCCCAAAGCGGATCTTGTAGACGGGGCGAAAGTGACGCTTCAGTTTGATGTATATTCATTCGGTGCTATGTGGACTCAAAGCGCGTATTTCGCTCCTTTCACCACAGCGGAAGGATGGGGCGGAAACTATCTCGCAATGAGAATCAACGTAGACGGCCCGCACTTTTTGACAAACCCGACGGGAAATGCTCAGATTGCTGTCGGCGACGGCAAACCGTCTGACCTTATTATTGCAGAGCAAACAAAAAACGCCGGCTTCCAGGGCGACGTTCTGACCACCCAGCAAGATGCCGGCAGAATGTATGCGACTTTTTGGTTTGAATACGATATTACTGAAAAGTCGATGACGATATATGCCGGCAATGCGGAAGCGGGCGAAAAGAAGCTCTATTCCGTGATGACGAATGCGTTTGTTCTTCCGGATGCAGACGGATATTATATGAATTTTGCATTCGACAACAGCGCTGAAATCGACAACTACAAGATTTACCGTACGCTGGACGGTCAGGAAACGGTATATGCGGATTTTGACTTTGAAGACCAGACAAAGATTTTAAGTACGGGAAGCGCTGCTCCGGAAGATCAGGATAAACTGGTGATTCAGCTCGGATCTGACACCGGAACGACTGCTTTTAAAACGTATGACAATTCGATTATCGTCACCAATCCCGGTCAGGATGCGCGCATCGTCACGCTCAATCCCTTAAAAGTAGATACCAGTATGGCGGAGACATTCAGAATGACCGCCGCGTTCCGCCTCCAGCAGATCGCCGCTACCCGCAAGGTCGGCATCGCATTCGGGCTGAACAGCTACAGCGCGGCGCTGTCCGCTCCTGCGGAAGGCGCGAGCTTCCTCTATCTCTCCGTCGATGCGGAAGGCAACGTCGTGCTCGGCGCGGACAACATCGCGTCGGACGGAACGGCGACGGCGGCCGGAACGGTTCAGACGCTCGCCGAAGTGAACCTGGGCGATATCGTCAGTCTTTCGATCGTCGGAAAGCAGGATAACTCCATCGACGTAACGGTGAATGAAAACACCTTTAATTTCCCCGGGCTGAAGCTGAGCGGAAACATTGCGTTCGCGCAGACGGGTACGGGTGACGTAACCTATGCAATTATGCCGGACGAATTCAACGTGACCGGTTACGCGTTCGTTGAAAACGAGGCGACGGAAGCCGTGACGACGAATTTTGACGGGAATTATCTCTCTTCCGTGAAATTCTCAATGCAGTCCAAAGTGGCTCCCTCCGAGTATATCAAAAAGCAGGAAGGCACCACGCACGAGATCTCCGGGCTGGTGGTAGAAGATCAGAAACTGGGCTTTTACGGCACGAGCACCAATACCCGCGTGATGTTCCAGCAGCAGTATGCGGACTTCGTGCTGCAGTTCGACTATATTTCCGAACCGTTTGCGCACAGGGCGATGCCCGGCGGGCTGGAAACCGCCGGTGCGGCAAACCGCTATTCGCCCCTCTATATCCTCTTCGGCGCGGATAACAACATGCCGGAATTGGCGCAGACTTACGCGCTGGGGATC
>ERZ824600.4101-NODE-4101-length-13199-cov-3.746576_pt1 | contig 13199 bp, 9 predicted proteins | sample MGYA00519933_ERZ824600 | MGnify/ENA primary metagenome ERZ824600 (study PRJEB31778, sample SAMEA3449178) | human gut metagenome | biome: human gut; feature: human-associated habitat; material: faeces | place: United Kingdom | collected 2010/2012 ... | reverse complement strand
ATATCGTGAAATAATTTATTATTATAAAGAAAATAAATTTTTAATTAACATCGTATTAGGCTCAATTTTATCTATTGTCCTAATTACGGTATTTATAAATACCTCAATAAATTTACATAAATATCATGTTGGAAGTTCTTTATCTGCTGATAAATTTACTTATAAATTAAATAATGCTTATGTAACATCATATGACTATAAAAACAAATTAATAAATAATCAAAATAAATATTTAATTTTAGATATGACAATAACTAATAAGAATAAAAATATATTAAAACCAGAAGAAATGTACATTATTTATGGTAATAATCAAGAATCTATTTATAAAACAAGTTTAGCTAATAGTTTTTCTGATTTAGGCACAGTCTATATTGGAGATCTCATACCTAACCAAGCAACAAATTTATTATTTATATATGAGTTACCAAACAACGCCAAAACAACTAATTTAAAACTGATGGTTTATAAAGGCTATGAATATAAAAATGGAGTTAGAAACAACCTATATAGAGAATATAAATTTAGCGCATCTAACCTAGATAAAGATTTAAAAATTACTAATCTAAATATGGGAGATACCTTTACATTAGGTAAAACTCTTTATGGAAATACTAATTTAAAAATAACAAATATGGAAATTAAAAATAAATATGAATATACTTATCAAAAATGTTCTAATGAAAATAATTGTGAAACCCTAACAGATATCATATTACCAGATAACAGAAATCAAAATGAATTATTAATCATTGATTATGAAATAAACATAGATGAAAATTCCCTATTAGCACGAAGTACTAATAATAAGGATCAAAATATAATTAATAAATTTTCTAAAATAAATTATACTATTAATGAAAACGATAAAACCACAACAATTTATGGCAAAACATATTCTAATTTAAAAAATAAAATATTCTTTGACATTCCAAATAATGTGAGTTCTAAGGCTGATAAGAAAAATTTTATAATTAAAACTAGAGAAAATGAATATAGCTTTAGCATAAATTAATCATATAAAGTGCTATTCGACTTTAATTTTATTGACTTTAAAAAAATTATATAATACAATATTCTTGCAATGCCAAATATTGCATATATTGTATTAGATGGGGCTTTAGCCAAGTGGTAAGGCAAGGGACTGCAACTCCCTGAGCACCAGTTCAAATCTGGTAGGCCCCTCCATTGAAAAAACAGTTCCGACTATTATGCTTGAACTTAATATAGAAAAGTATCAATTTCTAAAAGAAGTTGATATTTTTTTGTTGATAAAAATATTTATAATTTCCATAATTTTATCAATTGTATAAATATTTATGTTAAAATATAATATATAATTAATGAAAGAGGAATAATCATGAAAACCTGTGTATTAATATATAATCCCAACAGTGGCCACGTATTTAAAACTAAGTATTTAAAAGAATATAAAAAGATTCTAATTAAAAATGGTTATACACCTAAATTTATTGCTACCTGTTATCGCGGTCACGCCAAAGAAATAATATCACATCTTGAAAAAGTAGATCTAGTAATTAGTATGGGTGGCGATGGTACATTTAACGAAATAGTAAGCGGAAATCTTGAAAGAAAAGAGCCACTAATAATTTCCCACATCCCAGTAGGTACAACTAATGATATAGGTGTAATGTTTGGGTATGGAAAAGACATTAAAAATAATCTTAAGTTATTACTTAAAGGTTGCGTTAAAGAAATGGATATTTGCCTAATTAATAATCAACCATTTGTATATGTAGCAGGTTTCGGTAAATTCATGCAAGTCCCATATTTAACTCCAAGAAAGTTAAAGAAAAAATATGGATATATAGCTTATATAATAGAAGGAATCAAAGATTACTTTAGTCCTACAAAACTATATAAAATAACCTATGAAGTTAATGGAATTACCAAAACAGGTTACTATTCCTTTGTTCTTATATCAAACGCTAATCGTATAGCCGGAATAAATAACTTTTATCGTGATGTTAAATTAGATGATGATAAATTTGAAGTGTTATTATGTAATTTTAATCGTCGCAAAGATATTATAAAAACATTTTCCCTATTAATGACCGTAGATGCAACTAAAGTATCGGGTGTCGAATTTTATAAAACCAATAATATGAAAATTGAATTTGAAGAATATCCTAAATATAGTTGGTGTATAGATGGTGAAAAACTAAATAGAGCAAATCTTAAATACGAAATTAAAAATATTAATAAAGTTAAAATCATGTTACCAACCAAAAATATAAATAAAATATTTGTAAACAAAAAAATTGATTAATCACCAATCAATTTTTTCTTTTTTAGTAAATAATAAATTACGACACATCCTAATGAACTAATAGAAATTGCACATCCTATTTTAAAACAAGGAATCTCATATTTTAATTCTATATTATGTTCTCCTTCAGTTACATCAAATCCTAAAAGAGCATTACCAATTTCAAATGTATTTACTTTCTTTCCGTCAATATAAACTTTCCAACCTTCATCATAAGGAATAGATGTAAAAATAGTTCCTTCACCCGAATTAACATAAGCATTAATCTTATTTTCTTTAAATTCATTTATATAAACCATATTATCAACTAAAGTCCTATTAAGTTCATTTAATTTATCCTCATTAACAGAATATATATATAAATCATTATCAAACTCATTATTAAATGCCACATAGACACTATTAATTCCATTAAAATGAATTACTTTACTTTCACTAAGTGAAATACTTGTAAAATAATCAAAAGATTCATCAATATAAACATTATTTTCATTTTTAGTATATAATCTACCATCAATTATTATTGAATTAATATTATCAGATATATAAATATAACCTTCATTCTTATTAAAATCCAACTTATGAACAATCCCATTATCAAACTTAACAATAGAATCATTATTTATTTTAACATTTTCTAAAACATCATCTTTTCCAAAACTCTTACTAACAAAATCATTTTGAATTTCAAATGGATTATCATTTAAGAAATCCCACGATTTAATATCCTTATTCACAACATACATTAAATTTGAGTTTACCTTAGATTTATAAATAAAATTATTATTAATAACATTACTGAAAAATAAATCATAAAAATTATTATCTTCCATATTACCAATAATATATTTTAAATTAAAAATTGCATTATAAATTGGCGTATTATCAGTATAATAAAAGCTATTTATATAATTTCCCGGCATTCCTAATTTACTTTCTAAGACTGCTAAATTCTCATATTCCATTGAACTAAAAGCATTAATTCCATAATAACCATACCAAGATGAATCATTAAAAGTATGCATATCTTTTCTTTCCATTCTATAAAATAAACTATCATCATTATTTTTAACAAAATCTAAATTATTTTGAATCATCCCATAATCTTCATAAAAATTTTCTAAATTCTGAGATATATCCCAATTATTATTAACACAAATAATTACTTCCAATATAACAGTAAGAATACTAATTAAAGGAATAATTCCTCTTTTATCTTTAAAATATTTATAAATAACATACATCATAAACCACAATATCAAAATAATTAAATTAACAATAATAATTTTTTCACTTATATCAAATTCATTAATAAAGTAAACTGAGGATACAAAAATTAAAGATAAAATAAATACAATAATAACAACGATTTCCTTAATACTCTTAATATTATTTAAAGCATAACTACTAATAACTATTAAGATAAAAGGATATATAAATGAATACCTATAAGGTAAATCATTCGGTACATGAAATGCATGCCATATAAAATCTAAACGAACATAAAAGAAACTTAAAATCATTACTCCAATAAGAAACATATATCCTAATTTAGTTCTTAATTTAATTTTATTATTTAATAAGAAAAGTATAAGTAAAGGAACAACTACAATTCCACATGATATATTTGGAGCATTAATTGCATCACTTTTAAAAACAGTTGTTGAAACCCCACTTAAATGATTATAAATGAACTCTAGTAAAGTAAAACTATAATATTGACTACTTGGCCAAACATCACTTGTTGCACTAATACCAGTTAAAGATTTAAACATAGGCATTAAAGCAAATGCACAAATTCCTCCTGCAATTAAAGAACTAATCATAAATTTTAAAGATTTATTAACATAAGTTTTAATATCTTTTTTATCACAAATAATAAATAAATAAGCTATAAAATATAAAACACTAAATATACAAAGCATATAACCTATAAAATAATTACTAAATAGAATTAAAGCTAACCCAAATATATAAACATAAACATTATCATCGTTAACAAGCTTTTCAATACCTAAAGCAACAATTGGTAATATTACCAGTCCATCAATCCACATTATATTCCAATAATAAGCAACAAAATAATTATTAAAAGCATACATTATTGCAAGAGGAATATTAACATAAGATTTCTTTTTTAATTTATAATTAAGAAATATATTCATACATACAGCCGAAGCAACTGCTTTTAATCCAATAATGACTGAATAGCTTGCTAATAAATTATCTTTTTTAACTAAAAATATTATGATATTAAAGAAACTTGACATATAATTATAAAAATTTCTAAAAAACGGAAGACCCATCCCCATGTTAAAAGAATAGAATAAATTATAACCATTTTTAACTCTATCATATAATTCTCCTAACATAGGACCATATTGATGATAAAAGTCGACTGTAAGCATCGAATTTTCGCCAAAAGGAGCAACCTCATTTAATATATATAGTGCAATAACAATTGCGATTGAACAAATCCCCGTAATTAAGTAATATTTATTCTTATCAATCCATTTCTTCAAGCTAACTTTTTTCACTAAAATCACCTAGAAAAAGTATATCATATAATTATAACAACATGAAATAGTAAATAATGCGTACAAATAATCTATTTTTTAAATATTTTTCTTGACTTTTTACCCTATTTTGTAGTAGTATGAACTATGTTTGAAAGAGGGAAAGATTATGGATAAAATAATTAATATAGCCGTTGTAGCCCATGTAGATGCTGGTAAAAGTACATTAGTAGATGCTTTACTTGAACAAAATGGTGCATTCGGAGAAAGAGATCAAATTGTAGACTGTGTTATGGATAGTAACGATATTGAAAGAGAAAGAGGAATTACAATATATTCTAAAAACTGTTCAATAAGATATAAAGATTATAAAATTAATATTGTAGATACACCGGGACATGCAGACTTTTCATCAGAAGTTGAACGTGTAATTAAAACAGTAGATACAGTTATTCTTTTAGTAGACTCATCAGAAGGACCAATGCCTCAAACAAGATTCGTTCTTAAAAAAGCATTAGAACATAATCTAAGACCTATCTTATTTATTAATAAAATTGACAAAAAAGACGCTAGACCTGAAGAAGTAGTTAATATGACCTTCGATTTATTCTGTGAACTTAACGCCACTGATGAACAATTAGACTTCCCAATTATTTATGGAGTTGCTAGAGATGGAATTGCTAAATATTCATTAGAAGATGATAGTACTACTATTGAACCATTATTAGAAACAATTTTAAAACAATGCAAACCATATGAAGGAAGCGTAGACGATAAATTACAATTACAAATTTCTAACTTAGGATATGATGAATATATTGGAAGATTAGGTATTGGTCGTATCACTAAAGGTATAGTAAAATCAGGAGAAACAGTATCATTAGTTAAAAATGACGGAACAATTACTAACTTTAAAATAACTAAATTATTTGTTAATGAAGGTATTAAAAAAGTTGAAAAACAAGAAGCTTATTATGGTGATATTGTAACTATTGCTGGATGTTCACATATTTCTATTGGAGATACAATTAATGAACTTAACTGCATTGATCCATTACCTCCAATTGAAATAGAAAAACCAACTCTATCAATGAATTTCTTAGTAAACAATGGCCCATTTGCAGGCCAAAGTGGTAAATTCTTAACAACTAGACATATTAAAGAAAGATTAGAAAGAGAATTAGAAACTAACGTTGGTTTAGAAGTAGAAGAATTACCATCATCAGATGGATTTAAAGTAAGTGGTAGAGGAGAACTACATTTATCAATCCTTTTAGAAAACATGAGAAGAGAAGGATACGAATTATGTGTATCAAAACCAGAAGTTTTATTTAAAGAAATAGATGGTAAAAAATGTGAACCATTTGAAACAGTTATCGTAAATGTTCCTAATGATTATTCAAGTACTGTAATTAATGCCTTACAAGAAAGAAAAGGTATGCTTCTTAAAATGGAAAATGAAGAAAACTATACTCATTTAGAATTTGAAGCTCCAACAAGAGGATTGCTAGGTTATCGTAGTGCTTTTATAACAGATACTAAAGGAGAAGGAATTATGGTTAGATCATTTAGTGATTATAAACCATATGCTGGACCTATTGCCTCAAGAAAAAATGGTGTATTAGTATCTATGGAAACAGGTAAGAGTTTGGGTTATTCTCTATTTAACTTACAAGAAAGAGGTACATTAATTATTGGACCAGCAACTGATGTATATGTTGGTATGATAGTTGGTATTAATAATAGAGATAATGATTTAAATGTTAACCCATGTAAAAATAAAGAAATGTCTAATACCAGAAGTAAATCAAGTGATGAAGCAATCAACTTAATTACACCAAAAACATTTAGTTTAGAAGAATCACTAGAATTTATTGCTGATGATGAATACGTTGAAATAACTCCTGCAGTTATCAGATTACGCAAAAAGATATTAGATCCAAAAGAACGTTTTAGAGTAAGTAGATAATAATTAAGTAGAATTTAATTTAGATTCTACTTTTTTTCAAATACATAATCATATTTTCCTGTAGGAAAACATAAAACTACTTATTTGCCTCAATTAACTTATCAATTTCTTCCTTCATTATATTTATGGCTTCTTTAATTTGTTCCAATTCAAGATCATATTTCATACCATTATTACTATTTTGATTATTAGTGTTATTATTGCTTTGATATAACTGTAAAAACGTAGCATTAGTTTCTAATACTTGCCCTAATAACATAAACCAGTTTCCAATCGCATTTTGTACATAACTATTAAAGGGATACGTAAGAGCATAACCTATAATTAATGCTGCTAAAGTATCAACCCTAGAAGCTGCTTCCTCTTCCTTACTATTCATAATAAAGTATATGTTCGCTTGATATCAAATATTAAAAAATGTTATAATTAAAAAGGAAAGAAGGAATTAAAATGGAATTAAAAGGAAGTAGAACAGAAGCTAACTTATTAGCTGCTTTTGCAGGAGAAAGTCAAGCACGTAATAAATATACATTCTACGCATCACAAGCAAGAAAAGATGGTTATGAACAAATAGCATCAATCTTTGAAGAAACAGCAAATAATGAAAAAGAACATGCAAAACTATGGTTTAAAGAACTTCATGGTGGAAAAGTTCCATCTACAATAGATAACTTAAAAGATGCAGCTAATGGTGAAAACTATGAATGGACCGAAATGTATAAAGACTTTGCTAAAATTGCTAGAGAAGAAGGTTTTGACAAAATAGCTACTTTATTCGAAAAAGTAGGAGAAATTGAAAAACATCATGAAGAAAGATATCTAAAATTAGTTGGAAACATTAACGACAATATGGTATTCCAAAGAGGAGAAGAAAAAGTATGGATTTGTCGTAACTGTGGTCATATTACATATGGTACAAAAGCACCTGAAGTATGTCCAGTATGCAACCATCCACAAAGTTACATGGAATTAAAAGCAGAAAATTACTAATTTAAAAAGAGATTCAAACACCTGAATCTCTTTATTTTGCCCCATATTCATTTATTCATAATAATCATTAATTCATGGACTAGATCATATAAAAATCATTTTTCCTAAAAAATATTAAATAAATGTGGTAATTTATCTAATGATGCTTGTCGAAAAAAATTACCGATTTCCTACATTTTATTTTACCATATACAATTAATTTATAAAATGTTAATTTCATATTTGAATAATTAATAAAGTTTTGACTTTTTCGGAATTAAATGCTGACTTTTTCAAAGTAAACATATTGACTTTTTCAAAGTAAACATATTGACTTTTTCAAAGCAAATATATTGACTTTTTCAAAATATTAATGTTATATTTATTAAGGTGGTATAATGAAAAAACGTTTAGCAAACAATATAATTTTAAATTTAAATGAAACATTTAAAGTAATATTAGTTACTGGTCCTAGACAAGTTGGTAAAACTACATTATTAAAGGAATTAATGCCTAAAAATATGACATACATAACTTTAGATGATGAAACATTGAGACGAAAAGCAAAAAGTAATCCAAAAGGATTTTTAGAAGATTTTCATGGAAGATTATTTATTGATGAAGTTCAGTATGCACCAGAATTATTTCCATATATAAAAATGGTTGTTGACTCATCTTCAGACAAAGGACAATATTGGTTAACAGGATCGCAACAATTTAATTTAATGAAAAATGTATCTGAATCGTTAGCTGGAAGAGTCGGTATTTTAAATTTAAATAGTTTTACTTATTCAGAAATTACCGAAAATATTAGTACTTGCCTGTTTGACCCAACAAATTTAAAAAAATCAGATTATATCGATGTTAATAAATTATATGAAATTATTTTTAATGGTGGAATGCCTGAACTTATAGTGCAAAAAAAAATAAATAGAGATGTTTTCTTTAAATCATACATAAATACCTATATTGAAAGAGATATAAGACAATTAACACAAATAGGGAACGAACTTGCTTTTAGGCAATTTCTTGTTGCAATTGCATCGAGAAATGGTGAACAGTTAAATTATTCAAATATTGCAAGAGAAGTAGGCGTTAGTGATGTGACAATTAAAAGTTGGTTAAGCATTTTAATTACAACTGGCTTAATTTATTTATTAGAACCATTTATGTCAAATAAATTAAAAAGAATGACTCATATGCCTAAAATTATTTTCATGGATACAGGATTGTGTGCATATCTTGCTGGTTGGGAGGATGCTCGTTCTCTACAATTAAGCAGTGTTGCGGGACATTATCTAGAAACATTTATAGTATCTGAGCTAATTAAATCATATAATGCTTTGGGTAAAAAAATTAACATTTCATATTTCAGAGATAAAGAAAAAAATGAAATAGATTTAATTATTGAAAAAAATAATACCTTATATCCTTATGAAATTAAAAAAACATCTAATCCTACTGTTAGTATGATTAAAAATTTTAATAAATTAAATAATGCAAATAAAAATATTGGAAATGGTGGAATAATTTGTTGCTATGATAAATTAATGCATATAGATGATAATAATTATATTATTCCAATATCCTCTGTAATAAATATAAAAGAAGAAAATAATAACTAAATAATATTTAAATAAAAATGGTGTACACCATTTTTTATTTATAGCTATTCCAAACCAACCAAAAAAGAATAGATTTCTCTATTCTAGTCCTCTTAAAATGTTTATTTATCTCTTTATTTTTGCTCAAATTTATGCGAAGGTAAAAATTCCTTACTTAACAATCCTTTAGATTGAATCTTCTTAAATAATAGTTCATTAAGAACGATATCAAATTCACCAATAAACTCATAAATAATAGGATCAAAATCTAACTTAACCTTATTAAAATCATAATATATACTATTTTCACTAAAATCACTAGCAAGACCATTTAATTCCAAATATTCATACATTTCTTTATTATTATTAATTAAATAATTATATAAATAATACTGAGCATAAACATTATCGTTATCATAATCTTCTAAAACAATACTAACCCTATTTTGATACTTAACTATTACAGCTCCGCCAATATATTTAAATTTATGTAATTTAAGTCCTGCCGTAGCATCAACAACCTGATTTTTATATTTTAATAAATCCTTATCACTTTGCATCTTCTTATTAACAGCTTCATCACTACTATCAGTTTGAAGTCTTTCATTATAATAATTATTATTTTCAAGTTCTTTATTATATCTTTCTCTTGCACTTATTAAACATTTTTCATAATTAGCTTTAACCAATATAAGTTCCGCATTATTACCAAAATGATTTAAAATACTCTTAAAATAATTAATAGTTTGATAACTATGTTTACTAGCAATATCATATAAAATATCAATATCCTTTATATCAAGAACCTCAACAGTTAATCCATTATCTTCTGTTAAACCTAAAATTTCATTAAGTTTTTCATTCTGACTATATTCTTTTAAATTAATATAAGGATTAATTCTTGGAAATAAGAAATCTAATGGATAAATTTCTCTTCTTCTTTTAAAATTAGCATCCTTAAGAACATCAATAATATTAACATTTTGATTATAATTAAAAGTAAAATTATTCTTATCCACATTACCAATTATAATTTCTGGATTAATCTTTAAAAAAGAATAACCTTTCTTTCTATAATGAGAACAAACATCTTTAATAAACTTCTTTAATAATTCCGTATTATAATAATCTATTAAAAATCCTTTAGGAGCATAAACAAACTTCGCAAAAGTACCTATTTTCTTTCTTAACACTAAAGAAGCAGCAACCAAATTATTACTATCATCTCGATATCCTATTAAATCATGAGTATAACCCATATCACTCATAACTTTTGCATATTCAATTGTTTGACAATAATTTCTTAAAGGATGATTATTAGCAAAATCACTAAATTCAGAACTATTTAATTCAACTATTCTCATTAAGAACACCTCTACCAATATATTTTATCAAATTTTTTACTAAAAGTCTTTATATTTTTTTTATTTTAAATTAGTCAAAATAATTTTCCACTTTACACCTGAATTTACCAAAATAATTGCACCAACTAAATTAAAATACTATAATTAAATCAAGATATAAAGGAGATATTATGAAAATTATTGATTTAAAAGCAAGAGAAATATTAGATTCAAGAGGAAATCCAACCGTTGAAACAGATTTGTTTTTAGAAGATGGATCATTTGTTAGAGCAAGTGTACCTTCAGGAGCATCAACTGGTACAAATGAAGCTCTAGAATTAAGAGATAATGACAAAACAAGATATGGTGGAAAAGGAGTTTTAAAAGCTGTTAACAATGTTAATGGAATAATTAGAGAAAATATTATTGGACTAGAAACAAACCAAGAAAACATTGATAAATTATTAATTAAATTAGATGGAACCAATAATAAATCAAACATAGGAGCAAATGCAATATTAAGCGTATCACTTTGTACAATGAAAGCAATTGCTCATGAACAACATAAAGAACTATTTGAAATTTTTGCTGGACCTTACACATTACCATATCCAATGATGAACATAGTTAATGGTGGAGTTCATGCATCAAGTGGTCTTGAAATTCAAGAATTTATGATTGTACCACAACAAGATACCTTTAAAGAAAGATTAAGATGTGGAGCAGAAGTATTTCATAAATTAAAAGAATTGTTGAAAAATGATGGTTTTTCCACAGGAGTTGGTGATGAAGGTGGATTTGCCCCTAACTTAGAAAAAATAGAAGATGCCCTAGATTATATTGTAAAAGCTATTAAAGGAGCAAATTATGTTCCCGGTAAAGATGTATTCATCGCCTTAGATGCTGCTGCAAGTGAATTCTATGATGGTAATATGTATACAATTAATAAACAAAAAATAACTAAAGAAGAATTAGTAAACTTTTATAAAGAATTAGTTAGAAAATACCCTATAATGAGTATTGAAGATGCCGCATCAGAAAATGATATAGAAACAATTAAAACATTAACAAAAGAACTAGGAAATAAAATAATGTTAGTTGGTGATGATTACTTTGTAACAAATATCGAATACTTAAATAAAGGTATTACAGAACATTATAACAACGCAATATTATTAAAAGCGAATCAAATAGGTACTATAACTGAAATGTTAGAAACCATTAAACTAGCTAAAAATAATAATTTTAAAACTATAATATCCCATCGTAGTGGAGAAACAGAAGATACATTTATCTCTGATTTAGCAGTTGGACTAAACTTAGGCTACATTAAAACAGGTTCTCTATCAAGAGGAGAAAGAATAGCAAAGTACAATCAATTATTAAGAATAGAAGAAAAATTAACACATAATACATGGAATATGTAAAATAATTTAAATTTTATAATAAACAATACAAAAATTTAATTGAATAAAAACAAATAATATATTAAAATATTAATATAGGACTGATAGAATATGAATAAATTTGATAAATATAAAATTCCAATTTTTATTTCGTTAAATATCTTAGTTTTAATATCATTATTTGGTATGGCTTATGCATACTTTAAAGCTACCGTAAATAATGCTGAATCAGCATCGACAATAAGTATTGAGTCAGGAGAATTAACTATAAATTATCAGGGAAACACTGCTGATATTGTAGCATCTGGTATCGTACCAGGTTGGTCAGAAACTAAAAAATTTACCCTTTCCGGTAAAAACACAACCAAAACCAACGAATTTCATACTGACAATAATTTATATTATAAAATAATATTAGCTATAGATAATAATACATTCTCAGAAGGAGCTTTAACATACAGCCTAGCTAAAGATAGTACATCATCAACTAATGGTAAAATGGCTGATGAAGCATCTGGAAGTTGAGCGGGAGCAGCGCTACCGCGTCACCGGCCCGCTGGATCTGAATAAGCTGATGATGGCCGTGTACGGCATGGTCAAGCGGCCGGAACTGAAATACACGCCCGTCCCGCCCAAGGCCGTGCCGGAGCTGATGGGCGACGATATTTTCGACCGGATCGAAGAAAAGGACTATCTGCTGTTCCACCCCTACCACAGCTTCGACCCGGTGGTGCATCTGGTGGAGCGGGCGGCGGAGGATCCTGCCGTGCGCACCATCCAGCAGACCCTGTACCGGGTATCCGGCAACAGCCCCATCGTGGCGGCGCTGGCCCGGGCGGCGGAAAACGGCAAGCAGGTCTATGTGCTGTTTGAAAGCCAGGCCCGGTTTGACGAGGAAAACAACCTGTTCTGGGGCGAGCGGCTTCGCCGGGCAGGCTGCCGGGTCAGCTTCGGCTTCCCGGGGCTCAAGTGTCACAGCAAGATCACGCTCATCGAGCGGGAGACGGACGGCGGCTGGAAGCGCACGCTTCATCTGGGCACGGGCAATTATCACGACTCCACTGCCAAGCTCTACACCGATTTCGGCCTTTTGACGGCGGAC
>ERZ824600.4097-NODE-4097-length-13207-cov-4.766956_pt1 | contig 13207 bp, 9 predicted proteins | sample MGYA00519933_ERZ824600 | MGnify/ENA primary metagenome ERZ824600 (study PRJEB31778, sample SAMEA3449178) | human gut metagenome | biome: human gut; feature: human-associated habitat; material: faeces | place: United Kingdom | collected 2010/2012 ... | reverse complement strand
TGGCTCTGAAACTTGCTGATTATGCGATCACAGAGGCTGGATTCGGTGCTGACCTTGGTGCTGAGAAATTCCTCGACATCAAATGCCGTATGGCGGGCCTGAAACCGAATGCAGTTGTAGTCGTAGCAACTGTTCGTGCCCTGAAATACAACGGCGGCGTTCCGAAAGCAGAACTGAACGGCGAGAACCTGGAAGCTCTGGAGAAAGGTATGCCGAACCTTCTGAAACACGTAAGCAACATCACAAATGTATACAAACTGCCATGTGTCGTTGCCATCAACGCATTCCCGACCGATACCGAAGCAGAGTTGAAGCTGGTTGAGGAGAAATGCAAAGAGCTCGGTGTCAACGTTGTTCTGTCCGAGGTATGGGCAAAAGGCGGCGAGGGCGGCGTAGCCCTGGCAGAAGAAGTTGTCCGTCTTTGCGAGCAGCCGAACGATTTCACCTATGCATACGATCTGGAAGGCTCCATCGAAGAGAAACTGAACGCCATCGTTCAGAAGATCTACGGCGGAAGCAGAGTTGTCCTGACCGCAAATGCACAGAAACAGGCAAAACAGTTAGAGGCTCTCGGATTTGGCAACTGCCCGATCTGTATGGCAAAAACCCAGTACAGCCTGACCGATGATCAGACCAAACTCGGCGCACCGACCGGATTCGAAGTTACCGTACGTAACCTGAAAATCTCCGCAGGTGCAGGCTTCATCGTAGCCCTGACCGGTGACATCATGACCATGCCAGGTCTGCCGAAAGTTCCGGCAGCAGAGCGTATCGATGTAGACGCTACTGGAAAGATTACAGGATTGTTCTAATAACACAGGATATTGTCTTGAAAAGACAGAATAAAGTATGAAATAAAACACAGAAAAAAGAGACATTCCTTCGTGAATGTCTCTTTTTTTACGTTTTTATTGCAAAATATTACAAAAGATAATATAATTTCTAATGATAACATGGAGAGAAAAGCAGATATAATATAGTAAGGGAGTTACTTACCAATGACATCGAAGAAAAAATTGAGAAGTCTTCTGGGCGGTACACTTTTTATGGTGCTGATGCTCAGCGTACATCCGACGACTGTTTCCGCGAGTGCTGTGGGGAGCAGCACGGTGATGGATCAGTCTGTGGAGACAGAGGATCAGCAGAGCGGGATACAGAGTGAAACGCAGACACAGGCTTCACAGGACAGCGTTGCTGCTGTGCGGGCCAGTCAGAATGGCTGGGTTAAGGCAGGCGACGGCGGTTGGTATTTTTATGAGAACGGACAGCTGAAAACAGGATGGCTTTACCGGAATGGAAACTGGTACTGGCTGGATCCGGACCGGAACGGCCGCATGGCAGAAAACAGCTGGTTCACATACGATAATAATTTTTATTATGCCAAGGGAGACGGAGCAATCTATAAAAATGGTTTTCAGGAAGTAGATGGAAACCTTTACTATTTCCGGAGCTGGGGTGGTGTATATCGAAACACCTTCTTTACCGTAAAAGGAAAAACCTACATAGCGCAGAATGACGGATCGATCTATCATGCCAGCCAGACCGGCTGGGTTCAGCTGGGAGATCAGACTTACTGGATCAATCAGGATGGTTCTGTTCAGACCGGCTGGCTGAAGCTGGAAGGCAAATGGTACTGGCTGAAAGCGGACGGCACACGTGCTGCATCTGAATGGATCACGTATGACAACAACCGATACTATTTCGACGGTGACGGTGTGATGTACACCGGAATGAAAGAGGTTGACGGAACAAGATATTATTTCCACAGCTGGGGCGGCGTTTACCGTAACGAATCTTTTACCTGGCAGGGAAAGAAATACTGGGCAAAAGATGACGGAACCTTCTATACAGGTGTCTGCGATATCAATGGAAAGAAATACTATTTCCTGGAAGACGGCGAGCAGATTACAAAAGAGGGCTGGTATCTGACCAACGGAACGTATTACTGGATCAACAAGGATACGTCGCTTCAGACCGGCTGGGTGAAATATGACAACAACTGGTACTGGATGAAAGAAGACGGTACGATGGCATCGTCTGAATGGATCGCCTACGACAAAAACCGCTACTATTTCCACAGCTGGGGCGGCATGTACACCGGAATTCATACCATCGGCGGAACAAAATACGCATTCCAGAGCTGGGGCGGTCTGTACCATGATCAGACATTTACCATCGGCGGTAAAACATACTATGCCAATTCAGATGGAACATTTGCCACCGGCTGGGTGCAGAACGGCGGAAAAACATATTATTTCGATGAGGACGGCACAAGCCATACGGGCTGGCTGCTTCTGGACGGAACGTATTACTGGATCAACGCCAATGGAACCAGAAGAGATGACGAGCTGTTTCAGTACGACGGAAACTATTATTATGTAGACAAAAACGGCGTTATGGTGACAAGCGGCTGGGTATACTGGGATTATAACTATTATTATCCGAGAAGCTGGGGCGGCATGTACAAGAATGCGTTTATTACCTATGATAATAACCTCTATTACCTTGGATCTGACTCGAAAATGGCAATCGGCTGGCAGTCGATTGGCGGAAATACATACTATTTCCGAAGCTGGGGCGGCATGATAACCGGAAAACAGGTGATCAACGGAAAAACGTATGTGTTCGATGAGGACGGCAAGCTGGTACAGAGTCCGGACGGATTTGAACCGTCCGCGCAGATCGGTGTCCGCACCGTACGGAACTTTCTGAAAAATGCACTGCTTCCGCTTGGAAACACCCTGTATATCTGGGGAGGCGGCCACACAGACGCAGAGGCAGAGAGTTACGGCGTCAATGCGCAGTGGAAACAATTCTTCAATACACAGAATTCCACCTACAACTATTCCGATCATCTGTATGAGTACGGAAAAGGTCTTGACTGTTCCGGCTATGTCGGATGGACCGCACATCAGGTGACGAAAGAGTATGCAACGACAACCTCCACTGGAATGCCGGCCTACTTTGCAAGAAAAGGCTGGGGAACCTGCGTGACAGGCGATACGTCCCAGAAATTTACGCCGGGTGATGTGGTCAGCAAGAGCGGTCATGTCTGGATTGTCATTGGCCAGTGCTCGGACGGCAGCGTGGTTGTCATTCATGCGACACCGCCGTATATTCAGCTTGGCGGAACCGTTTCTTCAACAGGAAGCATTAACAGTGAAGCTATTGAGCTGGCAAATGAATACATGAAAATGTATTATCCGGTTGCGTATGAGCGGTATGGTGTAAAAGTTCTTGACCGGTCCTATCTGACCGGTGTGAATCATTTCACCTGGAGCAGCAGTATCTTAAGTGACAGTGAAGGCTACCGCAGGAAGAAACCGGCAGAAATCCTGAACGATCTGTTCCAGTAAAATATCTTCTATAAAAAATAAGAGAGAATACAAAAAAACTTTGTAGTTCGTGTATTCTCTCTTTCTTTTTGCGCTGGAATTGTCTATACTAGAAGGTGCGTGAAAGACGCAGATCAGAAATACAAAAGAAAAAATCTGGAAAATAAAAATACAAGGGGAGTAAACATGCGAAAGAGCTGGAAATGGGCGCTCTGTCTTGGCGTAGTGTCGTTGCTGCTGCTGGGCGGCTGCGGAAAAGAAAAGACGGAACCAGTGGATCTGGTGCTGGTAACCGACGGCAGTGAGGTAGCTTCCGATGCCGTGTATCAGTCAGCATGGAACGGTCTTGCGCAGTATGGAGACGAGAGCGGTCTGAAATATGAAGCAAGTGTTCCGGCAGGACGGACAACAGAGGTCTATGAAAACACCATCAAAGAGGCGGCGCAGAAGGGAGCATCCGTTATCGTCTGTGCCGGAACGAGCATGAGCCGCGCCGTTTACGATGCACAGCGCGACTGGAAGGATGTCCGTTTTCTGCTGCTGGAGGCAGAACCGGTCAGTGAGAGCGGCCGCAGCCGTCTCCGCGGAAATACAGAAAGCCTGGAAATTGATGCATCAGAGGCCGGCTACCTGGCAGGCTATGCGGCAGTACAGGCCGGCTACACGCACCTGGGCTATATCGGACAGAAAAACGAAGAGAACGGAACAAAGTACGGGACAGGTTATGCACTCGGTGCAGAGGCGGCCGCTGCGGATCTGGGACTTGGAGAAAACAGCATCACGCTGGATTATACGTATCGGAAAAGCAGCAGCGTATCACCGTCGTATTTGGAAAAAATCAAAAGCTGGTACGGTGAGGGCGGACAGATTCTCTTCTCGGACGGTGCATCGTATCAGAATGTACTTGGCGCAGCAGCATCTGCGGCAGGCGGAGCACTGATCGCAAACGGCGGCGTGGAGGAGTACGCCAATGCCGTGTTGAAAGTACGTCTGGATTATGGAACTGCAGTTTACAATGCGTTAAAAGAAATGAAACAAAAGGATTTTGAAGGCGGGAAAATTGTAACGCGCGGCGTGGCCGATCAGGAAATCAGTCTGGAATGGAATCAGGATGCGGTGCCGTCCTTTACAGAGGATCAGTACCGGGCACTCTGTGCGAAATTCTCCGCAGAGGACTTTTCAATCCCCGACGGCGATGCGCTTTCCTCGCCGGATCAATACAAATTGAGTTGTGTGAGTGTACAGAAGGTAAAATAACATGTATCGTTACTGTTCACGAATTGTTTACAAAAAGGCGGGATATTTTTCCTTGCATCCATTTGTGAATTGTGATATTATGTAAAAGAATTGGGAAAAATATTTCAAAATTGTTACAGAATAATTGAATTTCTAAGAAACAGGTAAAACTGGAAACAGAAATCCTACATACAACGAATCAATTTGGGAGTGAAAGAATGAGAAAAAAATTTCTTGCCTTAAGTTTAGCAGTGATCGTAAGTGCAGCTCAGGTAATGACAGTAAGCGCCTCCAAACAGGAGCAGTTACAGCAGCAGCAGGCAGCACAGGCCGAGACCAGCGCACAGCTTGACAACGCAAAAGCAGAAATCGACGATCTGGAAACTAAAAAGAATCAGATTACCGGCGAGATTGATGACCTGGACGCACAGCTTGTCGTAACCATGGCATCCGTTGAAAATCTGAAAAATGAAATTGCAGAGAAACAGACTGAGATTGAAGATACTCAGAAAAAATTAAGTGACGCACAGGCAGAAGAGGACGAGCAGTACGAGCAGATGAAAAAACGTATCAAATTCCTCTATGAAAGCGGCGGAGACAACGGCTGGGCAGCACTGATTCTGGAAGGAAAAGATTTAAGCAGCATCCTGAACCAGGCTGAGTACACCCAGAAATTATACAAATACGACAGAGAGTGCCTGCAGGAGTACATGGATCTGGTACAACAGGTAACGGATTACAGCAATCAGCTCGCAGACGAGAAAGCAGACCTGGAAGCCAGCGAGGCAGAGCAGGAAGCACAGCAGCAGTCCCTCGAGGAAATGCTCGAGCAGAAGAAAGCCGTTTCCGATGACTACGAGAACCAGATTGCAGACCTGAATGACATGGCTGCACAGTACAACGCAGTACTGGCAGAGCAGAACGCAAAGATCCAGCAGATCCAGGAGGAGATTGCAGCCGAAGAGGCAGCAAGAAAAGCCGAAGAGGCCCGTCAGGCAGCAGAAGCAGCCGAGGCAGCCCGCCAGGCAGAAGCAGCAAGACAGGCAGCAGCAGAAGCAGCCGCAAGCAGTGCTGCAAATAATACAACAACGGCAGACAACACACCGTCCAGCACAGGAAGCTCCACCACGACAACAACACCGTCTAACGGAGGAAGCTCTTACGATGATTCTTCGTCCAGCGATACCAGCAGCTCGGATGATTCCAGCAGCTCCAGCAGCACCGGAAGTGCAACAGGAAGCGCCATCGTATCCTATGCAACCCAGTTCATCGGCAACCCGTACGTATGGGGCGGCACAAGCCTTACCAACGGAGCTGACTGCTCCGGCTTTATCATGAGCGTTTACGCACACTTCGGATACGACCTTCCGCATTCCTCCAGTGAACTGCGTGGTGTAGGACGCGGTGTATCTTATGCCGAGGCTCAGCCGGGCGATATTATCTGCTACAGCGGCCACGTAGCCATCTACATCGGCGGCGGTGCAATCGTACACGCAAGCAATGAGCGCGACGGTATCAAGATCAGCAGCAACGCAGCGTATACCACGATTCTTGCGGTAAGACGTGTGGTTTAAAAAGGAATTACATAGTAAGAATTTTCAGATCCCGGGAGAGAAAAATCCCGGGATCTTTTGCGTTTTGCTTAAAATTGAGTGCATTCGCGTTAAAACTGTGATATACTAAAGCACATCGGAGATACAAGGGCGTATTGACCAACAGAAGGTCAGTATGCCCTTTTGCTTGTTAGGAAGAAGGGAGAATCGTTATGAAACTGGAAAATTATTTTCGTCGTTTCGGTATTCGGAACGGATCTGGTGCGGAAAGTAGCGTCAGTGCTGTCCATCTGCATTATCGCCGGTCTGCTGATCGTCTACGTCCCGAACATCATCGCCGGAGCCGGAAAGATCGGCGATACTGTAAACGCCATGAAAACCGCAGACCTCCCATTCGGCAAAGCCCTGTACGCCGCATTCCTCTACGGAACCTTCCAGCTTGCCAATGTCGCAGTCTTCGTCCAGCATGCCAAATCCTTCGAAAAACCGCAGGATGCCGGAAAGAGCATGGCAGTCGGTGCCGTATTAAATGCCCTTCTGATGATCATGGTCGTCCTCGGAATCATGACCGTATACCAGAACCCGGAAATGATCCAGCAGAGCGTCCCGACATTATTTATGGTTCAGCAGGGCGTCGGCAGTAAATTCATGACACCGCTGATTTCCGTACTGATCATCCTCGGTGCCGTATCCACAGCCGTCAACATGGTTGCCGCCATGGTCAAACGAATCCACGCCGGTCTCGCTGAACGAAGCAGCAGAACAGAAACCGCAGGCAAAATCAGCCGCACCCAGATCCTTGCCGCGCTTGTCTGCTGCATCGCGGACTTCCTTATCGCACAGTTTGGTCTGCTGACGCTGATCCAGAAGGTGTACAGCATCCTGGCATACCTGGCAATCCCGGTCATCTTGGTGCCGTACGTGGTGCACATGGCGGTGATGCGGTTTGATACGAAAAAATAGAAAAGAACAATAAAAAATTTGTAACAAAAATTTACACCGCAGAAAGAGAGATTTGCTTCTGGAGAACGGAAGTATTTCGCAGACAGCAGAAAAAAGAAGATTCATGCAGAGCAGATGTGAGTCATAAAGAAATGACATGCGTCTGCCTTTTTTCTGTGCGTCTGGCAGAGTATGTGTCGGTGACAAAGCAGAAAACAGGAACTCTTCTTTGGGACTCGATTGTGCCGTCAAAATATGGTATACTGCAAAAAGGATCAAAAAGCGGATATTGATATTTCACGGGAGGGGAAGAAGATGAAAAATGCACCGGCTTATGTGAAGGTTTACAGCAGACTGAAAAACGAGATCAATAAGGGAACATATCCTGTCGGGGGATTTCTGCCGAAGGAGTGTGAACTGGAGAAAATCTATCAGGTCAGCCGTACTACGGTACGGAATGCAGTAAAGATGCTGGTGCAGGAGGGACTGGTTGAGGTTCGCCAGGGTTCTGGAACGAGGGTGCTGAATCATAAGGCAATTCAGAATTATAACAAGGTCACATCGGTCACGGAATCCCTGATGAAAAAAGGATATCGGGTAACGACGTCAGATATGATGATCGACATCATTTCGGCGGACAAACAGCTCGCCGATGAACTGGAAATTCCGGAGGGAACCAGCGTGGCGAGGATTCAGCGGCTGCAGCTTGCGGATGAAGAGCCTGTTACGCTGATGGAAAATTATATCGAATATGCGAAAGTCCCTGGCATCGAGGCGTATGAGAATCAGTTTGTAGCGCTGTATCAGTTTCTGGAGGAGAAATTCGGCTTGCAGATTGATGAGACACGAGACAGAATTTCAGCGAAATCCGCGACCTTTATGGAAGCCCAGGTTCTGAAAACGGAGCCGAAGGATGCGCTTCTTGTGGTGCACAGAGTCACCTACTGGCAGAACCGGCCGGTGAGCATTGACCACGTGCGGATCATCGGAAGCAAGTACGAGGTGGAGATTTCGGGAAAAGGACGGAGTAAATGAGCGATGAGACAGAAGAACAGAAGAAACTGATGCGGCAGATTGATATCAGCTGTGTACAGGCATTTCATACAATGGATGAAATTGATGCGATGGTGGAGCTGGCAAAGAAATATCGTCTGGCTGCTGTGTTTACCTTGCCGGCGTTCAGCGCCCATGTGGCAGAACGGCTGCAGGACACCAGAGAAATCCATGCGGGAGGCGTGGTAAGCTTTCCGGGCGGCGGAGATACGACCGGACAGAAGAAGCGGCAGGCAAAAGAACTGTGGGAGGCTGGCTGCCGGGAAATCGACATGGTGATGAATCTTACGGCATTCAGAAGCCACGAATTTTCTTATGTAAAAGAAGAACTTCTGGCCATCCGGGAGCAGGTGCCTTCGGCGATTTTTAAGGTGATCATCGAGGCACCGCAGCTGACGGAGCAGGAAATCTGCCAGGCAGTGGATCTGTGTGTGAAAGGCCGTGCGGATTATGTAAAGACGAGCACCGGATGGTATCCCGGCTGTCCTTCCACCGTGGAGCAGGTTCGAATCATGAGCCGTGAAGCCGCCGGTCGCATTCAGATCAAGGCCGCCGGTGGAATCCGCAGTCTGGAAACTATACAGGAAATGCAGAAAGCCGGCTGTAGCCGTTTCGGTATGGGAATGCGGTCGGTACAGAATTTGATAAAAAGTATCTATAAGTAATCTATTGTGCAAAAGCTATAAAAAAGTCACGGAATATTCTACGATATTCCGTGACTTTTCTGTTGAATTAGTAACCTATTAGTGATATATTCGAATCATAGGAATCGATAAATCATTAACAATCTGAAAGGAGAGCAAAAGATATGAAAGGTTATGCAATGCTGAAAATCGGTGAATCCGGATGGATCGAGAAAGAACGCCCGAAATGCGGGCCGATGGATGCCATTTGCCGTCCACTGGCAGTTGCCATCTGCACATCAGATGTCCACACTTTATGGGAAGGGGCCATCGGTGACCGTCATAACATGATTCTGGGCCATGAGTGCTGTGCAGAGGTTGTGGAAGTCGGAGAGCTCGTAAAAGATTTCAAACCGGGAGACCGGGTTCTTGTGCCGGCCATCACTCCGGACTGGAATTCTCTGGAAGCACAGGCTGGTTATTCCATGCACTCCGGCGGAATGCTGGCAGGCTGGAAATTCTCCAACTTCAAAGATGGTGTCTTTTCTGAATTCTTTCATGTAAATGATGCCGATGGAAACCTTGCGCTGCTTCCGAAAAACATCAATGTTGTCGACGCGTGCATGCTTTCCGATATGGTGCCGACCGGATTCCACGGCGTAGAGCTTGCCGATGTACAGTTTGGTGATACAGTTCTTGTCATCGGAATCGGACCAGTTGGTCTGATGTCGGTAGCCGGAACGAATATGCGCGGCGCATCGAGAATCATTGCTGTCGGAACGAGACCGGTCTGCGTAGAAACGGCAAAAAAATACGGCGCAACGGATTTTGTCAGCTACAAGAACGGACCGATTTTCCAGCAGGTACTTGATATGACAGATGGAAAAGGTGTTGATAAAGTAGTCATCGCCGGCGGTGGTGTAGAAACCTTTGCAGAAGCAGTAAAATGCCTGAAACCGGGCGGAAAGATCGGAAATGTAAACTATCTTGGATCCGGTGACAACATTGATATTCCGCGTGTAGAGTGGGGCGTTGGAATGGGTCACAAACAGATTAACGGAGGCCTGATGCCTGGCGGAAGACTCCGCATGGAAAAACTGGGAGCTCTTGTTTCGGCAGGCAAGCTGGATGTCAGCCCGCTGTCCACACATGTGTTTGATGGATGGGATCATCTGGAAGAAGCACTGTTCCTCATGAGAGATAAACCGAAGGATTTAATCAAACCAGTCGTTAAATTGGCTGACTGATGATTTGAAAATTTGACTGAAAAAGGAAACGTATGAAAATATTGATCGTATCCGGCTTTTTGGGCGCGGGAAAAACAACATTTATCAAACGGCTGGCCAGGAACGTCGATCAGCGGTTTGCCATACTGGAAAATGAATATGGAGCCGCAGGAATCGACGGCGCACGTCTTGGCCAGAACCGGCAAGGAACGCAGAAAAATGTATGGGAAATGACAGAGCAGTGCATCTGCTGCATCGGGAAAAAGGATTTTGCAGCATCCGTGCTGACCATTGCCAATGTGGTAGACCCGGAATACCTGATCGTAGAACCGACAGGCGTCGGAAGTCTCGCCCGGATTATAGAAAATCTGCGTCAGATCGAGTACGAGAGAATTCAGCTTCTCTCGCCGGTCACTATTGTGGATGTTTACAGTTACCGCCGCTATATGGCGGAATATCCCGAGCTGTATCAGGATCAGATCCGAAGCGCGGATACGATCATTGTTTCCAAAACAGAAGCATGCCAGGCGGAAGAAAAACAGCGCATCCAGAAATTTCTGCAGGAAATTAACCCGCAGGCAAAAATCATCACGGATTATGCATCCACGATGACACGGGAAGATTACCAGAGCCTGCTGCTGGGCGGCCGATATGAGAAAGAAGTACAGGATACGCAGAGCGGCGAAAAGATGCCGGAGACCTTCTCCTTCGAAAATATCCGAATGGAGGCACCGGAAACCCTGTGGTGTTTTCTGGAACAGATCATTCGCGGAGCGTTTGGAAATATCATCCGTGCAAAAGGACAGTTCGCAGCCGGAGACCAGTTTCTCCAATTTGATGTCGCCGATCACCGCTACAGCATCACCGGCACAGAACAGAAAAACGCCGGCCAGGCTGTGTTTATCGGAAACGATATGAACGAAGATGCGATCCGGCAGTATTTTAAGAAATGCGCCGGAAACCAGAAAATGAAATATGCTGCCCGTCATGTATCATAAAGTAAATAGGAAAAAGAGATTGCGGAGTCCTGCCAAAACAGGGTTTCGCAATTTTGGTTTTTACAGAAAGATTCAACTGAAAAACGAAGGATAGGCAAAAACGAAAAATTACGCTAAAATAAACATACAAGTATTTCAAATAAAACAAAAGAAAAATCAGGGGGGATCTGATATGGAGGAACAGAAAAGAAGACGGGAAAGAAAATCAGCGGCATACTGGTTGAGCAAAAGCTCGATTTTATATCCGATCTGTATCTTGTATGTGATGTATGTGAAACAGGTTGAGGTATATATTACAGAATGTTCCGTCCATATTTCGTCGGGGACAATGCTTTTTGCCTATGCGCTGTGCCTGATTTTGTGGCTGGCCTCACCCATTCGAAGCTACTGCGCAGATGGAACTGCAAATGAAGTTTTATTCTATGTATTTCCGCCGAGCATACTGATGCTGTTTTTATTTGCCCAATATTCACTGAAAATTGTGTTGTTTCTTGCAGTGCTGGATGGGATATTTCTTGTTACGGTTTTAAGAGATTTACATAGAAAAAAACGAAAATATTCTCCGAAAAAATTCTGGAGATTAAAAAGAAGTGACTTAAACGCATTTCTGTTTGTTTCAGTATGCGTGAGTATGGTACCGACTTGTATGATGATATATTGGAAGCTTGAGTCTCCGTCCGGAGTGGCAGAACTTTACGAACGAAAAAAGGACTATAATCTCGTCCAGAATCAGGAGAACATTTTTCAGGAAAATAAAGAATTTCTGCTGAGCTTAAAGGAGAGCGAATGGAGGCAAAAAACACTGGAAGAAAGAACAATTGCAGCGCAGAAGATGGTACGGCTTGAAACAGAACGACTTGGAATTCCCGAAATTCCGCTGTATGTGAAAGAGACAGGATCATCGAATTGCGTTGCATTATATAATAATGAAGAGAACGAAATATGGTATGCTCCAGAGCATTTAACATCTCAGACAGCAGAAGAATTTTTTACGGGAATTTGCGAAGAATGTTATCATGGAATGGAGTATTATCTGCTGGAGCGAATGGACTGGAATTCGGAAATGGCGAATACTGCTTATTTTGAAGAAATGAGGAAGTGGAAACTAAATGATAATCGCTACATATCTGGACGCGACGAGGGCGATTCGTTTGAAGCATATCAATCACAGCCGCTGGAAGCATCTGCCAAAAAGTATGCCAGTTCCGAAACAGAGGCACTGATTCATTTTATTGCTGTGTACGGCGATGAATAAAAATCTTTTAGGGGGGGAGGGAGAAAAGGAGCGTCGGGAAAAATAAAAAAAATTAGCACTCACCTCTTGACAGTGCTAATAACTAGTGTTATAGTACGACTAGAACAAAGAAAGAAAAGAAAATTCACATCAACGCTCTTTTTGTTCGGAGCGAATGTTAGCACCCAAATAGATAAGGAGGAAGCCGATTATGAATATCAGTAAATTCACACAAAAATCGCTGCAGGCTGTACAGGACCTGGAAAAGACCGCATACGATTTCGGCAACCAGGAAATAGAGCAGGAGCATCTGTTGTATAATCTCCTGCATCAGGACGACAGCCTGATTCTGAAAATGATCGAAAAGATGGAAATCAACAAAGAACATTTTCTGAACCGTGTCGAGACGGCACTGAACGACCGCGTCAAAGTATCCGGCGGTCAGCCGTATATCGGTCAGTATCTGAATAAAGCACTGGTAAATGCTGAGGATGAGGCGAAAGCCATGGGAGACGAGTATGTTTCCGTAGAACACCTCTTCCTGGCAATGCTGAAAAACCCAAGCCCGTCCATGAAAAAACTGTTTCAGGAGTACGGCATCACAAGAGAACGTTTCCTGCAGGCATTAAGCACCGTGCGCGGAAACCAGAGAGTTACCACCGACAACCCGGAGGCGACATACGACACCCTGGAAAAATATGGCCAGGATATCGTAGAAAAAGCCAGAAACCAGAAAATGGACCCGGTTATCGGCCGTGATACCGAAATTCGGAACGTTGTCCGTATCCTGTCCCGTAAGACAAAAAACAATCCGGTTCTGATCGGTGAGCCTGGTGTTGGTAAAACCGCAGTCGTAGAAGGCCTGGCCCAGCGAATCGCCAACGGCGATGTACCGGAGAGCCTGAAAGATAAAACCATTTTCTCCCTCGATATGGGAGCCTTGGTAGCCGGTGCAAAATACCGCGGCGAATTCGAGGAGCGTCTGAAAGCCGTTCTGGAGGAAGTCA
>ERZ824600.4093-NODE-4093-length-13224-cov-4.052092_pt1 | contig 13224 bp, 11 predicted proteins | sample MGYA00519933_ERZ824600 | MGnify/ENA primary metagenome ERZ824600 (study PRJEB31778, sample SAMEA3449178) | human gut metagenome | biome: human gut; feature: human-associated habitat; material: faeces | place: United Kingdom | collected 2010/2012 ... | reverse complement strand
CTCGCTACCTCCACCTTGGCAAGGTGGCGCTCTACCAGATGAGCTACGGCCGCATGTTGGAGAGTTTTTGCTCAATCGCTCTCTCCGGGCGACGTGTTTTATTATAAACTATATGAGCGGAAAAGTCAAGCGTTTTTTACATTTTTTTGCATAAATTTTTATGCGTTTTTGCCCAACTCATTTTCGGCGGTGGAAGGCCAGTTTTTGAGCAGTTCATTCAGATCCACCTTATAATTCTTGTTGCAGAACTGGCAGTTCACCTCGGCAACAGGGTCCTCGTCGCGCATACGTTCGACCTCCTTTTTGCCAAGGGAGCGGATCATCTTTTCAACGCGCTCAAGGCCGCAGTCGCACTTGTAGGTCACATGGTAGCTGTCGAGAATATCGGGTGCAAAGCCGGCCAGAGCCAGTTCCAGCATATCGCGGACGCTCTTGCCCTCCTCGAGCATTGTCGTCACGCTGGGCATGGCCTTGATGTTCTTCTCGAGGTGCTCGATCTCCTCCTCGGTTGCGCCGGGCAGCAGCTGCACGACAAAGCCGCCCGCGCAGCGGACGCTCAGGTCCTTATCGACGAGCACGCCCAGCGCGCAGACAGTGGGCACCTGCTCACTGATAGCAAAATAGGTCGTGATGTCCTCGGCGATCTCACCGGAGGTCAGCGGCACCTGGCCGATGTATGGCTCGCGCATACCCAAGTCACGGATGACGTCCAGCGTGCCGTCCTTGCCGACGGCTGCGCCGACGTTCAGATGGCCGTCAGCCCGCGGGGGAAGTTCCACAACGGGGTGCTCGACGTAGCCCTTGACGTTGCCGGTGCCGTCGGAAACGGCCAGCAGGCGGCCTGCGGGGCCGCCGCCCTTGATCTGCAGCGTCACCGAGTCCTGGGTGCTTTTGAGCATAATGCCCATCATCGAGGCTGCCGTCAGCAGGCGGCCCAGGGCAGCGGTGGTGACGGCGCTGGTCTTGTGCAGGCGCTCCATCTCGCGGACGATTTCCGTAGAGTCAACACCGTAAAACACGATACCGCCGTTTTCGGAGATACCGCGCAGCATGTTATGATTCTGTTCCATTCGCTTTTTCCTCTTGTGTGTATTGCTTGACAGCCGTGATGATCCAGCGCGGGCTGTCACCGCGCACCGGGCCAAAGCTCTCGCCGTCGGCGACTTTGGCCACGGCGAAGCCGTACTTTTCCAACAGAGCGCACACGGTGTCCAGCGCGTAGCTGTACTCGCTGAACGCCTCGTGGAAGTGCTCCCCCGTCTCGTGGTAGTCAATGTTGATGGTAATATCCACCCGCTGCGCCGTCTCGTCGTAGCGGTTCGACCAGTGGCAGTCGGCGTCCTCGGCCTCGATGTCAAAGGTCTGGCCTGCCAGAATGTGCCGGTGCTTATAGGGCGTGTTCAAGTCAAAAATGAACACGCCGCCCCGCTCCATAAAGTAGGCAGCCTTGCGGATGGCCTTCTCAAAATTTTCCTGCGGGCCAATGTGGCTGTAGGTGTCAAACGTAGACACCGCGGCGCGGATCGTGCCGTACAGGTCCAGGTCCAGCAGGTCCTGCTTCAGCAGCAGCAAGCGACCCGTCAGGCCCAGCTCGTCGGCCTTTTCGCGCAGGACACTGAGCATCTCCTCGGAGCGGTCAATGCCGATGACATCATACCCTGCCTGGGTCAGCATCAGGGTCAGATCACCGGTGCCGCAGCCCAGGTCGGCCAGGATGCCGTCTGTGATGCCGTGGGCCTTCAGCTCGTCGGTAATATAGCCGTAAAGCGCGTCATAGTCAGCCTCGCCGTTGAACTCGTCGTAGAAATAGGCAAACTCGTTGTAGGCCATCGGTCAGTCCTCTGTCTCGGGGGTCATGCTGCCCTCAAGCAGCGCGCGCAGCTCGTCCATGCCCAGCCCGTTCTCGGCGCTGGTCAGCACAACGCTCTGGCAGCCGTAGGGAGCGCATATCTTTTCAAATTCTTCTTTGCGGGCGGTCATCTCGCTCTTTTTCAGCTTGTCGCCCTTGGTCAGCACGGCCACAAACGGAATGCGGTGGTAGTGCAGGTACTCAAGCATCTGCACATCGTCAGCGCTGGGCGCGTGGCGGCTGTCCAGCAGCTGGACAAGCAGGCAGACGGCACGATCCGCCTCAAAATAGCTGTTGATCAAATCGTCCCACCGCTCGCGCTCGGCGTTGGAGACCTTGGCGTAGCCGTAGCCGGGCAGGTCAACAAAGTAAGCCGTATCAACGCGGTAGAAGTTGATGGTTGCCGTTTTGCCCGGCGTGGCGCTGACGCGGGCCAGCTTCTTGCGGTTGCAGAGCTTATTGATGAGGCTCGATTTGCCGACGTTGGAGCGGCCCGAAAATACGATTTCAGGGCGGTCACTGTCCGGCAGCTGGCGGGACAGACCGTAGGACGCGAGGAATTCGCTGTTGTTGTAGTTCATGGGTGTTCCTTTATGCTTTGGGTGTGCTGTGTATTGCGGGGCGTCGAGGGCGCCTCCTCCTACATGCGCGACACGGCGTAGTGCGGGCGGATATGGAATCCGCCCCTACGGATGTGGCTGTATAGGGGTCGATGCTCGTCATCGACCCGCGGGCGGGTACGGGTCTCCGTCCCTACAGAGTGGCGTTCAAGGCGAATTACATCACCGCGGCGGGCTCCTTATGTCCCTCGGCGGGCTTGTCGTTGGCGATGAGAGAGGTTGCCTGCGGCACACCACGGACAGCGCGGGCGGGGGTGCGGCCCGGGCGCACAAGGGCGTGCTTCAGCACCTCGGACAGAGTGCTCACGGGGATGAAGCGCACCTTCTCCTTGACCTCGGCGTCCACCTCATACAGGTCGCTGGCGTTGTCCCTGGGGATGAGCACCGTCGAGATGCCCTCACGGAAGGCCGCCATGCTCTTTTCCTTCAGACCGCCGATGGGCAGCACGTTGCCGTGCAGCGTGATTTCTCCGGTCATGGCCAGGTCGTGGTTGACCGGGATACCGGACAGCGCCGAAATCAGCGCCGTCGTCAGTGTGACACCTGCGGAGGGGCCGTCCTTCGGCACAGCGCCCTCGGGGGCATGGATGTGCAGGTCGGTGTTCTTGAACTTGTCGGGCGTGATGCCGTATTCTTCGGCGTGGACCTTGGCGTAGGTCACGGCGAGCTGGGCACTCTCCTTCATGACATCGCCGAGGCTGCCGGTGATCTCGATTTTGCCGGTGCCGTTCGGGATGACGGCGACCTCAACAGGCAGCATCTCGCCGCCGACACTCGTCCACGCCAGACCGTTGGCAATGCCCACGGCGTCCTTGCGGGAGATAAACGTCGGCTTGACCTTCTCGGGGCCGAGCAGTTCCTTGACCATCGCTGCGGAAACGCTGATTTTCTCGGCCTCCCCTGCCGCGATCTTCTGCGCACATTTGCGCAGCACCGACGTGATGGTGCGTTCCAGATTGCGCACGCCTGCCTCGCGGGTGTAGCCGTCAATGATGGCATACAGTGCGCTGCCTGTCAGGGTCACGCGCCCCTCCAGGCCGTTGTTTTTCAGCTGCTTGGGCAGCAGATGGCGCTTGGCGATGTTGAATTTTTCGGTGCGGGTGTAGCTGGGCAGCTCGATGACATCCATGCGGTCATAGAGCGGGCCGGGGATCGTGGAGGCATCGTTCGCCGTCGTGATAAAGAGCACCTCGCTCAAATCAAACGGAATATCGAGGTAGTTATCCTTAAAGGTGCGGTTCTGCTCGGGGTCCAGCACCTCGAGCAGTGCGCTGGACGGGTCTCCCTTGTAGTCGCCCGCCAGTTTGTCGATCTCGTCGAGCAGGATGACCGGGTTCGTGGACTTGGCCGTCGTGATGGCGCTGATGATGCGGCCCGGCATCGCGCCGATGTAGGTGCGGCGGTGGCCGCGGATCTCGGCTTCATCGTGGACGCCGCCCAGGCTCATGCGGGCAAATTTGCGGTCCATGCACTCGGCAATGGAGTGCGCAATGCTCGTTTTGCCGACGCCCGGAGGGCCGACAAGGCAGATGATCTGCCCCTTGACGTCCTGGTTCAGCTTGCGCACAGCCAGCAGCTCGAGAATGCGTTCCTTGACCTTCTGCAGGCCGTAGTGCTCACGGTCCAGCACCTTGCGGGCGTGGGCCTGGTCAAGGTCGTCCTCGGTGGCGGTGTGCCACGGCAGGGCCAGGCAGGCATCCAGATAGCTGCGGATAACGCCGCTCTCGGCGCTGCTGCCCTGCATACGGGCCAGACGGTCACACTCTTTCAGCAGCTTTTCGGTGGATTCTTCATCAAGGTTCAGTGCCTTGACTTTTCCTCGGTATGTATCGGCCTCGGCGCGGGTGTCCTCGGCGTCGCCGAGTTCCTCGCTGATGACATTCATCTGCTCACGCAGGTAGTATTCGCGCTGGCCCTTGTCCATGCGGGCGTTGACCTTGTCGTCCAGGTCGCGCTCGATGTCCATGATCTGGCATTCCTGCCGCAGCAGGGTCAGCAGCTTTTCGAGGCGGCCCAGCAGGGTCGATTCGTTCAGGATAACCTGCTTATCCTCATACTTGAACAAGAGGTTGGCGGGCATGTACTCGCTTAAATACAGCGGCGAATCGGAGGAAACGATGTTATAGACGACATCCTTGGAAATTTGCGGGCTGTAGGACAGGTACTCCTCAAAGCAGTCCTTCAGGCTGCGGACGAGAGCCTCGACCTGGTTGCGCTTGTCGGCAGGGATGCCGCGCACAGCCACGGGGCGTACCGTGGCCTGCAGATACTTTTCGCCGGCGTCGAGCTCCAGCAGACGGGCACGGGTCTTGCCCTCGACGAGGACCTTCACGAGGTCGTCGGAGACGCGCAGCACCTGCTTGATTTCGGCAATGACGCCGTAGGCATACAGGTCGCGAAGGGCCGGTTCTTCCTCATCCATCTCGCGCTGGGCGACGAGAAAGACGCTGCTGTTGGCGTGCATGGCGGCCTCGATGGCGGCAATGGACTTGGTGCGGCCCACCTCAAAATGGACCACATTGTTGGGGAAAACCACCAGCCCGCGCAGGGCGATGGCCGGCAGATGCACCACATTGCGGGCGATCTTGATCTTTACTTTTTCAGACATTCTTACTCTCCCATAGCCTGCAGAACAGGCGTCTTGTTTGCGTTTGCGGCAAGCTCCGGCGGCAGCAGGATGCGCGCCGCACTGTGCGCGATCTCCGCGTGCATCCGCAGCTGGGGCGAGCACTCGCCGTCCAGCGTTGTGATGAGCGGGTTGCCGTCCAGCACCTCTATGTCAATACTGCCTGTACGGAAAAACGTCATGTACGGGGAGAATTTTTCGGTGACGGTGTCCCCCTCCGAAAGGTGCTCCCCTTTTTTGTAGCTGCCCAGCAGCCCCGGCAGCTTTAAACGCGGCACGGGCCGCAGCAGCACCACATCCAGCAGACCGTCGGTCATGCTGGCGTGGGGCGCGGCGCAGTAGCCGCCGCCGTACTGCTGGCCGTTGCAGACCGCCAGCATCATGAAGGTGTCCTCCAATTGGCGGTCATCGGCGGTGATGCGCAGACGGTGCCTGAAGGTGCTGCACACGGCCTCGAGAATCGACAGCGTGTAGGCCGTTGTGCCGCCGCAGAAGGGCACGCGCCGCCATTTGGGGATGCCGTTGGCGACCTGGGCGTCGATGCCCGCGGCATAGATGTCGATGCCGCAGCCCTGGGGCGTGCGGATGACGTCCGCTGCGAACGGCTGTGCGGCCAGCTGTGCGTCAAGGTCCAGGAACTGCGCCTGCGTGCCGAAGTTGCGCACATAGTCATTGCCGCTGCCGCAGGGCACGCAGCCGATGGCGGCGTTCGGGTGGCCGACGGTACCCTGCAATATTTCGTTCAGCGTGCCGTCGCCGCCGCAGGCGTAGAGGTATACTTCTTCCCCGCCGGCGGCGTATTGGGCGGCCAGGTCGCGGGCCTGCCCGGCGCGGCGGGTCACCTCAATGGTAGGATGAAGCCCTGCGCGGCTGGCAGCGGCGTGGATCTGCGGGATGAGCGCCACGCTGGCGTCCACCTTGCCCGCCGTTGGGTTTATGATAAAAATATGCTGCATCGGTTTGTCCCTTTCAGCATCGGTTACTTGCGGTCTACAGATACTAATTATTGTAGCTTTTTTGCCGCAAAAGTGCAATACCTTGGAGGAAATTGGTTGACGGAGAGATTGGCTTCCCCCTCGGGGGAAGCTGTCAGTGGCCCCGACCACTGACTGATGAGGGGCGGATATGCCGTTGCTGCCCGGTAAAGTGCTGCGGCGGCAAAGTCTGCCCTCATCCGGCCCTGCGGGGCCACCTTCCCCCGAGGGGGAAGGCTTAGGAGTTCTCCCAAACAGCCAGAATTTCGGTAACCTTTGCAAATATCGCGGCACTGGAGGTTTCGGGCTTTAAAATGCCGTCCTGCAAAACGGTAATGGTATACCGCGGGTCGTCCGCCGGGTAAAAGCCGCTGAACCAGTAGTTGAGCAGCTCCTCGCCGTTCTCGTCGTACTGGCCGGTCTGCGCTGTGCCGGTCTTGCCGCCTGCCGTGCCGGTTTTGGGCTGTGCCTCGCTGCCGATACCCTCCGACACGACGGAGGCCAGCATGCTGCGCAGCACCCGTGCCGTGACCGCATCAAAGACCGTGCGGGTGTCAGCCGCCCGGGTCTGCCCGGTCAGCGTGCCGTCGGCGTCAACAATTCCCTGTACAAAGGCCGGTGTCCTGTACAAGCCGCCGTTTGCGACGGTGTTCATCATGGCTGTAATTTGCAGCGGCGTCACGGTCAGTGCCCCCTGACCAAAGCTGAACGTCGCCAGCTCGCCTGGGTTTTCAAGCGAGGCGGCATCGGGCAGTGTGCCCGATGCGCCTTGCAGGCCGGGCGCAAGCTGCGTGGCCGTGCCGAAGCCGAGTGTCTCTGCCATTTTGCGGATGCGCTGTGCCCCCAGCAGGCGGCCCAGCTCGATGAAATAGGTGTTGCAGCTTTGTTCCAGCGCGCCGCGCAGGTTGACCACGCCGTGGGCGCGGCCCAGTGCACAGCGGTAGGTCTGCCCGGCAACCTCGACCTCACCCGTGCAGTCGTGGGTGTACCAGTCAAGGCCGCTCTCGTAGGCGGCTGCAGCCAGCACGACCTTGAACACCGACCCGGCACTGAATGCGCGGAGAGGCCGGTTGAGCAGCGAGGTATCGTTGGCGGCAATGCTGGCGGCGACATTCTGCGGGTCAAACGACGGCATACTGGCCGAGGCAAGTACCTCGCCGGTGGCCGTGTCCATCACGACGATGCAGCCGCGCGGCAGATACAGTGTGGCCAGCCCCTCACAGGCGCGCTGCAGGTCGGCGTCCAGCGTCAGCCGCACGCCCTGCCCCGTGCCGGGTGTTTCCACCGCCACAAGCGGGCCTGTGTCCGTCAGCAGGCGTCCCTGCGCGGTCATAAAGCAGGTCACAATGCGCGCGTCTCCGGAGGCGGTCAACAGGTCGTCGTAGGCTTTTTCCAGGCCGGACACGCCGCGGCCCTCGCTGTCCAGATAGCCCAGCAGGTGCGCGGCGGTGCTGCCGCCGAAATGCTGCGGCACGGTGCAGGTCGTGATGCCCTGCGCGGTCAGGTCGCGGTCCACCTGTATCAAAAAGGGACTTGCAAGGTTGCGGCGCTCATACAAAAGGCTCTGCTCCGCATACGGGACATACGGAAACAGCGCCGTGTACCCGGCGTCTCCGGGCAGGCAGAGTGCGTAATACTGCGGGGAAAGGCCGGTCAGCCTGCGGCCCGTGCGGTCATAGAAATCGCCCCGGGCGCGCGGCAGGGCCAGCGTCTGAACACTCTGCCTGCCCGCACTGGCGGCATAGGCCGTCTGCTGTCCCACCCAGTAGGTGCGGCAGAGCACGACGCCCGCCAGCAGCACCAGCACAGCGCAAAGCCCATACAACCGACGCAGAGACAAGGCACATCCCCCCGGTGGGAGTATGGGCGGCGGGTCAACCTAAAATACCTCTATTACCCATATAATTTGGGGTTGAGTCCTGTTAATTGCGCAGCCTCCTGACAGCCCAAAGCACCAGATACACCGCCGCCACGCAGGGCAGAAAACCCATGGCGTCAATCGCAACGTCGCTCAACTGCGCGGCACGGCCCGGCACAAAATACTGGTGGAACTCATCACCGGCTGCGTACAGCATACACAGCGCCGATGCCAGCAGTGCCTTTTGCCGCAGCGTAACGCGGTGCAGCCACAGCTGCACGGTCACGGCCATGCTGATGCCGAGGGCACAGTAGATATAGACGTGCGCCCACTTGCGGACGTTGGCGTTCAGGTTTGTGGTGCTGAACCACAGCGGCGTGATGACTTTTATCCTGCTGACCTGCACGGTCTCGGTAACGGCGCGGCTGACCTTGGTGGACAGCTCCGCCGGCTGCGAGGACAAGACAAAGATCACTGCCATAATCGCCAGCGTAACGGCCAGTGCCGGATATTTTGCGTATTTTTTCATGGCGGCTCCCCCGCTGCGTTATTTCTGTCTATTATAGCACACTTTGCCGGTTTATACAAAAAAGCCGAAGCCTCTTTTTGCGGAGACTTCGACCTTAAGGCGATACCGCATAATTCTAAGTGTCGATACGGTGAGCGAGGTGCGGCAGCCGCCGGAGCGGTGCTTAAGCCGTAAGGCGGGAATTATGCGGTGTTGCCTTACATTTTAACGATTTTCAAAACGAATTTCAAACGTTTTTTCTGGAAAATTTTCAATACAGCTCCGCGATGATGTCCACGCACTTGTCGATACCGATGACGCCGCTGTCTAGCGTCAGGTGATAATTTTGAGCGTGTCCCCACTTCATGTTGGTGTAGAAGCGGTGATAGGCGGCCCGGCGTTTATCCTTATCCCGCAGGCGCTCCTCCGGGGACTGCTCCCGTTCGCCGTACACCTTGACGATGCGCTCCGCACGGAACTTCATATCCGCGTGGATAAAGACTTTCAGGCAGTCTGCCTTATCCCGCAGAATATAGTCGGCACAGCGGCCAACAATGACGCAGGGGCCCTTTTCCGCCAGCTCCGTGATGACCTTGTACTGATGCTCCCACAGAATATCCTCGTTGGTGGGGCCGAACATTCGGTTGGAAAAAGCTGCCGATAGGAAGCTCCCCGGTGCGTACTCTCCTGCTTCTTTTACATAGTCCGGCGCAAAACCTGTTTCCTTTGCCATTTCCTGAATGATCTCTGCGTCATAGCACGGAATCCCCAGCTTTTCCGCCACCTTTTTGCCGATGGTGCGTCCGCCGCTGCCAAATTCGCGGCTGATGGTAATGACTCTGTTTTTCATACTTTCTGCACTCCTTCCACATTCAATTCCCGATAGGTTTTCACGATGATGATCGCCGAGATGATAAAGGTCAGAATATCCGACACCGGCATGGAATACAGTACGCCGTCCAAACCAAAGAACACAGGCAACAACAGAGCAAAGCCCACACCGAACACCACCTCACGGAACATGGACAGCAGCGTGGATGCCAGCGCCTTGCCGACTGCCTGCAAGAAGATAAAGCACGCCTTGTTGACGCAGGCCAGCACCATCATGCAGAGATAGGTGCGGAACGCCTTAATAGCAAAGTCCGTATAGTAGCCGCTCTCATTGGCTGCACCGAAAATGGCGATGAGCTGCCGAGGGAAACCCTCTGCCATCACCAGCGCCACCGCACCCACCAGTGCTTCGGCAATCAGCAGCTTGGTGAACAACTCCCGAACACGCAGTTTCTTCTCCGCACCCATGTTATAGCCCACGATGGGGATGCAGCCTGCCGCCATGCCGACCACGATGGAAATGACGATCTGGAAGAACTTCATTACAATGCCGACCACAGCCATGGGGATCTGCGCGTATTGCTCCTGTCCGAACACAGCGTCCAGAGCGCCGTATTTGCGGAGCATATTGTTGATGGCCGCCATGGCCGCCACCAGACTGATCTGCGAAAGAAAACTGGTGATACCCAGCGTCAGCATTCGTCCACAGACAGTTCCCCGCAGTGCATAATCGCCGGACGCAGGCTTGATGATCTTCATGTGCAGCAGATACCACACAGCCAAAAACGCCGTTGCCACCTGACCGATGACCGTGGCTACTGCCGCACCCATCATACCCCATTTTAATACAAAGATGAAAATAGGGTCAAGGATAATGTTGATAACAGCGCCTGCCAATGTGGAGATCATGGCGAACTTGGGGTTGCCGTCGGCACGGATGATGGGGTTCATGGCCTGCCCGAACATATAGAATGGGATGCCCAGGGTGATATAGAAGAAGTATTCCTGCGAGTGGCGGAAGGTCTCCTCATTCACCGTACCGCCGAACATGGCGATGATGGTGTTTGCGAAAATGAGGTATACCGCCGTCAGAACAAGACTGCTGACGACAGATAACACCACCGCGTTGCCCACGCTTCGCTTGGCCTTATCCACCTCGTTTCTGCCCAACGCCATGCTGACGAAGGCGCAGCAGCCGTCACCCAACATGACGGCGATAGCCAGCGCCACCACCGTCAGCGGGAACACCACCGTATTGGCGGCGTTGCCGTAGGAGCCGAGGTAGCTGGCATTGGCGATAAAAATTTGGTCAACGATGTTGTAAAGTGCGCCCACCAACAGCGAGATAATGCAGGGGATGGCGTACTGCCGCATGAGCTTGCTCACACGCTCCGTCCCCAAGAACTGATTTCCGGTTTCCAAAAAAATCACCTTTCTTTCAAAAAATAAAAAATGCGTAAGTCCCAGAACATCCGGACTTACGCATTTCTGCTACACGATTTGCCTATGAAGTTTTCGCTCATCTTGCCATCTCTCACCCGATTCCGCAAAAAAAAGGCGCATGGCTGCTCTGCAACTGGATTTACGCAGAAACGCCACACGCTGTACATTTATTATAGCGGATTTGGATGGAAATTTCAAATGCTTTTTGAATGATTTTCGCCTCGTCGATCCTACTTTTTGCAATCACCATGCTGCCGGATAACATAAAAATCGGCACCTGCTTTTGAGGCAGGTGCCGATTTCTGTTACCCTATAATGCGCTTGAATTTTTGGCGTAAGTTCGCTTTTGCGCATCCAAAAAATCAAGCAATTTCAAGGCTTTGCGGCGTCTCTTAGTACATGCCGCCCATGTCAGGAGCCGGAGCAGCCGGAGCCGGGGGTTCCGGCAGGTCAGCGACAAGGCTCTCGGTGGTCAGGACCATCGCGGCGACGCTGGCAGCGTTCTCCAGAGCCACACGTGTCACCTTCGCAGGATCGATAACGCCAGTGGCGAAGAAGTTCTCGAATGTGTCGGTGCGGGCATTGTAGCCGTAGTCGCCAGTGCCGTCTTTGACTTTCTGGACAATCACAGCGCCCTCTACGCCGGCGTTCTCCACAATCTGGCGGAGAGGCTCTTCGATGGCGCGGCGGATGATTGCGATGCCGGTCTCCTCGTCGTCGTTGGCGCCCTTGAGCTCGTCGAGCTTGCTGATGCAGCGGATGTATGCCACACCGCCACCGGGCACGATGCCTTCAGCGATGGCAGCGCGGGTTGCCGACAGAGCGTCGTCGACGCGGTCTTTCTTCTCTTTCATCTCGACCTCTGAGGGGGCGCCGATGTAGAGCACAGCCACACCGCCGGCGAGCTTGGCGAGACGCTCGTGGAGCTTCTCCTTGTCGTAGTTGGAAGTGGTGGTTTCAATCTGGGCCTTGATTTGGGCAACACGGTTGGCGATAGCCTCTTTGGCGCCGGCGCCGTTGACGATGATGGTGTTGTCTTTGTTTACAGTCACCTTTTCGGCTGTGCCGAGGTCTTCCACCTTTGCCTGAGCGAGCTGCATACCCTTGACATCGGAAATCACAGTGCCGCCAGTGAGCACGGCGATATCTTCGAGCATCTCCTTACGGCGGTCGCCGAACCCGGGAGCCTTCACAGCGCAGATTTTGAGAGAGCCACGGATGCGGTTGACCACGAGAGTTGCAAGAGCCTCATTGTCGACATCCTCAGCGATGATGAGCAGCGGACGGCCGCTCTGAGCGACAGCCTCGAGGATGGGAAGCATATCTTTGAGGTTGGAGATTTTCTTGTCGTAGAGAAGAATGAATGGAGAATCCATCTCGCATTCCATCTTCTCGGCGTTGGTGACGAAGTAGGGGGAGATGTATCCGCGGTCGAACTGCATACCTTCCACAATGTCGATGGTGGTCTCGGTGCCCTTGGCCTCCTCGACGGTGATGACGCCCTCTTTCTTCACTTTCTGCATAGCCTCAGCGATGAGACGGCCGATTTCCTCGTCGTTGTTGGCGGAGATGCGGGCCACATTCTCAATCTTCTTGTTGTCGTCGTCGACTTCCTGGCTCTGGGCCTTGATGCCTTCGACCACAGCAGAAACGGCTTTGTCGATGCCGCGCTTGAGGTCCATGGGGTTAGCGCCTGCGGCCACATTCTTGAGGCCGACATTCACGATAGCCTGAGCGAGCACAGTAGCGGTGGTTGTGCCGTCGCCGGCCTGGTCGCCGGTCTTGGAGGCCACCTCTTTCACGAGCTGTGCGCCCATGTTCTGGAAGGAGTCTTCAAGCTCGATTTCGCGAGCCACTGTCACGCCGTCTTTTGTGATGTGGGGTGCGCCGAATTTCTTTTCGATAATCACATTCCGGCCTTTGGGGCCGAGGGTCACTTTCACAGCGTCGGCGAGAGCGTCGACACCTTTCTTGAGCTCTTCACGAGCCTGGATATTGAATTTTATCTCTTTTGCCATTTTTGTCTGTCTTCTTGTGTTTTTCGTTTATCGTTAATCAAGCACTGCGAGCACATCGCTCTGACGCATCATAAGATATTTGGTGCCTTCGAGTTCGATTTCGCTGCCGGCATATTTGCCAAAGAGCACTTCATCGCCGGTTTTGAGCTCCATGGGCTCGTCTTTACTGCCGTTGCCCACAGCAATCACTTTGCCTCTGAGGGGTTTTTCTTTAGCTGAATCGGGGATGATGATGCCGCCGAGAGTCACCTCTTCTGCAGGGGTGGGTGCGATAAGCACGCGGTCGGCTAATGGTCGGATATTCATAATTAGATTTGGTTTTATATATAAGTTGTTTCTATATCAAGTGGGGGCAAAGCCTCCGGAAAAGAGTGTTGCAAAAAGCGTGCCAATATTTTTTCATGCGATTACAGATAATGGCACAGTTCTCACTTTTCAATATAATATAACGCTTAAGAGATGGAATAGGTTGCGTAAAATCACCTTTTTAGTTAAAT
>ERZ824600.4091-NODE-4091-length-13224-cov-21.853596_pt1 | contig 13224 bp, 15 predicted proteins | sample MGYA00519933_ERZ824600 | MGnify/ENA primary metagenome ERZ824600 (study PRJEB31778, sample SAMEA3449178) | human gut metagenome | biome: human gut; feature: human-associated habitat; material: faeces | place: United Kingdom | collected 2010/2012 ... | reverse complement strand
AGTCGCTGACTCAATACGTGCTGAAGGCGGACTGCATGGGAAACATGCTTGCCCACACCGCGCGTATTGAAAAAGTGGAAGAGAAAGTCAGTGAAAACTCTGAAAAGCTCGCCGCGATCGAACAATACCATCGGATGATAGACATTCCGCTGGTCGGCAAAAATTAAAAAAGGAGAATCACAATGGCAAAGTGCGGTGCGAAAACGGAAATCTATTCCAGAGTCTGCGGGTATTTCAGGCCGGTGTCCAACTGGAACAAGGGAAAGAAGGAGGAATTCAAGGAGCGGAAGGCATTTAAAATCCCCGCCTCTGTTCTGGTGCTGTTTTCTGCCCTTCTGTTTTACGGGTGCAGTCACAATACCAGCTCTTTCACCGTAGGAACTCGACTGAATGCCGGACTCGATCCGCAGAATGCGACGGCTAACGTTAGCTATGTTGACGGACTGAACGTGGTGGATGTCAGCCGGGAAAACTCCAGCTGGGATCTTGAAATCGATTCCGAAAACGGCGTTTCAATCGAAAACGGGAAAGTGAATGGCGTGAAACGGATCCGCCGGGAAGTCGGCCCTCAGATCACCGGCTATCTGGTCGATCTGATCGATAAAAATCCCGCTCTTGCCGCCGACTATGTAAAAGCCATGAAAAGTTACTGGGAGTATCGCGCAAAGGCGATTCCCGCCGAGAGCAAATAATATTTCCCCAGCCCGCCGATCTGGCGGGAATTTTTTTTCAAAAAAAATAATAAAAACCGTTTGAAAAATAGTTTTGGTGGTATATATTATGTACAGAAACCAAAACAAAAGGAGGACGATATGAAAAAGTTTGAAACCGTTCAGTTCGGAGTTTACAGTGCCAAAATTTCGACAGTCCGCGGTAAGATGACCGCAAAGCTCTTTTACCGCGCGGGGGATGAAATTCCGTATGAGGTTTGTGCAAAATTCCGGAAGGGTGGGAAAGACTACATTTACATCCGGGGACGCTCCCTTAAAAACTCTTGGGTTCTGGATCCCGAAAGAAACGAGGATCTTTTTGAAGAGATCCGGATCGACTGGGAAAACCGGTGCCGGGAATTTATGGCAAAACTTGGGGCTCCGAAACGGATCATTGCGGACCTTGGCTCATTGCTTGTCCGCTTTAATGGTGCTCGGGTTCTGATCCCGGATGGAATCGGAGACGGGGAGTTCGATATTTACACAGCAAAGCTCAACATCGTAGAGCTGACGGATCTTTACAAATTCGGCTTCCGGGAAATTGCCAGCATCCACGAGGGGGAAACGGTTGTTGAGTCGAATGACTCTGGAACCGGTAGAGAAATATTCAGATCTTCCGGGGTTGTTTCGCTCCGGAGAGACCAGAACGGAAATTTTGCGGTTATCGAAGTTGAGGGGGTTTTATGACCTCTCAACTTCAAAAAGAGCTTGATAGGATCATTGCCGGATCTGGTGATCCGGTCGATCTTTCCGGGGTTACATTGCCGGATATTTTTGAGTTCTCCGGCCTGACCCGGAGAGCATGGGTCAAGGCGTTGGGGATCGGTGACTCAACGTGGGGCCAATATCGGGCCGGGTTGCAAGAAGTCCCGGAAGAAGTCCGAGAAAAAGCGATCCGGCTTGCACTTTCGATCGCCGCGGCAAGAAGCGGTGCTGAAATTTCAGCTTCTGAAAAGTTAGCCGAAATAAAGAAAATCATACAATGAATTCAAGCCGTCAGAAATTCTGGCGGCTTTTTATATAAAAACATCCGCTTTTTTTATTTGCAAACTTAATGTTTCGTAGTACTTTGCAATAAAGGAGTTTTTTCTATGACGAGATTGGAAGAAATGGTAATCGCGGCTATCCCTACGGCCCGCCCCGGAGTTGACTTTTCGTTCACAACAGACGAAAACGGACATGCTGTTTTGTCGCACTGGGATGATCTGAAACTCGGGCCGCGCCCGTCTCTGGAAATGCTCCGGAATCACTTCATGCGGTATCTGGCAAACAAACAGCGCGTGATCCCGACAATTGATATGACAGATCCTTGCCCTTGGTTGGATCGGCACGAATTCACCCCGGAACCGGCTTCCGTTGCGACAGCTCGAAACGTTGTTGAAATGGAAAACGGGGATCACTACGTTTTGACACCGGGCGGGGCAGTCCTTCGATACAGGGGAGAGAATGACTGATTTACTGACAACGCACGAAGCGGCGGAAATTCTCGGCTGTTCCGAGGTGCACGCGCGGCGGTTGCTGAAATACGCCGACGACCGGGAGGAGCTGGGAAACGGGCGATTCCGTGCTCTTTATGCGAGATGCAGAGTTTTGCGCCTTGCGTCGGACCGTGAATGCCAGAAATGCGCCGAGCGCTTGAAAGAGCGCGGGCTTCGATCCTGCCGCCGATTATTCAGCCTAGCTATGGGAGGTAATACAAAATGAATCAGACTACTATTATTATCCAAGAGGAAAATGGAAAGTGTCAAATCCTGCTGGAGAAGGGGGCGCGGAACGGGTCCAGAAATGACCAGAAAATAGCTACACAGCTTGTCGATTTTGCGCAAAAGATGATGACCCCCCAGATGATGCAGCGGATCCAGCAGATCAAAAACGCGCCGCAGTTCGGGAATTTGATGCGAATGCTTGGCATTTAAAATAAAAAAAACAAGGAGAATAAAAAAATGATGACCGATGAAATGAAAAAAGCCGTCCGCGAGATGATTTACGAGTACATGGAAGGAGCGGAAAGCGAAACGGAAAAGCTGATGGAAAAAGTTGCTTGCTCTCTTGCCGAGCGGATGGACGTTTCCGCCCTTGAAAAACATGCGGTGCACGAGGTCGGGCAGATGCTCGACTGCTACGGCATGGAAAATGTTGAGGGGGTTTTCCACGAGTTTTACGAACTCAAAATTGTGATGTGCGCTCTTCGGAAGCACTTCCCGGAAGGCATGACGCATCGCATCTGGCGGGAAGCGGTGGAAGAGTATGCAAAAAAATTCGGAGTTGAATAACATGTTTGGCTACTTTTCCAGCCTCCTTCTGGATCTGGATCCGGAAGCGTTTGAACGCAGTATTTTTTTGTAACATTACATACAATGTTACATACAGAAAAGCAAATAAAAATCCCCTTCTGGATACAGATCTTGAGGCGAATTTTTGTTTGAGATGGTGCGCGACGCGGGAGTCGAACCCGCACATCTTTCGATACAAGAACCTAAATCTTGCGTGTCTGCCAGTTTCACCAGTCGCGCACTCCGACGTGTAATATAACACCGGAACGACAGGAAAACAATCAAAGCGACCGCATTTCCGCCGGATTTCCCTCCGCATGAACAAATCTTTTCTCTTGAAAAAAACGGAAAAGAAAGTACAGTAACAGGAAAAAATCCTGCGGAAAGGAGATTCGCCGTCTATGGACAACGTTCTTTATTGCGTGAGCTTCCGCGACGCCTCGGAAAACGGAGAGGCCGTTCCGGAACTTCTCACCGCCCTCGGCTACGACTTCAGCTCCCGGCGCGACGCCGAAACACTGGAACTGATTCACACCCTCTATTTCAAAACCGGCGACGATGCCCGCAACGCCCTCCAACAGCTTCAGTCCATGGAGGAAACCTTCCGCGATCTGGACATTGTCATCGAAAAACCGATCCTCTCCGAACTCCGGAAGGAGGACTGGGCGGAATCGTGGAAAATTCATTTCAAACCCATTGAAATTTCCGAAACCCTTGCCGTCACGCCGTCGTGGTCCGACTTTCACGCCCGTCCGGGACAGCATGTGATCGTTCTGGATCCGGGCATGAGTTTCGGAACAGGACAGCACGCGACCACAAAGTTCTGTCTCTCCCGGCTCGACCGCTTCGCCGCCGGCCACGATGTCTCCCGGGCCTCCATGCTCGATGCCGGATGCGGATCGGGCATCCTCGCAATCGCCGCGGAAAAGCTCGGCTGGGGAGAGATCCAGGCGTTCGACATCGATCCGGACGCGGTCCGCATTGCCGGAGAAAACGCCGCGGCCAACGGCTGTTCCCGCATCCGTTTTTCCACAGCCTCGCTGATCGAATTCAATGCGCGCGGCAAGACCTTCGACGTGATTGCGGCCAACATCCTCTCGTCCGCTCTTCTGGCGGGAAAAGACAAACTCCTTTCGCTTCTGAAAGTCGGCGGAGTGCTGATTCTTGCCGGAATTCTCGACAAGGAGTATGAAACGGTCCGCAGCGCCTTTGAAAGCGCCGGATGCCGACAGGTGGATACGGCCGAGGAAAAACAGTGGCGCGGAGGAGCGTTCGTCCGGGAAAAATGAAGATCATCGACGCACACCTCCATTTCTCCGTCTGCGAAGGGTTCGACCGTTCTGCCGAGGCGGCCGGACACAGAAACACGGCGGAAAGTCTGAAAGGAGCCTTCGACGCGCGCTCCATCGTCCTCGGAATCGTCATGGGGGAGATGGGCGGGGAGCGGATCGACGGCGTTGCAACGCCGCGTCTGCCGAATCGTCCTCTCCCCGATTTTCTGGTGTTCTGCGCCGGACTCGAAAGCCGCGAACTCGATCCGCAGACTCTGGACCGTTCTCTGGAACTTTTTGAGACGGAGTTCCGGAAGCCGGACTGTGTCGGACTCAAGCTCTATCCGGGCTACAACACCGTTCCGCTGAATGATCCGCTTCACGCCCCTTTTCTTGAACTGGCGGAGCAGTACGATCTGCCCGTTGTGATCCACACCGGGGAACTGGCGGGGACACACGGTCTGCTGAAGTTTTCCCATCCGCTGAACGTGGATGAACTGGCGGTGCGCCATCCGGATCTGCGCATTGTCATGGCGCATTACGGGAATCCGTGGATCGTGGACGCAACCGCGGTCGCTCAGAAGAATCCGAACGTGTATCTGGATCTTTCCGGGTTCGCAGAGGGAAACTATACTTCGCAGGAGTTTCTGAAAAAATACCGTCTCCACCTGGATTACGTCCGCCAGTGGCTCGTTTATCTGGATCACTACGAGAAGGTGCTCTACGGCTCCGACTGGCCGCTGATCAACATCCCGTCCTACGTGGATGGAATGCAGACCCTTGTTCCGGAAGAGTTCCGGGAACAGGTTTTCTTCTCCAACGCCTGCCGCGTCTTCCCGAAAGCGGCGGAGCATCTCCGGAAACGGTGAAAAATTTTTTCCTCTTTTTCACGATCTGCGCTTGATATACCTAGACTGTCGATGTATCTTCCCGGAAGAAACGGATTGTTTCAACCATGGAGGAAAGGAGGACGAGATGAACAAGGAACTGATCCGCGGATCTGTGGAGACGGTGATTCTCCGTCTGCTCGGCGAACACCCCATGTATGGGTATGAGATGATCAAAACGGTCAACGAACGCACAGACGGTTTCTTTGAGTGGAAGGAGGGGTCGCTGTATCCCTGCCTGCACCGGCTGGAGTCGGAAGGGCTCCTTGCCTCCGAGTGGCGGGAATGCGGAGGGAAACTCCGGAAATACTATTCGCTGACGGCCAGAGGCTCCGCAGCCGCCCGGGCACGGACCGCAGAAGCCCGCGCCTTCTGCCGCGCCTTCAGCGCTCTTCTGGCGGATTCTCCCGCCTGAATGCCGGAGGTGGCCGGATGGGGAACCGATTTTCATCGTATCTTTCCGCCTGCACGCAGACGCTGTCGGACGACCCGGCCCTGCGCCTGGAGATCGAACAGGAGCTGAAAAGCCATCTGGAAGAGACCCGGGAAGAGGAGGAGGAAAGCGGCGTTTCGCCCGAAGAGGCCGAAATCCGGGCACAGCAGCGCTTCGGCAATCCGGAAGAGGTGGCGAACGCGCTTTTTCTCTCCAACCGGAAACGGCTCTCGATGCGGGCGAAAATCCGTTTCTGGCTGAAACTGGCCGCTCTGCCGCTTCTGCTTGCGGGGCTGTTTCTCTGCATTGATTTCCGGACGATTGCCGGAATGCTGTATCTGGGGACACTGATGTCGTCGGATCCGGAGGAGTCGGACGCGATGATCCCGGCACGGATTTTGAATTCCCGCACCCTTTCCCGTCTTCCGGAGCAGGAACGAGTGCTTTTTTCGGATGCGCTCGAATGCCGCGGTCCGGGCTCCTCCGGAGAGATCGCACACTTCCGCCGTCTTCACGCACTCTTTCCGGAAAACCGGCTCATCACCGCGCTTTTCGCACAACTTCTGGCAGAGAAAAGCTCCTCCGGCGGCGAAGTGGGGAAGCCCTTTCTCCGAACCGCCGGACAGAAACAGCTTCTGCGGGAACTGCAAACTGTGCTCCGGGAAGGACGGAAACAGGATCCCCGCAACGCGCTCTACGACTATCTGGAAGCCTTTGTTCTCGCATCTCCGGCGGTTTTCCCGGAGCGGACGGAGTCCGACGGGAAAGACGGGAAAGACGGGAAAGACGGGAAAAATACTCCGGTCTACCATCTCCGTGTCCATGACCGCCGGCTTCTGGAACGGGCGATGGAGCATTACCGGAACGGACTGCAGAAACCGTTTCTGAAAACCGGCAGTCTGGAGTTCCTGCGAAGTCAGATCCGCCGTCTCCATCCGGAAAACGATTTTTTCGGTCAGATTCAGAAGTTCTCGCTTTCCGCATCCGCGGCGCTGCCGCACCTGAACATTCACCGGCAGCTGGCGCGGCAGGTGATCCTTTACGGGGAAACTCTGCTGGACGAACAGGACCATGCACACGCGGAGCCGATCCTGCGTTCCTGGCGGATCTTTCTCCATCAGCTTCTGGCGGACAACAGCGACTCGCTGGTTGAAGTGCTGGTCTGTCACGCGATCGGGAAAATTTTTCTGTATTCGGCTCAGCGGCGGAACGACACGGAGGAGATCCGGAAACTGACCGCGCTTGGAAGGTCCATCGACAACTGGAAGGAACGGAAAAATCCCGATCAGACTCTTCTCCGCACCCGGGGCGGATGGATGCAGAAAATGCTTCTTCCCGGCCTGAAAGAGAATATCTCTCCGGACCAGCTGGCTCCTGGACGGGCGCTCACCTATGCGCTCTGCGATCTGCTGGCTCTGGCGCTGATGAGTCTGTTTCTCGTGCTGCTGATCGCAGCTCATGCGATCGGTCTCGGCGTTGCACAGCTGCGGGGACATCGTGCGCTTTTCCTGTTTCCCTCATGGAGAAGCTGTCTGAAAGCGGCAGGGTTCGGAATTCTTCTTCCGCTGGCGTGCTATATCCTCTTCACCCGGATTGATGTTCTCGGCGGACGGGAATGGGCGCCGGAAGAGAACTGGCTCCGTCTTCTTGGAGGGAACCTGTTTCTTGTGTTCGGAATTCCGCTGATTTACAGCTGGATTGTCAAACGGGAGCTGAGAGGATCGGCCGGCGTGCTCGGATTTCCGAAAGGACGGCTTCCTCCTGCGACACTGTCGCTGAATCTTCTGTATTTCTATATTGCGCTGCTCTGTCTTGCCGGAGGAGTTCTCCGTCCGGAGCTGACGCGGGAATGCCGGATTCAGATGGAGCGCGATCCCTTCTTTTTCTCCAAAGGGTGGGACGTGCTGAAAGCGGAACACCGCCTTGCCTCGAAACTTTCCGGCTCCATGATCCGCGCCCTGCAGGATCTGCGGGATAAACCGGATCAGAACGGCAGAGCGTGGGAGTGATTTTTCATCTTTTCGGCAGAGATCAGCTGAAGAAGATCTCCTTCCATCGTCGGGATGGCGGCGGATGAAACATAGTAGGAACGTCCGCCCAGCTCCGCTGTGATCAGCTTGAGTTTGGAGCGTTTCAGATGGTCGAGCAGCTGACGGATCCGCCCGGAGGAGATTCCGTCCGGCAGAGCGTCATCGCCCTGAAGGAGCGCAAGTTTCCCGTTGATGATCTGCAGAAGGGTTCCCTGCCGGGTGACGATATACAGCTCATGGACCGGATCGTCCAGAGTCGCCTGCAGAAGCGGCTGAAGAAGCGTGGTCAGCCGCAGTTCGATTCCCGCATGGCCGAGATAGCGGTCGTGCGCGGCGAACATCGGATATTTTGCGGCGATCCGGCACTGTCCGGCCAGTCCGCGATAGGGCGTCGACCAGGAGATTTTCCGGTTGATGTCCAGATCCTTTTCCCAGACCTCCCGCGCCACCTCCGTTCCGGGTGGATCGTAAGATCCCGGATACGCATAGCGGGTTCCGTCCGCCCAGCGGACAAAAAAGCGCTGAATCATGTTTTCCGGGGAGAGCAGTTTCTGCTGAATCCTGCGGTTCTCCTGCACATCATGGCTGGAAAGATCGTAATAGAGAATCTTGTTGCAGAGATAGACAAACGCCTTCGGGTCGTTCAGCTTCTGCATCCGGACATCCTCCTTCTCCGACGGCGTGCGCACCATGTAGCGCAGATTGACCGGATTCGGATAGAGATCCGAACGGATCATACCGGGCGGCGAGGTCTCCGGTTTCCGGTAATCCTCCTGATCGTAGAAACGGGTTTTCCTGGAATTCTGCTCCAGCGTGTCCTCGATGAGATTGTCCGCAAAGAGAAGCAGCTGAGCCTGAGAGAGCAGAAAACGCCGTTCCACGGAATTGGCCAGCAGATCGGTATAGGCGGTCATCGTGACGCGGCGCGCGGCCTCCTCCGCATGGAGCTGCTCCGCGCGGCTCGCGGAATACGACAGGTAAAACAATCCCAGACAGAACAGCAGAAAGACGGCTCCCGCAACCAGGACCGTTTTCATCCGGTTCCGATAGAGAATCCGGAAAATTTTCCGGAGCAGATGATCGGGCGCAGCGGAAATCTCCTCGTCGTAAATAAAATGGCGCACATCTCCCGCCAGCTCCGCGACGGTCTGATACCGCCGCGCCGGATCCGGATTGACCGCCTTCAGAATAATGGCCAGAATCCGGTCGTTGATCTTCAGCGACGGCAGATAATGGCTGTAGGTTTCGGGATTGTAGATCAGACATCCGCGGGTTGTCCGATCCTCCTCGGTCTGACTTGCGCGCAGCAGGGTTGTCATTTCAAACAGGATCATGCCGAGGGCGAAAATATCAATCTGCGGCGTCACGGTCTTGTCCGCGAGGAACTCCGGCGGAAGATAGTTGGGCGTTCCGCTGATGCGTTCCGGTTTTGCGCCGAAGTGGCGGGCGCATCCCCAGTCCATCAGATACACCTCGCCGAACCGGCCCATCTGGATGTTTGCCGGCTTGATGTCCCCATGGACGATTTTCATGCTGTGGCAGTATTCGACCGCCTCGCAGATTTTAAGAAAGTATTCCAGACGGGAGATCAGCGCGTGATGTTCCTGAACGGGAGTGATTTTCCGCTGGTCGTACCGTTCCCGGATCTCGTCGATGAATCGGTCGAGGCTGGTTCCGTTGATCAGCTTCATCACGCACTGGAGGCGGCCGTCTTCCGTATGTCCGAGCGCATAGACCGGAACAATCGACGGATGATCGAGCGTCGCATTCAGACGGCTTTCGTTCAGGAACGCCTGATTGGCCTCCTCGTCATCCTTGAACTGGTCGTTCAGCGTCTTGACGGCGACGATCCGGTTGAACACCATGTCCCGCGCCTTGTAGACCACGCCGACGCCGCCCGCCGCGAACTTGCAGATAAACGGAAAACGGCTTGCAAAACGGGGATTCTCGTCAAACAGTTCCGACTCCTCCCCTTCGGTCGGCAGACGATTCGACGACATGGTGTCCGAAATCACCATTGTCGCATCCAGTTCACCCGTTTTCAACGTTTCCTTCCCCATTGCGCCCTCCCGGAGCTCCGCATCCGCATCTGTATACCATACCGACTCTTCGCACGATTGTCAAGTCCGCGGAGAGCTTTTTTCGCGGAAATGGAAACCGGAGGGATTCGCTTTTTTTTCGCTTTCTCTCTTTCTTTTTCGGAAAGGGGGTTTATATTAATGAAAACAACTTTTTTCAACTTGTGACCTGGAGAAGCAATATGACAAGGATACGTGTGGCCGTTGTCGGCGCATCCGGCTACGCCGGTGAAGAACTGATCCGTCTTCTGACGGGGCATCCGAATGTGGATCTGCGGATCATCACCTCCCGCCAGAACGCGGGCAGGGAGATCTCCGACATCTTCCCCCGGTTTTACGGAATGAACCTGAAATTCTCCGCACCGGACGTCAAACAGATCGCCGCGGAATGCGACGCCGCCTTTCTCGCCCTCCCGCACGGACTGGCCTCCGAATACGCAATTCCCCTGATGGAATCCGGTGTCCGGGTGTTCGACATCAGCGCGGACTTCCGCCTCCGCTCCACCGCCAAGTACAAGGAATACTACGGCAAGGATCATCCCGCGCCGGAGCTGCTGAAGCAGGCGGTCTACGGATCGCCGGAACGCTACCGCGAACAAATCCGCAATGCCGCGTTCATCGCCTGCCCGGGATGCTATCCGACCAGCATCATCCTCGCGGTCGCCCCCCTGCTCAAAGCCGGACTGGTGGAGACGAAGGACATCATCATCGCCTCCATGAGCGGCGTCACGGGAGCCGGACGGAAGGTGGATCTTCCCTACATCTATCCGGAATGCAATGAGAGCATCCGCGCCTACGGGCCGGTCGGCCATCGCCATCTGCCCGAGATCGAACAGGAGCTGGCCGTTGCCGCCGGCGTTCCGGAACTGGCGGTCAACTTCATTCCGCACCTGACGCCGATGAACCGCGGCATCAACTCCACAATCGTTCTTCAGCCGACCGCGAAATGCACGAAGGAGGCTGTCGAAGAGTGTTACAGGGCCACCTACGGGAACGAACGCTTCGTCAAAGTTCTTCCCGCGGGAAAACTGCCCGATACGAAACATGTCACGATGACCAACCGCTGCGAAATCGGCTTTGCGATGGATCCGCACACGAACAAACTTCTGGTCTTCAGCTGTATCGACAATCTGACCAAGGGGGCGTCCGGACAGGCGATCCAGTGCATGAACATCCGCTTCGGACTGGATGAGGGGCTCGGGCTCTGCTGAGCCCTGCCCGAGGGGGGATCGGAAAAACCGAACCACGCGTCAGGAGTAGAACTCCCACGGCAGCGAACGCATCTGGTAATGATCCCACGCATTGTTTTCGTAGAAGACCTTCATCAGGAAGAGACCGGCGGCGGGAGCGGTATCGCGGGCGCAGGAGCGGTTGCGGGCCTCCAGAAGCTCGGGAACGATCTCCGGAGGAAGGCGGTTCCGTCCGATTTCCGCAAGAACACCGACCATGCTCCGCACCATCTTGTATAAAAATCCGTCGCCGATGAAATGAATGCACTTCATGGGACCGCACTCGTACAGTTCGGCGCGGATGATGGATCGGACGGGGTCGTCATATTTTTTCGATTCGACCGCGAAACTGGTGAAATCGTGGGTTCCGCGCAGAGACTCCAGCGCCTGACGGACCGCCGGCAGGTTTTCGAAATCGAACAGCCGCCAGCTCCAGCGCGACGTGAACGGATTGATCTCCCCGCTGTTGATGACATAGACATACGACTTTCCCTTTGCCGCGAACCGGGCATTGAACTGCGGCTCCGCCTCCTCGACCGAACGGACCCGGATATCCTCGGGCAGAAGCCGGTTCATCGCCTTGAGGATCTTCCATGCGGGAATGTTTCTCCGTTCGGGAGCGCGGAATGAGGCGACCAGTCCGAGCGCATGAACTCCGGCATCGGTCCGGCTGCTTCCCTGAATCCGGATCGGGATGTTTCCGAACAGCCGGCTCAACCGTTCCTCGACGACCTGCTGCACCGCAAGTCCATTGGGCTGCGTCTGCCATCCATGGTAGCCGGTTCCGTCGAACGCCAGCTCCATTTTGAACGTGCGAAGCTCCTCCATCGTTCAGTTCCGGATCGTGATTCTGCGGCAGTTCTCGCTGCCGGTGTGGGCGATTTCCACATTGACCGCATCCGGCGGATAGAGATCCTCGGCGCGTTCCGGCCATTCAATCAGAGAGATGGCGTTGTCGGCAAACAGGAAATCGTCGATGCCGAACGCGAGCGCGGCGTCGGAATCGTTGATCCGGTAGAGGTCCATATGATACAGCATGCGTCCGTCCGGGCAGACATACTCCTGCACGATGGTGAACGTCGGGCTGGACACCGGATCGGTAATCCCCAGTCCGCGGGCGAATCCGCGGGCGAACGCGGTTTTTCCCGCCCCCAGATCGCCCCGCAGAAGCAGAATGGTTCCCGGCCGGGTTTCCGCGGCAATCTGCGCCGCCAGAGTCTCCGTTTCCTCCGGAGAACAGGTCTCAAACGTTTTCATGAAAATGATCGAATCCTTTCTTGTTCAGGGCGGGAATTCCCGAAACACTTCCGGGGGTCCCGTTCACAAAGCACCCCATCCGCGAGAGATTCGGGAAGGCGGAGCAGAGCGCATCCGCTCCGGCCGGATCGACCGCGCAGATCAGTTCATAATCCTCTCCGTCGCAGAGGGCATCCTCCACCGACGCTCCGGCACGCAGCGGGATGTGTTCGCATTCGAACCGGAGGGCGAGTCCGGATTCCATCGCCATGCGGCGGGCATCCTTCAGCAGCCCGTCGCTGACATCCATCATCGCGTGGACCGCCGGACTCTTTCCCAGAAACACCCCTTCCTGCAGACGGGGACGAAACATCAGATGATGCCCCGATTCAAACGACCGTCCGTAACATCCGGTTCCGCAGAGCAGATCTCCCGGCCTTGCGGCACGGCGCAGCTTCACGCACCCCTCCTCCGCGAATCCGAGCAGCGACAGCGTGAACACCGCCCCTTCCTCCGGCAGCGACGACACATCCCCGCCGACCACGCAAATCCCAGATTCCGCACACGCCCTCTGAACTCCGCGGTGAAACGCCCCCAGGAACTCCTCCGACAGCGGTTTTCCCGCCACCGTCAGCATCGCATATGCAGGTCTTCCCCCCATCGCGGCAATATCGCTCACATTGCGGCGCACCAGTTTTTCCGCGATCCGTTCCGGCGCCTCTCCGGGCAGCACATGGACGCCTTCCACCACCTGATCGACCGTCGAAAGCAGCAGGCGGTCCGATCCCGGCAGGCGGATCACGGCCGTATCGTCCCCGGGACCCACCGCCACTTCGGGACGCTGCGGAAACACGAGCTTCAAATCCTCCAGCAGTCGTTCCTCATCCATCTTCCGGCACTCTTCCCGCTTACACTTTCTCCGCGAGGAATTTCGACGGCTCCAGCGCTTTCACCAGTTTGACCGCCGTTCCCGTGGGCAGTTCCTCATCGGCAACGGCATTCACTTCGCAGGTCGCTCCGTGTACCGCCACCGTCACCTTTCCCATTCCGACGCGTCCGGCCGGGATCGTCATGTAG
>ERZ824600.4089-NODE-4089-length-13228-cov-2.755181_pt1 | contig 13228 bp, 13 predicted proteins | sample MGYA00519933_ERZ824600 | MGnify/ENA primary metagenome ERZ824600 (study PRJEB31778, sample SAMEA3449178) | human gut metagenome | biome: human gut; feature: human-associated habitat; material: faeces | place: United Kingdom | collected 2010/2012 ... | reverse complement strand
TAAAATTGAATATTAGCCCTGTTGACCGCGGGTGTTCTTTTTGCTAACACGCCATGCGGACACGTGCGATTGCTACGACACTCCAAAACCACAGTCTGTTCGCTTTACAACATGCAAACATGCGTTCGATAATAGGAGGCATGGAATATCGACAGACAGACGGCAAAACTCGGCGCGTGCACAAGCAGTATGTGGACGTCGTGGCCCGCATCCTCGCGGGCGGACAGGTCGTGCCGGTCACCGTCTGCTGGGTCGACGGTCGTTGCTTTACGATTGACGAAATTATCTCGACCACCGGGTTTGGCCTGACGGTTCACGGCATCCGTACGGCAACCTATAAGGTGCGTTTTGGCGGGCACGCGACCGAGTTGTATCTGGAGGACCAGACGCGCGAGCGGGCAGACGGCTCGCAGGCACACGTGATGCGTTGGTGGGTCTGGGCCTTTGATCGTACGCTTGAGGGCGAGCGCCGTAGGTAAGGACGTACGGCATTCGGGTACAATGACAGGAATCTTGTCAGCTACTGCGCTGTCGCGGCGCTTTTGAAAGGACGAAATTATGAACGATATTCAGGGCTATCAGAACGGCCCCATCGAAACCGGCGCAAGCCGTGCCAAGGAGATGTCGCCGCGTGCGTATAATCTTGCCATGTCTGCCCTGATCTTTTTGGGCTTTTGCGCCATGGGCGTCGGTGCTTACTTTACGAGCACCATGTCGTTTGCGCGCATGATGATGAGCGGCGCCGCTTTGCCGCTGGTCTTTGGCTCATTTATTTTGACCATCGTCGGCATGGTCATGATGTCGGCCGCCGCCAGCAAGCAGTCCGTGGGCCTGTCCCTTGTGGGCTACGTAATCTTTGCGAGTACCTTTGGCCTGACCGCGTCGTTTGGCCTTGCCAACTACGACCTGCCCACCATCAACACTGCCTTTATCGCCACGGCCGCCATCACCTTTGTCTTTGGCGCCTTGGGCGTGACGTTCCCCAAGTTTTTCCAGCGCGTATATGGCATCGGTTTTGGCATTCTGCTCGCTACTATTCTGGTTGAGATCGTGCTGATGTTCATGGGCGTCTCGCAGACCATCACCGACCTGATCGTGATCGTGGTGTTCGCCGGGTTTATTGGCTATGACACCTATGTTGCCACGACGGTGCCGCCCACACTGCCCAATGCCGTGCTTATGGCCTCTAACCTGTTCGTGGATATTATCAACGTGTTCCTGCGCATTCTGAACATCCTCGGCCGTCGCGATTAAAGCGCGGCATTGCGACGCTTCCTGCCGGACACGGTAAAACGATGCGAAAGGCGGTCCTTCGGGGCCGTCTTTTTTGTGCGCGGCGGGGTATCATGGATGGGAAAAAGCCGATAGCGGCAGCGACAGGAAAGGTGGCCACGTATGGCAGACGTCGACAACAGGAACCGTAACCGCAGGTCCAACCGAGCGGGTCAGCCCAATCCCAAGCGCGAGGCCCGTGCCAAGGCCGCCGAGCGTCACGTGGCAACTGTGTCCGAAGCGTGCGCCAAGGATATCGAGCGTTCGCTTGCCGGTGTTCGCGAGTTTGACGGTATGCCTGCCGGCTTTGTCGCGGCGATGAAGGCCAAGGTTCAGAGTGCTGTGGCCACCGAAGAACAGGTTGCCGAGGACGTCGAGGGCGCGGAGGCTGCCGAGGTCGAGGCAGCGCTCGAGCCCGTCGAGGAGCCTGCCGAGGAAATCGCCGAAGCTGAGTCCGCGCCTGCTGAGGAGCCCGCTCCGGTTCTGCCTGAGGTCACCGTGCTCGATGCCTCCACCACGCAGGCCATCCTGGACAACGGTCGTGGCTATGCGCAGTTCTGCGACATGGCCGTGCTCGCCTTTGCCTCGTTCACCAACCCGGGCGGTGGCTACATCCAGGGCTATCTGGGCCAGGAGGCCACGCTGTGCGCCGATTCGTATCTGTACAACGTTCTCGATAAGCAGCGCAAATGGTACGGCGAGAACCGTCGCCGCAACATCAACTGCGAGCTTTACCGCAACCGTGCGCTGGTGGTGCCTGCGGTGCGCTTCGACCGCAACCACGTGCATGCATACGCCGACGTGATCGTGGCCGCCGCGCCCAACGTTAAGCGCGCCCGCCAGGAGTATCGCGTGAGCGACGATGCTCTGCTGGACGCCCTGCGCGACCGCATTCGCTTTGTGCTTGCCATCTGCGACGAGCTGGGTCGCGAGAAGCTCGTGCTGGGCGCTTGGGGCTGCGACAACAACGGCTTTGACGCCGAGGCCGTGGCCGAGCTCTTCCGCAAGGAGCTCGCGTCGGGCGACTTTAAGGTCAAGCAAGTCTTCTTTGCCGTGCCTTCTACGCGCTGGGATGAGGATTTTGCCAAGTTCGAGCACGTGCTGGCAAACTTCCCCGAGCGCAACGAGGAGTCCTATGCCCAGGTTGCCGCTCGCGCTGCGGCAGCTCGCGCCGCCGAGCAGACCCAGGCTGCTACCGAGGATGATGAGGACGAGGACGATTGGCGCAAGTACCTGTAATCGGTATGTGCTGACAGATAGGTCGATTCGGCGGGAGAGACTGCTCCCGCCGACTTTTTCTTTTTACTAGAGGAAGGGCTTACGATGAAAAACGTTCTATGCTTTGGCGACAGCAACACCTATGGTTACGATCCGGCGGGCATGCGCGACGGCACCGCGGTGCGCTATGCGCAGGATGTGCGCTGGTGCGGCGTGGCCCAACGTGACTTAGGCGAGGGCTGGCATGTAATTGAAGAAGGCCTCAACGGCCGCACGACGGTACGCGACGACATGTGCCATCTGGACACTAATCTCAACGGCATCCGCGCGTTGCCGATGCTGCTCGAGGCTCATAAGCCGCTGGACGCCATTGTGATCATGCTGGGCACCAACGACTGTAAGACGGTCTTTAACGTGACAGCTTCCGATATCGCCCGTGGCGCCATGGCGCTGATTCGCGCCGTCCGCGCGTTTCCGTGGACCGACGCTGCGCCTTGTCCGCGCATTCTGCTGATGGCGCCTATCAAGATTAAACCGCAGATCGCCGATGTGTACATGACCGACTTTGACGAGCGCTCCGTCGAGGCCTCGGAGCATTTTGCCGAATACTATGCGTATGCTGCTAAACAGTTTGGCTGCGACTTTTTGAATGCAGCGGAGTTTGCCGAGCCGGGCGATATAGTCGCGGAATCCGGGATAGTGGATGCGCATGGCCTTGTCCGGGCGCCAGGTCGGACGGATCAGTGTGCGTCCGGCCTTCTGATTGACCTTCTCATGCTCTTCGAGCAGATCGACCGGATCGTCCGTGGAGCACATGACCTCCACATTCATGGCATTCAGCAGCGCCAGCGGACGAAACGCATCGGTTGCAAGTTTATCATTGACTTCGTTCCAGATCCGCTCCGCGTTGTCCGCACAGAGCACATCCATGATTCCGAAACGTCTGCGCAGATCGAGGTGGATCCATTCGAAGACGGGATTTCCGGCGATTTCCGGCATCACGCGGGCCAGTTCCATCCATTTTTCCTTTGCGGAGGCCGATCCGGTGATTCTGCTTTCCTCCACGCCGCGTTTGCGCATGACCTCCCAGACGTAATGATCGGTTGCGGCAAACACCTGCCAGGCATCGGAATAGGTTCCGTTCGCGGCGATTTCCGCCACATCGGCATGATTGTGGGGATCGATGATCGGCAGATCCTTCACCGCGTTGTAGATGGAGACGGCCGCGTCGCTTTCCAGCAGATACTTCTCGTCAAGAAAAGACATAACAACTCCTTTTGTTTTTCTGTCCTGTTGTTTTCGGCTGACGGAGACAATATAATCTGAAAAGCGGAAAAATCCAGCCTGCGGCAGAATTTTCCCGTTTTTCCGCTTTAATCTGGGAAAAATGCATGTATATTACAGCATGAAAAACCGAAACCGTAAACTATTTGAGGTAAAAATGGCTCAGAAGAAAGCAAAGCAAATCTCGACCTACAAGGATGCCGGCGTGGATATCGACCTCGCCACGGAACTGCTCACGCGCGTGAAAAAGAAACTCGCGTCGACGAAACGGCCGGAAATGCTCGCTCCGATCGGCGGTTTCGGCGGTCTGTTCCAGATCGATCTGACCAAATATAAACAGCCGGTCTTTGTCTCCAGCATCGACGGAGTCGGAACCAAACTCATGGTCGCCGCGCTGATGCAGAAATACGACACCGTCGGGCACGACATCGTCAACCACTGCGTGAACGACATCGGCGTGCAGGGCGCCGAACCGGTTTTCTTCCTGGACTATATCGGCATCGGGAAACTCCGCAGCCCGCTTTATGAGGAGATCCTCGGCGGAATTGCGGACGCCTGCAAAAAAGTCGGCTGCGCCGTCCTCGGCGGCGAAACCGCGGAAATGCCCGGCATGTACGGAAACGACTTCGACCTCGTCGGCGTCATCAACGGAATCGTGGAAAAGGACAAGCTCATCACGGGAAAAAACATCAAACCCGGCCATGTTGCAATCGCCCTGCCCTCCAACGGACTGCATACCAACGGGTTCAGTCTGGCCCGCCAGGTGCTCTTCCACACCTGCCGCTACGATGTCGGCACCGAACTGGCGGAACTGAACAACGAGACCATCGGCGAAGCGCTGCTCAAACCCCACACCTGCTACTGGCCCGCCATCAAGGCCGCAATGGAGGCGGAACTGCCGCTGGACGGAATCGCCCACATCACCGGCGGAGGACTGATCGACAATGTGCCCCGCATTCTTCCGAAAAAGGTCAATGCGGTCTTCCACAAGAGCACGATCAAGAATCCGCCCCCGATCTTCCGTCTGATCACCGAAGCGGGAAACATCGACGACTCCGAAGCATTCCGGGTCTTCAACATGGGTATCGGCATGGTCTGGTTCGTCCCGGCGGACGCCGCAAAAAAGGCAATCGCCATCTGCAGGAAAGCCGGATACAAGGCCTTCGTCTGCGGAGAGATTACGAAAGGAACCGGAAAATCTCAGGTCGAAGCCTGATCGTTTCCGACGAAACATTCCGAACGCAAAAAGCGGAGCAGCGGCATACGTGCTCCGCTTTTTTTTTGCAGAATGACGGGATAAAAAAAGACCGTGACCACAATGGACACGGTCTTTTTTATGCAGAGAAACGCAGGAAAACTTATTTCTTGTTTTCCTTCGCCTTTTCCGCAAGGCCGTCGGCATAGGCCTTCACCTGAGCGGCGACGCGTTCGATCGAATCGCGGATCTGAGCGGCCTGTTCGTTGAGCTTCTTGGTATCCTCGCTGAGGAGTTTGTCCAGCGGGGTGGCCTTGACCTTGGCGAGAACTTCATTGAGTTCCTTGGTCTTTTTCTCGATAAAGGCGTTGCAGGCGGCGATCTTGGCCTGAATCTGTTCCTTGTTCAAGGTGACAACTTCGCTTTTCACCTGTTCCGGGGTCTTGTTCTCATCGACACTCTCTCCGCAGCCGCAGAGACAGAACATTGCGACGGCACACGCCAGCACACTGGCCAGTTTCTTCATTTTCATTTTCTCTTCTCCTTTTCTCTTTTTCATAACACCGGAAATCCTTCTTCCGGTCTTTTTTCATTGTGTTCAGTTTTTCCGGCAGTTTTTCACGGCCCGCTTGAACCCTTCCGCCGAACGTTCGATGATCGCCGCATCGACGCAAAACGCCAGACGCACATATCCCGGGCACCCGAATCCTCTTCCGGGAACCGCGAGGATGCGCTCCTCGAGCAGTTTTTGCACAAAGACACTCTCATCACCGACCGGCGACCGCGGGAAGAAATAGAACGCTCCACGCGGCATGGTGTATTCAATTCCCGCATCATCCAGGACCCGCGCCATCACCGCCCGGCGGTTGCGATAAATCTCCAGATCCACCTGGGAGTCGATGCAGACCTCCAGAATCTGCTGTGCGACAGTCGGAGCATTCACAAATCCGAGAATCCGAGTTGTCAGCGCCAGCGCGCGCAAAAGCTCGTCCGCCCCGGTCATCGCCGGATTGACCGCGACATATCCGATTCTCTCCCCCGCAAGCGAGAGGTTCTTGGAATACGATCCGATCACCACGCTGTTCGCATAGACGGAAAAGACCGACGGAATTTCCACATTGTCGAAATTGAGGAAGCGATACGGTTCATCGGCGATCAGACAGATCTCCGTATTGTTCTTCCGGGCCGCCTCCGCAAGACGCGCTCCGAACAGATCCAGTTCCCGTCTGGAATAGATCTGTCCGGTCGGATTATGCGGGGAGTTCAGAATCACCGCTCTGGTTTTCGGTGTGACCGCGGCAATCAGCGCATCGATATCCAGTTCAAACGTGAAATCTCTTGACGGCACCGGCACCAGCTTTCCCCCGAAATTGCCCGCATAGAACGCATACTCCACAAAATACGGCGAGGGACAGATCACTTCGCTTCCCGGCGTCAGAATCGCCCGGAACAGCGCATTGATTCCGCCCGCCGCTCCGCAGGACATCACCACATGGGAAGCCGGGATCGGCGTTTTCTGCTCTTCGGCGATCTTTTTTGCGACGACCTCCCGGACAGCGGGGAAACCGGCATTCGGCATGTATCCGAGCGAGAACGGCTGATCGGCCCGTTCGGCGATCTGGAACAGCGCCTGCTTGACCGCCGGCGGCGGCGGAAGATCCGGATTTCCCAGACTGAAGTCGCAGACCGCGTCCTCTCCATACTTCTTTTTCAGTTCGATTCCCGCTTCAAACATTTTGCGGATCCAGGAGGAATTCGCCATAAAGGAGGAAATTTCTGATGTGACAAGACTCATGTTCGTTTTCCTTTTTCAAGCATTGAATGATGATACAAGTTTAAAATATACGAATTTGATCAAATATTCAAGGAGGAATTTGAAAAAGTTCCTTGCGTTTCGGAGAAAAACGTCTTATATTACATTGATGCGGATTCAGCGATCAGGGAGGTTTTGCATGCAGACAGTCAAAGTGAAAGATGTGGAAATCGGCTCCGGGCGTCTCGCCGTTCTGGCCGGACCATGCGTGGCGGAGTCAAAGGAGCTCTGCCTGGAAATCGCCGGACGGATGAAGGAGATCTGCCGGAAGCTGGATCTCGGTTATATTTTCAAGGCCTCGTTCGACAAGGCGAACCGCTCTTCCATCGACTCCTATCGCGGACCGGGACTGGAAAGAGGACTCGAAATTCTGGAAGCGGTCAAACAGGAATTCGATCTTCCGGTCGTCACCGATATTCACGAAAGCTGGCAGGCGGACGATGTCGCGAAAACGGCGGATCTGCTCCAGATTCCGGCGTTCCTGTGCCGACAGACCGATCTGCTGACCGCGGCGGCGAAAACCGGACGGCCGGTCTGCGTGAAAAAAGGACAGTTTCTTGCGCCGGAGGATATGGCGGGCGTGATCCGGAAACTCCAGCAGGCGGGATGTTCGGGAATTCTTCTGGCGGAACGCGGAACATGCTTCGGCTACCACAACCTTGCGGTGGACTTCCGCGGACTGCAGACCATGCGCGAATTCGGAGTGCCGGTGGTGTTCGATGCGACTCATTCGGTCCAGCTGCCCGGAGGACTGGGAACGGTTTCCGGGGGACAGCGTCAGTTCATTCCGGCGCTCAGCCGTGCGGCGGCCGCGGTGGGGATTGATGCGATTTTCATGGAAGTGCATCCGAATCCGGAGAAGGCGCTCTCCGACGGAGCGAACAGCCTGCGTCTGGACGACGTCGAACCTCTTCTGAAGAAAGTGAAACAGATTCATGACCTTGCATGAGAAAGCCGGGCGCATCCGCGCGATTGTACTGGATATTGACGGAGTTCTGACCGATGGACGCATCGGCTACGGATGCGGATCGGGTGAAGAGATCAAATTTTTCCATGTCCGCGACGGGCACGGGATCGTCCTTGCCCGACGGGCGGGGCTCAAGGTGGGCGTTCTTTCCGGCCGGGCGTCCCATGCGAACGAACACCGGGCAAAAGAGCTGAAGCTCGACTTTTTCTATACGGGGATTCTGGACAAGAAGGAGGGTTTTGAAACCCTGCTGAAGGAACAGAATCTGGCACCGGAGGAGTGCATGTATATCGGGGATGATATTGTGGATGCGCGCCCGATGGCACTCTGCGGACTTGCGGTCGCGGTGGGAGACGCCGTGCCGGAACTGGACCGGATTGCGGATCTGCGGACCCGTCATGCGGGAGGAAACGGAGCGGTCCGGGAAGCAATCGAATTTTTACTGAAGGAACAGAACAGATGGGATTCTCTCATGAGCCGTTATTTCGATCTCTGACATGTCTGGTTCTGCTGGGATTTCTTCTGCCGCTGTCGGCACAGGACGGAGTCGGGACCTCGGCGACGATGGAGGAGTTCGCTCTTCCGGAGTACAAAAAAGGCGGAGGGGAACTGCAATACATCATCTACGGGCAGAAGGCGCAGAATCTCGGAGCCTTCATCAATCTGGAAGGACCGATTCTGGATGTGGTCAAGAAGCACACCAATATTTTTCATGTGAAACAGCTGCTCGGGCAGAAGCTGTATCCGTTCGGAACAGGACCGAAGGAGGTTGCCGAATTCTGGAAAAACTACCCGACTTCCGACGCGATCCTGACGACGAAATCCGCCGTGTACGACAAGAACACAAAAATTCTGCGGGGGGACGACATCGTGGAACTCCGCTCCCGCGAGATGGATCTGCAGGGAGTCGGATTCGACGCGGATTTTGACAAACGCACCGTCCACATCCGCAGCAAAGTGAAAGTCATCATCCGTTCCCAGGCGCGGGAACGGGCAGCCAATACCCAAAAGAAACAGAACAACATCCAATCCCGGGAGACCAAATGAAGAAACTGATCCTGTTTGCCGCAATTACCCTGTTTGCCGCGCAGATACCTCTTTTTTCTCAGATATCGCTGTTCAGCGCGGCAGGGAAACGCTCCGCGCGGCCCGACACGCCGACCACCATCAATGCGGACGCAATGGATATCGACATTGCCAACAACAAGGCCACCTTCCTTGGCAATGTCCTTGTGGACGATCCGGAAATGCTGATCACCTGCCGGAAGATGGTCCTTTTCCTGGAGGATGCGGAGAAGACCCTGAAGGCCGACGGGAAAAAGGGGAATGCGGCAAAAGCTGCCGCACCCGGACAGAATGCTCCGGCCGCGGAATCGGATGATCCGACCGGTGGAAAGAAACTGTCGCGGATCGAATGTATCGACGATGTCGTCATTACCCGCAAAGCCCCCCTCTCCAACGGAGAGGAGCAGAAAGCCTTTGCGGGAAAGGCGGTTTACAATGTCAAGGACGAGACCATCACACTGCTGATCAAACCTCTGGTCATCAAAGGCAAATCGCGCGTACGCGGAGAGGTCATCACGCTGCATCTGGATTCCGAACGGGTCGAAGTGGTGAACGCCACCATCCACTCGACGGAAATCGGCAAGTAACGGAAAAGGAGCGGATCACATGGCGGAACAGGATGAACTGCTGATGGATGCCCGCGGTCTGAAAAAGACCTATAAGGGAAGAACGGTTGTTTCCAATGTCAATCTCAATGTCCGCAGCGGAGAAGTGGTCGGCCTCCTCGGGCCGAACGGAGCTGGCAAGACGACCAGTTTTTATATGATTATGGGCTTGATCCGTCCGGACGGCGGAACCATCTATTTCAAAGGAGTGGATATTTCGCAGGTGCCGATGTATGTCCGCGCCCGCATGGGAATGGGCTACCTGGCGCAGGATCCCTCGATCTTCCGGAAACTGACCGTGGAGGATAATATCATGGCGATTCTGGAAACGCTCGACATTTCCAGAAAAGAGCGGAAACAGCGTCTGGCGCAGCTGCTGGACGAACTGGATCTGACACGTCTGGCCAAGCAGAAGGCAATGACGCTTTCCGGCGGAGAACGCCGCCGTCTGGAGATCACGCGCGCACTGGTGACCAACCCCTCGTTCATTCTGCTGGATGAACCGTTCAGCGGAGTGGATCCGATCTCCGTCTATGAAGTGCAGCAGATCATCGCCCAGCTCAAGGAGAAGAATCTCGGGATTCTGATTACCGACCACAATGTGCGGGAGACTCTGGCGTGCGTCGACCGTGCGTACCTGATGTGCAAGGGGGAGATCCTCTGCGAGGGCGCCAGCGACTTTCTGATCAACGACCCCGAAGCGCGCAGACTCTATCTCGGACCGGCATTCTCCATGTAAAAAAAATTGCCAGAAAAAAGACCCGCACCGGCAGGAGTTCCGATGCGGGTCTTTTTTTGTGCGGGAGGAAAGACGGGTCCGGCGGGATCAGAGCTGCCGGACCGGAATGGTTTCCGAATTCTGATCCGGCGTCATACGGGACCAGTTGCGGGGAGATTTCTGGACGGAAAGATCGATTTCCTGAACCGTTGATCCCCGGAGAACCTCCAGCTTCAAAGAAGCGCCCGGCGTCAGGGAGAAGACGATCCCCTGCAGATCATGCGGAGCGGAAATAACTCTGCTGTTCGCCTTGAGGATCACATCGCCTCTGCGGAGTCTTCCGGCGGCCGGCGATCCCCGGAAAATCTGAGCGACGAGAACGCCGTGATCGAGATTGAGCTGTTTTTTCGCATCGCGGTCGAGAGCCTGCATCACGATGCCGAGCCATGGACGTTCGACATGTCCGCGGGCGATCAGCTCCCTGGCGACCCCTTCGGCGATCTCGGACGAAATGGCGAAACTCAGTCCGATGTTCCCGCCGGAGGGCGAGAGAATGAAATCGTTGACTCCAATGACTTCTCCGCGGATGTTCAGAAGCGGACCGCCGGAATTGCCCGGATTGATGGAGGCATCGGTCTGGACATAGCTTTCGTAGAGATTCATTCCGACACCGCTGCGTTTCTTGTTGGAGACGATTCCGACTGTCACGGTCCGGCTCAGACTGAAGGGGGCGCCGATGGCGATGGCCCAGTGTCCGATCTCAATGGAGTTGCTGTCCGCGAACTTCAGCACGGGAAAGGTTTTCTTCTCATTGACTTTCAGCAGAGCCAGATCGGTCGGCGGGTCGATTCCGACCACCTGGGCGGGGTACTCCTCGCCGGAATGGGTGGTGATCCAGAAGGAGTCCTGATTGCGGACGACATGATAATTGGTCAGGATGTAGCCATCCTCCCGGATAAAGAATCCGGATCCCTGCCCGCTCGGGACGTCCAGATAATCAATCCGTCTGCGCCGATAGTCGTAGATATTGGAATAGGGGCTCACCACGCCGATCCGTTTCTGAGCCGTAATCAGAACAACCGCCGGCATGGACTTGGAAATGGCATTGGAAAAATCGGTCTGAAGGCGTTCTGCGCCGGGTGAGGAAAACACCATTTTCGGCTCCTCCCGGACCGGCGATGCCGCACTCCGCCCGGGACGGGTTAGATAGGCGGTCAGCGCACTGGCACAGACGGACGCCGCAAACAAGGAAAGAAAAAATTTACCGCTGTTCATCTCAAACAATCTCCCATCTGACGTTCATTTGTCTGTTTCAGACAGGGGAACCGGTCTCCATGTTCGATTGTTTCTGAAAAAGAACAGCGGAAAAGCAAAATTCCCGGGGGAGGAAAAGCGTTCCCTCTCTCCCGGGAAAAGCGGTCAGAGCTGCATTCCACCGGCGATCGGAATCTCCGCGCCGGTGATGTAGCTTCCCGCCTCCGAAGCGAGCAGCAGGATCGCTCCGGCGCAGTCTTCCGGCACGCCGAAACGGCCGGCGGGAACCATCGCCTGCAGCTTCGGAAGCCAGGCCGGGTCGGAAAGGATCCGGCGGTTCCGGTCCGTGCAGATGATGCCCGGGACGATGGAGTTGCAGGTGATGCCGTCGGGAGCATACTCCTTGGCGACATTCACCATGAGATTCTGAAGCGCGGCCTTCGTTGCGGAATAGACCGTCAGACGGGCGGCGGGACGGAGCTGGTTCACGCTTCCCACGTTGATGACCCGTCCCCATTTCCGCTCCTGCATCGGCGGAAGGAGACGCTTCAGAAGCAGACAGGCGCTGCGCAGATTGGTATTGATCTCGCGCTCGAACTCCTTCGACTCGAAATCCCGCAGATGCATATACTCCTGAACGGAGGCGTTCAACACTAGGATATCGACCTTTTTTCCGCATTCGTCCGCCACCTTTTCGACCTCGGCTTCCTCCGTGAGGTTCCCGGTGACGACGGAGCAGGAGATCTTCTCCTTTTCCGCCTGCTCCACCGTTTCCCGGAGCGGATCGCTCATTCGGACGCCGTGGAAGATCACATGGGCGCCCGCCCGGCCGAGCAGCAGAGCGGCCGCCTTCCCGATTCCCCGGCTGGAACCGGTCACAAGCGCGGTCCGTCCGGAAAGATCAAACACATTGCAGTTCATACAAAACTCCTTGTTGCTCAATGGAGGATGACTTCGGTGCTCTGTTCAACGCCGGAAGCGTCCTGCCAGGTCAGGCGGTAGGTGCCGCGGAAGCCGCGGAATTCGACGGATCCGTCTTTTCCCGCCTTGACGCAACTGCGGGTTCTCCACTGGTTGTTGATGAGATCGTTCAACGCGAAGTAGGCCGGTTTCGGCTCCATGTTCCGGGAGAAGAGACCGGAGACGGAGGGTTCCCCCGGCGCACCGCAGTCATCCACGACGTTCCACCAGGTGATGCCCATCATCGGCTTGAGACTGAACCAGAGACGATAGAGATTCCGGGCGATGACCGCCTGAATCGCCTGTCCGCGTTCATCGTTGTTCGGCGCGGTGATGGTGATCTCGCTCAGGTGGATCGGCAGACCGGCTTTTTCCAGACGGGCGAATTTCTCGCGGACCCGGGCGGGCGATTCCACGTCGGAGACGCCGGCGGCAATGTCCAGACAGGTCTGCGGATTGAAGAGATGCATCTGGGCTCCCATGATGTCGATTTTGCAGCCGCGGGCGCGCAGATCGCGAACCTGGTTCAGGTAATCGTCGCTCATGTTGTAGTCGTTGATGTTGAGTCTGGCCTTTGCGGGGAAGACACTTTCGGCGATTTTGAATCCGCGGTATGTGTAGTCGCCCGGCATGGGACCGTACCAGCTCTTGCAGAACCGGGAGCCGGGGATCATGTTGCCTTTTCCGAAATCGCCGGCGCTTTCGTTGACCACATCCCAGCTGTCAACCTGATTTCCGTAGCGCAGAGCGATCTCCAGAATGCGTTTTGCCATCCGGGTGTTGATTTCGGTGACAAACTCCGGATAGCGGTCCGCGAACTCTTCCGCCGTAAGGGAGGCAAGGCCGAATGCGGTTGCATCGGCAAGGTACTGCCCGT
>ERZ824600.4085-NODE-4085-length-13240-cov-3.047554_pt1 | contig 13240 bp, 9 predicted proteins | sample MGYA00519933_ERZ824600 | MGnify/ENA primary metagenome ERZ824600 (study PRJEB31778, sample SAMEA3449178) | human gut metagenome | biome: human gut; feature: human-associated habitat; material: faeces | place: United Kingdom | collected 2010/2012 ... | reverse complement strand
TCTCAGATTAGCATAGATGACACACGATGTCAATATATAATAAGACGCAAACTTTGTTCGCGCTAAAGAAATTAAAACTAAAGCTTATTTCAGGCGATAGGCCGAGCGAATGGCCGTTTCTAAACAACAGGGGTAATTTTTCATTGTCCAGTCGCCGCAGATTTGCAGATTGAGCCAGCGGGTTTGCGCTGTGTCGGGACGGCGGCTGTTATTGAGGCGGTCTTGTTTGATGGTTGCTCTTTTATGACGCAAAACTTTATAATCCGGCATAAAAGCGGCTTCCCTTTCCCGAATCCGGCAAATTTCTCCCCAAACCTGCCGTGCCAGCATATCGTCATTGATACGGATATGGTCTGCATTGCTGATGGTAACGGCCAGCAGTCCCGGCGATGAAAACAGCCACTGCGCTGTTCCTCCGATCAGACCGAGCATGTTGTTTCCGCCGGGAAGAGTTATCTGCATACTGGTGCGGAAATAGATGTTAATAATGGTATGATAATCAAACCGGAAACTTTCGAATAGCTGTCCGTAGTGATAGCTGTCCAAGGCGGAAACAACTCTGTCTTGAGGTTTTACGTTAACTTTTCGCCTGCCGAACCAAAGTTCGCAGAGCTGTTTGTCTTTTTCTTTGAAACCGGTAAGCCTCCAGCCGCAGCGAATGTCTTTGAGGGAAGCGGACATTTTGTCAATCAGCCGGCCGGATAAGTCGCCGCACGAAAAGCCGGCCTTGAATTTTCCCGGTGTAAAAGGAAACAGCTGTCGGGCAATATTCAGCCATTGCCTGCCGCTGATGTCGGCAAAAGCGGTGTTAAAGACCGCTTCGGCAATTTCTTCGCGGCAGTGCAGCCAATGCCGCAGGGTTTTGTTTTGGTTGATATCCCGGAAAGTAATGTCGGAACGGAAAAAATCTTTGCCTGCAAAGCGACGGCAGCAGGTATTGGCGCCCAAAATAACATGTGTGGCATTGTCCAGCGACATTTGCCAGTCGGCGGCAACAAAAGAATAGGCGCGCCCGCCGGGGTGTCCTGCCGCTTCATAAACGGTAATGTGATAATCCGGATGTCTCCGGGCCAGATACAGCGCCGCGCTCAACCCGGCCGCTCCGCCGCCGATAATGTGATATGTCGGCCGCATTTTCGGCATTATTTTCCGAAATAAGCGCGCAGCGCCAAAGTCAGCTTTTTCATTTTGCTGAGCTGCGGTTTGGGTGAAATGACTTCCCAGCCGCGGTTTTGCATGATGTCAAAATATTTGCGGTAGATGGCGGCAATCATTTTGACCGGGCGGGCGGTCTTTTTGTCAAGTTTCTGAATCAAAACATCCGCCTTTTTAAAATCGGCGTCAGCCAGTTTAGCCAGCTCTTCGCGGGCAACGGCCAAATTCTTGTCAACCACCACGCTGCGCGGATCTTTTGATGAGATATTGGCTTTTTGCAAAAATTCCCGCGGAATATAAAGGCGATTGCTCATTGCGTCTTCTTTCACGTCGCGCAGAATATTGGTAATCTGTAACGCATTGCCCAGCGTGGTGGCCAAGTCGTTGATAATTTTCTCATCGGCACAGCCGAAAATACGCAGCGATAAATTTCCGGGAACTCCGGCAACCCCGCGGCAGTAGGCATAAAATTCGTTGAGCGAAGGGGCCTGCAGCGGCTGGGGAATATCCATCGAAATGCTGTCAATCAGCTTCATGAATTCTTCTTTCGGCAGTTTGAAACGCATACAGTTTTTATAAATGCGGCGGCCGATTTCGGTAGCAGGAACCTTCTTGTCGTAAATATTGTCCAGTTCTTCGCGCCAGGCCTGAAGCAGTTCCTGTTTTTCGCTCATGTCGCTGTTGCCGTCAACAATATCGTCGATATGCCGGCAGAAAGCATAAATGGTATACATTGCCTCGCGCTTGGCCTTCGGCAGCATCCGCATGCTCCAGAAAAATGAAGTTCCTGATTTTTTTACAATCGCTTTAATATCGTTCATTTACAAACCTTTATTAGTCAAAGTTTTGTGCCGGGTGAGCAAACCTCTGCAAATACCGCCAATCGTGGCGCAGAACCAGTCGCGTTTGTTCAGCCTGACTATATCGGCCAAAACATCTCCTTTTAATATTTTTTTTACCATAATATTGGTTAAGGAAAAGATAACGCAGATTTCGAGTCTCAGCCGCAGATTCCGCACAATCGACGGTAAAATCGCCGCATCTTCCATCAGTCCGCGAACACGAAACATTATTTCTTTAACCAGCAGTTTAAGCGCTTTGGAACTTTTGGCTCTGGTCAGTGCAGAGGGAGAAACGTCAAACCGGCGGAATAGTTCATCGGGAATATAAACCCGCTTTAAAGTTTTTGCATCATATTTTAAATCCTGCACATGGTTGACGATCTGCAACGCGGCGCACAAGGCATTGGCCGGCAGATAAGTTGACGGGTTTTCATTGTGCAGAGCGAGCAGAAAACGTCCTACCGGCGCCGCGGAATGTTGGCAATAAGCCATCAGCTGCCCCCAGGTTTCATAATGGAAACAGGCAGCGTCCTGCCGAAAAGCAGTCAGCAAATCACTGGCCAGCGAAAAACTCAGATTCTCCGCTATGAAGGCTTTTCGCAGCGGTTCGGCAATTTGATGAGCTTCCGTTTCGCGCTCTGCTTTCCCGTATAAAGCCTGTTCCAGTTGTTCCAGGCGTTTGGTCTTCTCCGCCTCGGACAAGTCCGGATTATCGGCAATGTCATCGCCGTAGCGGGCAAAGTTATAGTAAGCGGTAACAATCTTCCGGTTTTCTTTTCCCAACAAAAAAGAAGCCACCGGAAAATTTTCGTCCTTTTGTTGTTTGTGGCGCATGTCGCTCATCGGCGTTTCTCCAGCCAGACGTCAAGATCGGCCAGCGCCCTTTGACAATAGGCCTGCTTTCGGTCGGCGCCTTTCAGTTTGCGGAATTTGCCGTTGGCGGTCGTTTCTCCCGAGATAGTCGGAAAAATACCGAAATTGATATTCATCGGCTGAAAATTTTCAATATTCGTATCGTCGATTAAATGACTGAGCATTGAACCGAGAGCCGTTGTTCTGGGCGGCGGCAGCGGGTTTGTCCCTAGCTGCTGTCCGGCGGCAAAATAACCGGCCATCAGGCCGACTGCGGCGCTTTCGATATATCCTTCGCAGCCGGTAATCTGTCCGGCAAACCGCAGGTGAGGTTTGCTTTTGAGCCGCAGATAAGCATCAAGCAGCAGCGGGCTTTTGATAAAAGTATTTTTATGAATGCCGCCGAAACGGGCAAACTCCGCCTTTTCCAGCCCGGGAATCATTTGAAAAATTCGTTTTTGTTCACCGTATTTCATCTTGGTTTGAAAACCGACCAGATTGCGCAGCGTGTCTTCCTTGTTGTCCTGCCGCAGCTGAACCACGGCATAAGGTTTTTCCGAACTGTGCGGATTGGTCAGTCCCACCGGTTTCATCGGGCCGAAAACCAAAGTTTCGATGCCTCTTTCCGCCATCACTTCAATCGGCAGGCAGCCGTCAAAATAGTGCACTTCTTCCCAGTCGTGAAATTCGGCCTTTTCCGCTTTCAGCAAAGCATCGACAAACTGATAATATTGTTCTTTGGAGAGCGGGCAGTTGATGTAATCAAGTTTGTCGCCTTTGTCATAGCGGGACTGATACCACGCTTTGCTGAAGTCAATGCTCTCCTTGTAAACCACCGGAGCTATTGCATCGTAAAAGGAGAGGGACTGCCGGTCAACTTCCGTTAAAATGGCGTCTGCCAGTTTTTCGCTGGTCAGCGGTCCGGTGGCAATAATCGATTCGCCCCACGTTTCGGGAGGAAGTTCCGTCAGCTCACCGGTTTCAAACCGAATAAGCGGATGCCCGCTGAGCTTTTCCGTTACCATGGCGGCAAAACCGTCGCGGTCAACCGCCAGCGCTCCTCCGGCCGGAACTTTGGTGGCGTCGGCACAGGCCATAATCAGGGAACCGCAGCGTCGCATTTCTTCATGCAGCAGGCCGACGGCGTTATGTTCAAAATCATCTGACCGCAGCGAATTGGAGCAAACCAGTTCCGCGCAGTTCGGATTTTTGTGCGCGGCAGAGAATTTCTGCGGCTTCATCTCATGAATAATCGCCGGAATTCCGGCTTCGGCAATCTGCCAGGCGGCTTCCGAACCGGCCAGCCCGGCGCCGATAATATGAATAGCTTGTCGGGTCATTGTCTTTCCTTAATTTTGTTTTTTTATAGCAGTAATTTGCCAAAAGTAAACCCTGAAAAGATTTCTAACTTATTGATAACCTGCGTATAGCGTTTGAATTATATTAAAAAAAAGCTATACTGGGAAAAATCTTAGATGAAGCGATTCTGTGATATGAAGCCAGTTTTAATCATTTGGGCAGCCGGTGCCCTGTTTTTTCCCGCTCTTTGCTTTGCCAGCGAAGAGTATGATCCATTGTTGTATCCCGAAGCGGCTGCGGCGGAAGCCGATGCCGCGGCGATGCCTTCGTCGGGGGAAACGCTGCTTGCTTCGCCGAAATTGCTTGACGAAGAAGATATGAATTTTGAAAATCTGGACTTTGACGCTTTGGACGGTGAATCTCAGTCCACGCCGATGCCGGCCGCAGCTCCTTCGGCGGTCACGCCTCCTCCGCCGCCAGCCTCATCATCTCTTCCGGCGGCTCCGGCAGAAAAGGAAACCGCCCCGGTCGTTGATAAAAATAAAACCCTGACCGATAACCTGCAGGCCAATGCTCCGTCAACGGAAGATTCGGTCATTCCGCTGCCGAAAGTCGAAGAAACCTGGATTTCCAAAATCAAATCGCCGCTCGGAGAGGCCGATTCTGCCAAAGCGGCCGGTGATGAAGAAAAACAAACCGGAAAAGTCAATCTTGAAAATCTGGTTGAAAAGTCCAAAAAAACCGTGCGGCGTTCCAATGCCTCGGTTTTTGATATTTCCGGCGCCATGCTCCGCATGTCTTTCAAACAGATTGATGATATTCTTACCCGCCGCGGTTTCCGCCGCACGGTGCAAAAGCTGGATATTCCGAATTTTATCCGCTGGCGCAATGAAGACAAATGCCGCGCATCCGGCGTCGTCGGCTATGAGCGTTTGGAAAACTGCGTTATCCAAATGGCAAAGAAAAACGGCTATCAGTATGTGGAGCGCACCACTTATTCCAAGTTTGACACCCGAGAGGAAATAGAAGTCTATTTTACCAGCACTTTCACCAATAACAAAGCCTACCGCATTTCATACAAAAGCGAAGCGGCAACCGCAATCACCGGCAACAGCCAGAAGCAGATTTATCTGCGGAATATAAAAGTTTATGATTTTTGGAAAAAAATTAACCAAAAGTATGGTACACCCGACAATAAAGATGACGTCATCTGGGGATTGGGCGGCAACAAGCCTTATCTTCAGGCTGGCACCGGGCGCCTGATTCTGGAAGATCCGATGCTGCGGGAACTGGATTACACCCGGATGTCGCGTGAAGATCAGAAATTTATGAATACCGATTTGTATAGTTTTTAGAGGATATGATGAACGATATTTTATCAGAAACCGAATTGGCCGAATTGATTTGCACCCGTATCAGCCATGATGTCATCGGCAATGTCGGTGCCGTGTCCAATGCGGTGGAACTTCTTGAAGAAGGAGATATGGACTTTCTGGATGATATCCGTTCGATTCTCAAAGTCAGCTCTTCGGTTCTTTCTGCCCGTCTGAAGTTTTTCCGCCTGGCATTCGGCCTGAGCAACGCCAACCTTGAAGATTTCGGGCAGGTAAAGTCGGCTGCGGAAAATTATCTGAAAACGCTTGGCAGCCGCAATTATCCGCTGTCGCTGGAACTGGAGCTTCACTCGGCAGCTTTTGCCCGGCAGGCGCTGGTCGGAATTATGATTGCGGCGGATATGCTGATTAAAGGCGGCAAAATCGAAGCCCGCGAAGTCGGCGGCCGGCTGGCTGTCATAACCCATTGCGAAACGCCGCCGTCTGCGGAAAAAATCAGAAACATCAAAACGGTTTTATCGGGCGGCCGCCCGGAAAATATGGCCCAGTATGCTCCGGTGTTCTATCTGAAAAGCCTTATGACTTCGCAGAAACAGGTAATAAGGCTTATTGAAACGCCGGCCTTCGGCCTGATGATGGAGCAGGGGGAATAAAATGGCAAAATGTTTGGTCGCCGATGACTCTAAAATAATCAGAATGCTTTTTGCCAAGATTATGGGAAATCTGGGCTTTGACGTGACCGAAGCCGAAGACGGTGAAGAAGTCGTCGAACAATGCCAGCTCAACGAGTTTGATTTGGTGATTATGGATTATCGTCTGCCTGTGCTCGACGGTATTGATGCCATGTATAAAATCCGCAATTCCCGGCTTGAGAAACAGCCTAAAATAATTTTCTGTTCATCGCTGCTGGATATTGAAAAAATAGAAGAGGCTTTGGACGGCGGTGCTGACGACTATGTGCTGAAACCCTTTGACGAAGAAATCATTATCAGCAAATTGTCAATACTCGGCCTGGTTTAGGAAAAAACGATGAAAAAGAGCGATTTTGAATATGTGTTAAGCCTTCTCAGACAATATGCCGGTTGGGATTTGTCCAACGACAAATATTTCATCATCGATAAAAAACTTTATAATTTTATCTGTGAAAAGGGTTATGCTTCGGTTGAAGATTTGATTGCCGAGCTAAAAATCGGTCAGAAAGCCATGCTGTGGCAGGTTGTTGAGGCCTTGACCCTGTCGGACACTTATTTTTACCGTGACTATCCGGTATTTAAAGCTTTTGAGAATTATCTGCTGCCGCAGCTGCGGGAAATCAACCGCAGTTCCAAAAAGCTGCGGATATGGAGCCTCGGCTGTTCGACCGGACAGGAGGCATGTTCGATTGCCATGGCGGTTAAGCACAAGCTTCTGGGCGTTAAGGACTGGAATGTAAACATTATCGGCACCGACATTTCCAGTTATTCGATCGGTAAGGCGCAAAAAGGGCTGTTCAGCCAGTTCGATGTCCAGATGGGGCTGAATATGCGCCAGATTCTGGAAAATTTTCATCAGGATCAGGGGCAGTGGCAGCTTAATGACGACATCCTTTCCATGGTGGAATTCCGCCGTTACAATCTGATGGACGAACTGACGCTCAGCGGCAGTTATGACGTAATTTTCTGCCGCTATGTCCTGCAGTATTTTTCACCCGAAATTCAGCGAAAAATCGTTGCGAAGATATACAGCCGTCAAAATCCGGCCGGCTTCCTTTATACCGGAATGCATGAAAATATCCGGGGATTGGATGAGTTCTACCAGCCCGTCAGCGGAATGGACTGTCTCTATCAGGCGAAAATGAATGTGCCGCTGCCAAATTTTGATGAAGATGTCAAAAGCGAAGTAATTGCCGGCCCCGCAGACAGCGACGATGACATTCCGAGCTTTGTTCGCCCGCGTAATCTGACTTATCGCGCGCCGCAGTCCGCTCAGGACTTTATGGAAGAACTTAAAAAGAAAAACTGACGGGAAAGCGGTCTAAACCGTAAGGTCCGGAAAATCAGCCGCGCTTTCGGGGTTGCTTTATTTCATTTAAATCGGGATAGGTGTTTTTTATCCGGCGCAGCAAATCGTCCAATTTCAGCCGCAGTGCTGCCGGCGGGTTTTTGCGCTGGGCATTTTCGGCCTGCCTTTTGGCAATATCGGCGGCACCGATTCGCAGCGAATATTCCGCAGCCGCATATTCGGCATAAGCCGTCTGACCGTTTTGGTCATAAGCCTGAGACAGCAGCAGCCAGCCCATGGCCGAAGGGCGTTGCTGCAAAGAGCGGTTTAAGACCGCAATAATGTTTTTCAATTCTGCCGGCGACGGAGAAACCGCCAAAGCAGCCTGAGCCCAGTCAACCTGCAGCAGTGCGGCGTCGGGACGAAGTTTGAGAACCTTGCCGTAAGCTTCTTTGGCCGCTTTCAGATTGCCCTGTTCCATATAAATTTGCGCTTTCAGTTCATAGAAATAGGGATTGTCCGGTTCTTCGGCCGATAAGGCATCAATCATCCTCAGAGCCTTGCCGAAATTGAGCTGCTTAAAATAAGCAATGGCTTGGGCATAACGGGCGGCGATTGACGTATCGCTCGGCGGATAACGCTTAAATGTTTGTGCCGGTTCTTGCAGAAAGCCGTATAATTTGGCTTTTATGCGTTGAAATTCACTGTCCAGAGAATGATCCTGATGATAGGGCGACTGTTTGACCGCCTGCTCCAGAAAGCGGACACGTTCGCTCGTAACCGGGTGGGTTCTGAAATAGTCGCTTTCTTCAATCCCGTTTAACGCGTTTTGTTTTTGAATTTTTTTCATAAATTGCAGCAGTCCCTGCGGTGATGTCTGCCTTTTGTAAAGAAGTTTCACTGCGGCATCGTCGGCGCTGCGTTCTTCTTCGACCCGGTAAGCCATATAATTGGAGAGCAGGGAGCTCTGTGACCCCAGCATGACGGCGACGGCCACGTCACCCCGGCCGCTGGCTGCGGCCGCGGCTCCGGCCAGGACCAGAGACGCCAGACTGGCTTCCTGCATACTCTGGTTTTTTATTTTCTGACGCAGAATATGCCCGCCGAGAATATGTCCGGTTTCATGCGCCAAAACGCCGCTGATTTGGTCGGTGTTATCTGCTTTCAGCAGCGTCCCCGTATGGATGAACAGATTGTTGCCGTCGCCGACAAAGGCATTCAGGCTGTTGTCATTGACAATATAAATTTTATTGCGGTTAAACGGAATACCGGCAGTTTGAAAAATCGGACGGATAACTTTGGCCAGATATTGTTCGGTCTCTTCATCGGAAATGATGCTCATCTGTCCCAAGGCATCTCTTAACGGCAAAAAGGCTAATATCAGCCAGAAGCCGATGATTAGCCTTGATACGGTGTTCTTTTTGCTGCCGGTCAGCTTTTGATTAATTTTCTCCACCAGGTTGTCTTTCCTTTCTGTTCGGCCTTCTCCGCGAAATTGTCTTCCGCAGCGGCAACATTGGGAGACTTAATATCTTCATGGCTGTTATACAAGATGACCGCTTCCGCTTTTTTTTTTTTTGTTTCGCCGTTGTTTTCGTTGTCACCGTTGTCATTATAGTTGCGGCGATCGCGGCGGCGGTTGTTGCGACGGTCAAATCTGTTGCGTCGGTCACGCCGGCGGTTGCTGCGGCGTCCCTCGTTTTCCTGCCCGTCTTCGCTCCTGTTTTCTTTGACGCTTTCGGAAGCTTCCGCCGTATCGGCTGCATCTTCCTGAACCGGTGTGTCTTCGGCAGCCGTTTCTTCTTTGATGCGCGGTTTCCGGTCACCTTTGTTCGGCTGACGGCGGCTGTTGCGCGGAGAACTGCTTTCTTCCGTTCCGTTTTCTTCCTTATCTTCTTCCTTATCCTGAGTTTTAACCGCTTTAATGCGTTCAATTCTCAGGTCGGCAATGTTCTTGATTGAGTCGTCGGCGCAGATAATCACTTCCATATTGTAACGCTGTTCCAAATCGCTGACGCATTTGCGCTTCTGATTCAGCAGATAAAGGGCAAACTCGCTGGGCAGATAGAGGTTAATCCGTGAACAGCGGTTTTTAATGCCTTCTTCCTCAATACAGCGCAGCACAAAAACCGCTCCCGATTCGATTGTGCGGACAATTCCTTTGCCGTGGCAGTGCGGGCAAACCTGATAATTGCTTTCAAAGAAAGAGGAATGCATCCGTTGGCGCGATATTTCCAGCAAGCCGAAACAGCTCATCTTGGCAATCTGAATCCGTGCCCGGTCTTTTTTCATGGCCTCTTTCATACGCTTTTCAACCGCCAGATTGTTTTTCTGTTCTTCCATATCAATAAAATCGACCACGACCAACCCGGCCAGATTTCTCATTCTCAGTTGTTTGGCAATTTCGTCGGCTGCTTCCAGATTGGTTTTGAGTGCGGTTTCCTCCAGGTCTTTTTCTTTGGTTGCCCGGCCGGAGTTGACATCAATTGAAACCAGCGCCTCCGTGGGGTTGATAACCAGATAACCGCCCGATTCCAGCTGAACATTGGTGTCATGCAGTTTGTCCAGCTGAGCTTCAACCTGAAATCTCTGGAACAAAGGCAGCTCGCCTTTTTTGTTTTCTTTAATTTTTTTCAGGTTATGCGGGGAAAGGATTTTCACAAAATCACGCGCGGCTTTGTAAGCCTGTTCGCCGTCCACGATAATTTCGGAAATGTCTTTGGTGTACATATCGCGCAGGGCGCGTCTGATCAGGTTGCCTTCCTCGTGAATTAAAGCCGGAGCTTTCCCTTTCAAAGCATCAAGGCGGATTTGATTCCAGCTGCGGATCAGATAATTGTAGTCGCGGACAATGTCTGCTTTGGTTTTTTCTTCGCCGGCGGTGCGGACAATCATAGACATTTCATTGTTGAGCGGCAATTCTTTAACGATGTTTTTCAGCCGTTTGCGGTCTGCAACATTGGTAATTTTGCGGGAAACGCCGCCGCTTTTGATGCGGTTCGGCATTAAAACGCAATAGCGTCCGGCCAGAGAAAGATAAGTCGTTAATGCCGCACCTTTATTGCCGCGTTCTTCTTTAACCACCTGAACCAGCAAAATCTGTCCTTCTTTGATAACGTCCTGAATTTTGCTGCGGTGGAATAATTTGCGGATTTTCATCAGTTTGCGCTGAATTTCAAAATCGCATTCGCTGTCGTCTTCTTCATCGTCATCTTCTTCAACGACGTCTTCTTCGGCCATATTGTTATAGGTGCTTGACTTCCGGGGCGCGTCAACTTCTTCCTGAACGGTTTCTTCTTCCTCTTTGGTGCTTTCGGCCATAACCGTCAGTTTTTCTTCTTTTTCCGCTTTTTCTTGTTCCGGTGCGGCCGGTTCCGTTTCGGCAGCTTCCTCTTTGGGAGCCTGCTGGGCTTTGCGGGCACGCTTTTTCAAAATTCTTTTCTTGCGGGGATGCTTGTGTGAATCTGCCGCCGTTTCTTCCTGCGGAACCGTTTCGGTCGGTGTTTCTTCCGTCAGAGTGCCGTTTTCTGCTGTCGTTTCCGCGGCTTCCGGCAAAGATTCGTTCGGTGCGGAAGTTGTTTCTGCTGCCGGAATTTTTTCTTCCGTTACGGCCTCTTCCTGAACCGGAGTTGAAGTTTCGCTGCCGTTTTCGGCTGCTTCTGCCGCTTTGGCTTCCGCTTCCGCGGCTTCACGGGCTTTGCGCTCTTCTTCGCGGGCGGCGTATTGGGCTGCTTTTTCGGCGCGGTGTCTTTCGCGCTCGGCTTCCCGTTCTTTAATCGCCTGTTTTTTGGCTTCGATAATCTCGTCTACTTCTTTGTCAATTGAGGCCAGCTCTTCTTCCGAAACATTGTAATAGTCCGGGTGAATTTCACCGAAAGCCAGAAAACCGTGCTTGTTTCCGCCGTAATCGACGAAAGCGGCCTGCAGCGAAGGCTCAACCCGCATGACTTTTGCCAAATAAATGTTGCCTTTGATTTGTTTGCGGCTGGCTGATTCGAATTCGACGTCTTCAACTTTGTTTCCGTTAACGATGACAACGCGGGTTTCTTCCGGACGGGTGTCATCAATCAGCATTCTTTTGGTCATAAATATAATTCTCCGTTTGGGTACCGAAACGCCGGGGCGCGGTACGGGTATTGTCACAAAACTGGAGGGAATCAGGCGAAAGCTATTATGTATCTAAGCACGAAATCTGCCGCTGCCGGTGTCTCGCACTCTATTTTAAGCCAGTCTTCGGGCTGTCAGTCGCAGCCTTACTTATCATATAAAACCTCTCTGTGTCCCCGGCACATTTGTTTGCTTTGTTTGTTTATCGGGCCCGGGACGTGAAACCGTCCAGTAAAAATCTTTTGTCTTTCTTGTCTGCAAGCACGCCTCTCGCTGTGAGCCGGCGGCGGTATCAGTACGGCAGGTCTTGCATTTTATGGTAAACTCGTGTAATAAAGACCTGCTTCCGATACATTAAAAGCATACAATTGCACCCAGAATATACGATTTGATTTAAAACACAATATTATTTTTGAATCAGACGCAAAAAAGTGCGGCCGCCTTTGTCTGCCGTTTGTTTACAGCCGAAAAGACAGCTTGCGCTCCGGATAATTTTATGTTTTTAACCTATTGGTAAGAAGTGTTTATATATAATAACCTATATTGCGTAATTGTGTGGATTGAACGGATGCGAACCTTTTTGCAACAGATAGCCGTCGGTATGAAAGGCCTTGTCAGGCAGATGCTGGCAACGGCCGTCATTTTCTGCTGCGCGTTTTCTGCTGCCGATTCTGCCGCAGCATCCGGAATTACGTCCATGCGCATCGGGCAGGGGGTCGGAAGCGTTCGCATCGTCTTTGATGCGGACCGGAAGTTTGACTATAAGGTTTTTCTGCTCAATGAGCCCAAACGTTTGGTTATCGATACCTTTGATGTCAAAGTCAGTCCCGAAATCGAAAAATATGTCGATAAAAACAATCTGGTAACCAAAACCCGTTTGGGAAGCGTCGGGACGGACGGCATTCGTATCGTCTTCGATTTGCAGAAGCCGGCAATCGTCAAGAAAGCCTTTATGCTTGCGCCGCAGAGCAATTTCGGCTGGCGTTTCGTGATTGATGTTTCCATAGCTTCCGAACGGGAGTTTTCCTCCAAGGTCGGCAGCAAATACGCTCTCAGTAACGAAAATTCTTTTGCCGGAAGCTATTCGTCGTCTTCCTCCAAGTCGTCGTCTAAAGCCAAAACCGTCAATAAAAAGAAAATCATCGTCCTTGACCCCGGACACGGCGGCAAAGATCCGGGAGCCATCGGCTATTCCGGCGTTTATGAAAAAAATATCACTCTGGCCATGGCCAAAGAACTGAAAGTGATTTTGGAGAAAGAGGGGTACAAGGTTCATCTGACCCGCAGCACGGATATTTTTATCCCTCTGCGCGACCGGGTAAAGATTGCCCGCAAATATAATGCCGACCTGTTTATGTCCATTCATGCCGACAGCGCCGTCAACCGCAGTGCCAAAGGGCTTTCCGTCTATACATTGTCTGAAACCGCGTCTGACAAAGAGGCTGCAGCTCTGGCCGAACGCGAAAATAAGGCCGATGTCGTTGCCGGGCTTAATCTGCTTGAACATTCCAAAGAGGTTTCGGATATTCTGATAAACCTGGCGCAGCGCGAAACCATGAACCGTTCTTCCGAATTTGCATCTTTTATGGTTCAGGAAATGCGCAAATCGGTAAAACTGCGCGACAATACGCACCGTTTCGCCGGTTTTGCGGTTTTGAAAGCGCCTGATGT
>ERZ824600.4077-NODE-4077-length-13258-cov-3.441415_pt1 | contig 13258 bp, 10 predicted proteins | sample MGYA00519933_ERZ824600 | MGnify/ENA primary metagenome ERZ824600 (study PRJEB31778, sample SAMEA3449178) | human gut metagenome | biome: human gut; feature: human-associated habitat; material: faeces | place: United Kingdom | collected 2010/2012 ... | reverse complement strand
TTTTATTTTATGATATAATAAATTCAAAAAAAAGGATAGATATTAAAATGAATTTAATTGATGAACTTTCAAAAAACAAAGTATTGCCAATTATTAGAAGCGCAGATACCCAAGTAGTAATAGATACAGCAAAAGCGCTTATAGACGGCGGCTTAAATATTATGGAGATTAATGTGGAAACTCCAAGCATATTTAACGCAATTAAAGCATTATCTAACGATGCAATAATATGTGCCGGAGGTATAATCACATCAATTCAAGCTCAGGCAGCTATTGACTCCGGTGCAAAGATTATATCTTCACCAATATTTCAGCATAATTTGCTAAAAATATCTAAAGACAAGCGTTTGCCTTTTATTGCAGGAACTTCAACAGCTAATGAGGCATATACAGCTTGGAAATCAAGAATTCCACTTGTAAAAATATACCCTATTACTGCAATGGGAGGAGTGGAATATATTGAAAACCTTTTAAGACCAATGCCATTTTTGAATATCATCCCTCAAGGGAATGTAAAATTGGAAGAAGTTCCAGAATATATCAAAGCAGGAGCTGTCGCAGTAGGAGTCGGCAGAAATCTTACTAATGCTGATTCTTATGCAGAAATCACAAAACGAGCAAAAAATTTATTGGAGCAAATAAGATAAATTATGCCAGAAAACAAATTTGACTTGATAACAATCGGAGAAAGTCTGATTGAATTTTCTACAAACCAAAAACTCAAAGATGCAGAATGTCTTCACAAATATTACGGAGGAGACTCTTTAGTTGTAGCAGTTGCAGCGAAAAGACTAAATTCAAATGTTGGATTTATCACCTGTCTGGGCAACGATTCTTTTAAAGAATACATGCTTTCCAGCTGGGAAAAAGAAGGACTAGATACCAAACATGTAAAAGTTGTTGAAGAAAAAAACGGACTATACATGGTCTCAAGAACATCAGTTCATGACAAAGAATTTGAATACTATAGAAAAAAGATTGCACCTGCACAGTTATCAATAGAAGATATTGATGAAGAGTATATAAAAAGTTCAAAAATTGTTTATGCCTCAGGTGTTACACAATCTTTATCGATGAAATCTCGTGAAGCCGTAAAAAAAGCTTTTGAAATAGCTAAAGACAATGGTATAATAACAGCATATGATCCGAATTATTCAGCTATAGTTACAACATCTGAAGATGCAAAAGAATTTTTTGATGAGATACTTCCTCTGACAGATATATTACTAATGAGCTCTAAGTATGATACTAAAAGTATTTTTGATATTGAATCACTTGAAAACATAATAAAACACCTTGCAGATAGCGGAGTGCAAATTATAGTTATAAAATCAAGTCATGATAAAGGTTATTTTGTTAAACATCAAGGAAATTTAAATTTTATACCTTTCTATACAGAAAACATTATTGACACAACATCTTCAGGTGATGCCTTCAATGGAGCTTTTCTGCATGCTATGGCAAAAGGATATGCACCTAATGAAGCTGCTAAAATAGCGTCTATTGATGCAGGTCTACAAGCGCAAGGAATTGGAGCTATAAAATCAATACCGTACTATGACGAAGTTTATAAAATATACAATACCGGAGAGTATTAATGAAGAGAAGGATTGTTTTATCAGGTTACTTTGGATTTAAAAACTTCGGAGATGAAGCAATTTTATCTGTACTGATTAACAAATTACAGCAAGATAAACATCGCGTTACTGTTATATCATCTGATCCGCAATATACTTTAAAAAATTATAAACATATTAGAAGTATAAACACTTTTAATTTTAGAAATATTATAGGAGCGATATCAAAATCTGATGTTTTAATATCCGGAGGCGGCAGTTTATTACAGGATGTGACAAGTGTAAAAAGTCTTATATATTATCTTTTAATCATAGCTATCGGTCTTTTTCTAAGGAAAAAAGTTATTATTTTTGCTCAGGGAATAGGTCCAATTAACAGCATGGCTGGGAAAATATTGACGAAACAATTGCTTAAACACTGTACTTATATCAGTGTCAGAGATGAAAAAAGCTATGAACTTTTAAAAAGCTGGAATATAGATGTTGATTTGGTTTGTGATCCGATTTTTTCTACAAATGTTGATTCCGCTTCAAAAACCAATACTGTTGCCGTCCAACTTAGAGATTTTCGAACCATGAATGAAGATTTTATTGATAGATTGGCGCAAAAAGTTTGTCAGGAATTTGCAGATAAAAATATTGAAATATATTCATTTCAAGACGCAATTGACCTTGAAATATGCAAAAGATTTCAAAAAGCTGTTAATTTGCTCAATCCTGACATGAAAACAACTATTTATTCAAACTTAACAAATGAAGAAATAATATCTAAAATATCAAAGGCTGAATATCTTATTGCAATGAGATTTCACGCAATAATTATCGGACTTCTGGCAAAAAGTAAAATTCTGGCTATAAACTACGATATAAAAGTTGCCAAAATAGCAAAAGAATTCCACCTGCCGGTGATAGATATGAAAAATAATTTTAAAGACGAGTTTAAAAACTTAAAAAATCAAAATATTGAACAAATTAGCTCTTTAGTTAGCTCTAAAACCTTTGATTGGAGCGGATTTAACAGAGCTATAAACTAAAATATTATTGTAAACTTATATTAACAAAATATTACCCGCATGGCTAATTTTTTCCATACAACAAGACTATTTTAAAGTTTACCATATTAAAATTGTTCTAAGTAGAGATAATTATTGGGATAAATTTTAATGGAAAAAGTTCAAAAAAAAGTGGCAAAAATTGAGTTTGTCAAAAATTATCAACGTATGTGGCCATACATAAAACCATATTGGTTTAGAGCATTAATGGCAATAGTAATTTGTATACCAATAGGTGCATTAGATGCAGTTATAGCTCTTGCATTAAAACCTTATATGGACATAGTAATGATTGATAAATCAATCCAATCACCATGGTACATTCCACTTGGAATTGTTTTATTTACCTGTATACAGGGATTTCTAAATTACATGGCAACATATCTAAATACATGGGTTGGCGGTAAAATTACAAATGCTCTAAAACGAGACTTATACAGAAAATTGCTAAGCTATGAAACTTCATTCTTCGATGCAAGAAAATCCGGAGATATTATTTACAGATTTAATAAAGATGCAGACTTAGCATGTAACGGATTATTAGCAAATCTAAAAACATTTACTTCACGTCTTTTTTCATCAATTTCATTGATTGCTGTTTTAATCTATAATTCATGGCAGCTTTCAATAATTGCAATCACAGTACTTGGTTGTGCATTTCTACCGCTGGCAAGAATTCGTGAGCGAATAAAAGAAGTAATGAATAAATCTGTAGCTGCAGGTTCGCAAATTATTACAATATATAATGAAACTTATTCCGGAAATAAAACCATTACTTCATTTAATCTTGAAAATATACAAATGCACAAATTTAATAATGTACTCAATAACATTTTCAATTTTCAAATTAAAATTACACAAAGAACATCCTGGCTATCTCCAATGATGCATATAATAGTTTCTATCGGTATTGGCGCTGCCATTGGATACGGAAGCCATTTAATCGTAACAAAATCAATAACCAGCGGTAATTTTGTGTCATTTATTACTGCATTGATTATGCTATATACCCCTATTAAAAATTTAGGTAATAACTTGAACGATGTTCAGTTTTCATTCATGGCTATAGACAGAATATTCAGTATGCTAAATAGAAAACCTGGAATCCAGAATGCCCCTGAAAGTATTGAAATGAATGGACTAAATGACTCAATTGAATATAGAAATATCTCATTCAGTTATGGTAAAAAACTGCCGGATGTATTGGAGAATATCAACTTTAAAGTAAAAGCCGGCACTACAACCGCATTTGTCGGAAATTCAGGTGGAGGTAAAACAACATTAGTTAACCTGCTGCCTAGATTCTATAATATTGAACGCGGTGAAATTCTATTTGACGGTGTTAATATCAACAAATTCAAATTACATTCACTACGCCAGAATATTGCAGTTGTTTTTCAGGATAACTTCCTATTTTCAGGTACGATAAAAGAAAATATTCTACTAGGAAAAGAAAATGCTACTGACGAAGAAATTAATCAAGCGGTAAAAATGGCATTTTTAGATGAATTCATCGCAAGTCTGGAAAAAGGTCTTGATACACAAATCGGAGAACGCGGAATCAGACTATCAGGAGGTCAAAAGCAAAGGATTGCAATAGCACGTGCATTTATAAAAAATGCCCCTATAGTTGTTCTTGATGAAGCAACAAGTGCTCTGGATAATAAAGCTGAAGCCGTCGTACAAAAAGCTATTGATAATTTAATGAAAGATAAAACTGTTTTTGTAATTGCTCACAGATTATCAACAATAAAAAATGCCGACAAAATTATTGTAGTTAATAAAGGACATATTGTTGAACAAGGAACACATGATGAATTGCTTCATATCGAAAATGGCGCGTACAAATCTTTATATGATGCACAATTTAAAAAACAGGATTTAATAGAGCTTTAAAAGCAGGAACAGTTGAATGGGTATTATAAAAAAAATAAAAAAACAAAAAGAAGAAATATACCAAATATTTGGTATACCAGTTTGTACTATTACAAAAAGCTATAATTATAAATATAAAACCATACTCAGAATACTGTCAAAGACAAAAAAATATGAAAATTACACAGAATATAGGATTACTAAATTATTTAATTTGCCCCTTCTAGAGCGAATAGAAAATCTTGACACAATAGAGCTTAAAGTTTTAAACACATTTAAAAGAATAACAGACAAGGAAGAAGAAACAAAAAAAATCTTAAAGAAAATTGTAAATCCTAAATACAATAAAATATTTATTCTAAAATCCAATTTAGGAGAAGCATATCTTTTTCTTAAATTCATATTAAATAATCTAATCTTAAAATCTGATGTACCACTGATAATTGCTACAAAAAAATATCATCTAAATCTTATCAATATGCTTACCCCAAATATTGATAGAATCTATACAACAAATCTTCATTACGAAATCAATAATAAAGTTATGGTTATTGGAGAGCAATATGTATATGTAGCCTTTCCGATGAAATTCTATAGCAATACTGAAGAAAAAATAAGAAACGGGCAGTGCCATTATATGGCTGAAATATACAACTTTTTTAATATTTCTAAAAAGAATATCTCCAGCTCAAATAATGTAAAAATATCTCAAGAATTAAAAAAAAGAACAAAAGATTATTTACAAAAAAATAACATAAAAAAATTTGTATTTTTATCAGCTGATGCAACTACCTGTGAAAACATTGACAAAAAATTCTGGGACAAACTTGAAAAAGAATTAAACATAAAAATCATTAGAAACACAAAAGATATGACACTGGAAGAAGCATATGCAATTGCACACAAAGCGCTGGCAATTATCAGTTTGAGAAGCGGTTTATCTGAAATTCTGTCTGGTATAAACACTTTACAGATAATTCTATATACAAATTTTAAAGAAAGATACAGGTTTGATGTCATATCAGAAATGAAAGTTTCAAAAGGTTTTTCACTCAAAGCAATTGAACCAAAACGAAAAAATATTTTTGAACTTGAATATTCAAAAGAGTCAGAAGATAAAATTATTGAATGGATTAAAGATGCAGTAAATATGAGGGCAAAAGTAAAATGAAAATAGTTATTCAAGCAGGAGGAGAAGGCACAAGACTGGAACACCTTACACATAACAAACCAAAATGTATTGTTCCAGTAAATAATCTACCTATAATATTTCACATGTTCAAAAAATTTCCGGATGCAGAATTCGTGATAATTGGAGACTACAAGTTTAAAGTACTCGAAAATTACCTGCAAACCTTCGCAAAAGCGAAATACATCCTTATAAAATCCGAAGGTAAAGGTAATGCCTGCGGAATAAAACAAGCACTTGAATTTATCCCTGATAATGAACAATTTATGCTTATATGGTCAGATTTATTGCTTAGTGATGAATTTGATTTGTCAAAATTAGATTCAACCCAATGTTATATTGGTTTATCAGGAAATTTCAAATGCAGCTGGAGTTTTAAAAACGGAAAACTTGAAAAATTTCCATCAACCGAATACGGTGTTGCCGGATGCTATATTTTTAATAATAAAAGTTATTTTAAAGATTTTCCAGAAACAGGTTCATTTACAACTTGGTTGAAAAACTCAAATATAACCTTGAATCCTATATCGCTTTCAAATTCAAAAGAAGTAGGTACACTTGAAGCAATAAACAAATTATCAACAACAGAAAATCGCTGTAGACCGTATAACAAAATGAAATTTACAGAAGATAAAGTAATTAAGTCCGGACTAACAAAAGAGGGAGAAAAACTTATTGACAGAGAGATTGTATGGTATAAAAAAATGACAGAATACGGTTTTGATTCGATTCCTGAAATATATTCACTCAACCCGCTGACAATGAGTAAAATTAATGGAACAAATATCTTCAATACAAAACTAAATATAGCCGAAAAAACAAAGGTTATAGATAGTTTAATAACAAGTGTAACAAAACTGCATAGTTATGAAACAGCAGAAAAAAATTGCTGGGATTTGGAAGAAGAATACTACAAAAAGACAATTTCAAGAATACAAAGTATCAGACAGGCAATACCATTTTCAAATGATGACTACATTATGATAAACGGCAAAAGATGTAAAAATATTATCACTTGCCCTAGTCTGCTGAAAAGAATAGTAGAACAAAATCTGTTCAATACAACATACTGCCCGATACACGGTGATTGCACACTAACAAATACAATGATAGATAAAAACGGTAAAATCTACTTTATTGATGCTCGCGGCTACTTTGGCAGCCAGCAGGTACTTGGTGATATTCGATATGACTGGGCAAAATTATACTATTCAATCCAGGGAAACTTTGACCAGTTTAATATAAAGAATTTCAAACTGGATATAACCGATGATGGCGTTGAATACGCAATAAAATCAGGCGGCTGGGAATCAATGACAGCTTACTTCCTGTCAAAAATTCCAAATTGTAACCTTAAAGAAATCAAAATTATACATTCAATAATCTGGTTGTCACTGGCAAGCCATGCTTGGGAGGATTTTGATTCAATGTGTGTTGCATACTATAACGGATTGTATTTGCTAAATGAATGCATAGAAGGAGAAAATAATGCTTTTAAAAGAGAATACTTTGAGACTATCCTCTCTAAGTAAGACATGGATATTTGATTTTGACGGAACTCTTGTTGAACATAACGGCTACAAAACAGGAGAAGACAAATTTTTACCTGGAGCTAAAGAATTCCTTCAGTCTTTACCAGATGAGGATTTTATATTAATTATGACAGCCAGGGAAAAACAAGCCAGAGAAAAAACCGAAGCATTTTTAAAAAAGCACAATATCAGATATAATGAACTACTTTTTGAAATGCCAATGGGTGAAAGAATACTTCTCAATGATAATAAACCATCGGGTCTAAAGTGTGCATACGCAGTAAGTCCTAACAGAAATGAAGGTTTAGCATCATTGGAAGTAATTATTGACAAAACATTATAGGGAGAAATTATGCATATATTAAAACCTGTTTCACACGAAACAATATGGGGCGGTACAAAATTGGTACCATTTGCACCGGAAAACCATGATAAACTAGGACATTTATATTCACTGGTTTCCAACGGCGAATTCGAAAGTGAAATCATAAACGGTAAATATAAAAATCGAAGATTTAAAGAATATTTTCAAGAGAACAAAGCTAAATTCGGTTTAGCCAAATTTGAGAGTTTCCCATTTGTAATTGCACTAGTCGATCCAAAGGAAGATTTAAGTATTCAGGTTCATCCAGATGATAAGTGTGCTCAAGAAATAGAGAATCGCCCATTTGGGAAAAACGAATCATGGTACTTTATAGAACCACCAACAAACAGATGGCTATTTAATGGATGCAGAGTATCTACAATTGAAGAAATTGAACAAAAAATAAATGAAAACCGTGTGGAAGAAGATGTAATAGACCATTTACAAATAAATGAAAAAGATTATGTTTTTGTCGAACAAGGAACAATGCATGCTGCAACACATGGAGCTTTATTCTATGAAATTGAAGAAAACTGCAACCTAACTTACAGATTTTTTGATTTTAACAGAAAAGATAAGAATGGTAATAAAAGGGAACTGCATATAGATAAAGCACTTAAAGCCATTAATCCTAAACTTAAATCAAAAGCTAGAAAATATAACGGAGAAGAAATCATAGAACGTTTGTATTCTACCAAACTATATGAGGATACAACCGAATACAAAAATAATAGTAGCACTTTGGAATGTCTAACAGTATTAAACGGTGAAACAATTATCGCAAATTGCAAAATCCAAACAGGCACAACAATCATTCTTGAACCAAATGAAGAAATAAAATTGAACAAATCAAACTTTATAATAGCAAGACCTGTCATAAAGGAGGATAAATAATGGATATTGAACTTTCTGCATCAATGATGTGCGCGAATTATGCAAATCTTGAAAAAGAAGTTTATGAGCTGGAACAAGCAGGCATAGATTCTTTTCATATTGATATTATGGATGGAAGTTTTGTTGATAACTTTGGTATGGGCTATCAAGATATGGCATTTATAAAAAAATCAACAGCTAAAAAAGTAGATGCACATCTAATGGTAAGAAAACCTTATAACTATTTAGATATCCTATTCAAATTGGGTATAGATATTATCTACATTCATCCGGAAGTAGACAGTGATCCTGCCACTACGATTGAAAAGATTCATAGAGCTGGTGCTGTAGCAGGAATTGCGATTAATCCAGGAACATCAATCCCTAGTATTGAAGAATTATTAAATACTGTGGATCGAGTTCTTGTGCTTGGAGTAAATCCTGGTCATGCGGGCAGACAATATTTAGATTACGTTGATAAAAAAATAGAAAAACTCCTTAATTTAAGAGAAGAATATAATTTTGATATTGTACTGGACGGAGCTGTAACACCGGAAAGAATTGAAAAATGGTCTACTCTAGGTGTAAAAGGATATATTCTTGGCACCGCTACATTATTCAGAAAAGATATAACTTATATAGAAGCAATAAAAAAATTTAAAGAATTAAAATATGAGAAAGTATAAAATGCAGCAATATAATAGTTTAAAAAAACTTAAAATAATAAAATCATTAATAAACTTAATTCCATTTTCAAGATCTCTTAGACTAACATTAAGAAAAAAAGCTAATGCTAAGTTTATTCCACCTGCATTAAACTTATTTATACAGGATCTTGAAAATAAATATCCTGATTACTGGATATTTTCAACTTTTTGGCCATGGGGTGATTTTTTGATGTGCTGCGCACTACTTGATGAATTCAAAAAACAAAATGGAGGTAAGATACTAATACTTTACGCTGGAGACACCCAGCTGCAATTCATTAATACATTTAAATTTGCAGATGAAACATTAAAAGTATGTCCGGAATTTTATTATGCACTCTGCACAAATAAAGGATTCAGTGAGCATAATAAACATGGATTAACAAAAGGTCATCTTTATGAAATGTCCCATCACGTCTTTAAAGAAGTTGAAACTCTTAACGTTACCAATTTTTTTGAATTATACGCTAAAATGTTTAAACTTACAGACCCTATACCTGAAGTACCTGTTGTTCCTCCATTTGTAAGAGATAAAGTTGAAGAATTGTACACAAACATCTCCAAGAATAAAAAAGTTATACTCATAACTCCAGACGCTCATTCATATGATTCAAAAGAAATAAGTATTGAATTTTGGAGAATTTTAACATCAAAATTAGAGGACCTTGGTTATAAAGTTATTTTTAATACAAAGAGAAAATCATTTGAAAAGTTTGAAAAAGTATTTTTGCCATTATTTGAGGAAAGTTATTTTGCTACGTTATGCTACGCTAATATAACGTTAAGATCTGGATTTACAGACATAATAACAATTATGGGAGCAGAAAATCAAATAGTTCTATATCCAAAATCAATGAGATTTATAACAATAACAGAACAAGCTCAAATTGAAGAAATCAACAGATGCTTCAAACTTAGAAATGATAAAACATTCGAAGAGACAATGTTTGATGTTAGTTCAATTAATAATATGTTTAAAAAGAATTTTTTAGAAATTATTGTAGATGACGAAAGCAAAACTATTGACAGTATTACCCAAGTACTAACAGAAAAAGAGGAAACTGAAGTATGGAACAAATAACAGAGAATAATCAATGTACGGGTTGTGCAGCATGCGCAAATATTTGCCCGCACAATGCTATTTCAATAATTCAAGATAAAAATGGATTTTACAGACCACATATTGACCAAAATAAGTGTACCAATTGTGGATTATGTAAAAAAACATGTCCATCTTTAAATTACGCAGAAACAAATTATAAAGAACCCAAAACATACGCGATTATTGCAAAAGATGAACTCAGAAAACAATGTGCCTCCGGTGGAGCTTTCAGCTTAATTGCGGAATGGGTTTTAGCTCAAAATGGTTATGTAGCAGGCGCAGCATTTAATAATAATTTTGATGTTGAACACATTATCATCAATAATCAAAATGATTTAAATAAATTAAAAGGTTCAAAATATGTTCAAAGTAAAATTTCTGAAAATCTTTTTAGAAACATAAAAGAACTACTTGAAAAAGGTACCTACGTTTTATTTTCAGGTTGTCCTTGTCAGGTTGCAGGTCTAAAGCATTTTTTACAAAAAGATTATGAAAAACTTATACTTGTAGATATTTACTGTACGTATGCTCCATCGCAAAAAGTATATAAAAAATACATAGATGAAATTGATGGGGATATTGAGAATATCAATTTTAGAGATAAAGAGCTAGCAGGCTGGAGCTGCTCCTCTGTTGTGATAACAAAAAATCATAAAAAATTTAAAGATAATAAATATATGAAAGTATACCACTCAAAACTTGCAATGAGTGAAACCTGTGAACAATGCAAATACGCTACACTACCTCGCCAAAGTGATATAACACTTGCCGATTTCTGGGGAATAAAAAAATTTGATAGAAAGCTTGATGATAAATTAGGAACTTCAATTTATATGATAAATACTCAAAAAGGTGAAATGATATTATCAAATATAAAAACATCAATTAAACGATTGAAAGAAGTTCCTTTAAAATATGCAAGACAAAGAGCTTGTGAAAAACCGTTTAAAGCTCATAGATTAAGAAATAAATTCTATAAACTAATAGAAACAAATTCTTTCACCACTGCATATGAAAAAACTATAGGAAAAGAAAATAATATTGGAATAATGAACTTCTGGTATGTACCGAACAGAGGTGCAATCTTAACAAATTACGCAATAAATGAATTTCTAAAAGAAAATGGATACAACCCAAAAACAATTAATTATTATCCTAGAATAGAAAAAAGTCTTCATAAAAATAGTATTAGTGAAAAATTTGAAAAAGAATACTTGGAGACAACAAGTTTTTGCCAGGATTATATAGATTTAAAGAATTTGAACAATGATATTAGAACATTTCTTGTAGGTTCAGATCAGGTGTTTAGAGATTGGTGTGTTGAACACCATAGAGATAAATACTTTTTAAACTTTGCCGATGATACCTCAAAGAAAATATCTTGTTCAGCAAGTTTTGGAATACCATCATATGATGGCTCTGAAACCAACAAAACAATTATGCAAAAATACCTGCAGCGTTTTGATGCATTATCAGTAAGAGAAAATAGCGGAGTTGCTATCCTTAAAAACACATTTAATCTGACAAGTACGCAGATATGGGATCCTGTATTCTACATAGATAGAAGTAAATACGAAAAAATAGCTGAAACGTCATCAAAAAAAGAATCTAAATTTTTGGCATTTTATATAATAACTATGACGCCGGAAAAGAAAAAAGCAATAAATTTTGTTGCTAATAAATTAGGTTTAAAAACCGTTGATATGAAAGGTAAACTCCCTGTTGAAGATTGGTTATATTATATCAAAAACTGTGAATACTATATAGGCGATTCGTTCCATGGAACCTGTTTTGCATTAATGTTCCAAAAGAATTTTCTAGTTATCTCTCCAAGAACGGGAGAAAATGATACAAGACTTGATACTTTGTTGGAAACCGTAGATATGCAAAGCAGACAATTACAAAGAGCAAATGAAATATATTCAAGAGAAGACTTATTAAAGAAAATTGATTATACAAACAGATTTGAAAAATTAAATTCAGAACTTGAACGTTCTAAAACATGGTTACTTAACGCGATTGAAGCCCCTAAAATTAGCAAAGAATTTTCTAAGGAAGACAATCTTTTCTTTGCTCAAATGGATAGACTTAATACTGAAACTGCAGAAAATACCCGCAGAATTATTCTTGTAAACAACAAGAACAAACTATATGTGGAATATTTAAAATGTGGAATATTTAAAAAACTTATATTTAACAAAAAACGCAGAGAACACTATAAAACCAAATATAGAAAGTTAAGTGCTAAAATGAAAGAACTCAAAAGTCTAAATTATTAACATAAATTGACATATTGGATATTAAATTCTAAAATATAACAATGAGCTTGAAAGAATTTTTTACAGGTTATAAAGGAAAAAACATCCCTAAAGAATTAAATGAATTCAACTGGGGTGCTTTTCTTTTGACTTTTTTCTGGGGGATTCCTAATAAGGCCTGGATTACACTTTTAGCAATTCCTCTAATCTGGTTTCAATTACCTTTTGGATTACTTTTTACCATATTACAATTCTATTGTGGATTTAAAGGTAATATGTGGGCCTATCAAAATGATTGGTGGATGGCACCAAAAGATTTTAGGAAAAAACAGGCGGCCTGGGGTGTTTTTGCGATTTCTATAAATATATTATTTCCAATAATTATATTAATGACAGTTATCAGATTTGCGCAGAAATCACCTGATAATCCTGCTGACTTTATCAAAAACACACAATGTGCAACAGCGTATTCTAAATTAAAAAAAGAATTTCACAAGGTTAATCTCACTACAACTACAACAGAAATACAAATTGCCGAAGATTTTGCAAAACACTTCAAAGATGTAAATGTTGACGGATCAAGTGTGAAGTTTAAAATAAAATCTAATGGTCAAAATGTGGATATATATCATATAACTTTTAATAAATACTCACCAGAAAAAAGTTGTAACCTATTAGAAAAAAATTGTGTAATTACTTCATCGTTTATAGTTCCTGCTGAAATTAGCT
>ERZ824600.4075-NODE-4075-length-13262-cov-10.435981_pt1 | contig 13262 bp, 10 predicted proteins | sample MGYA00519933_ERZ824600 | MGnify/ENA primary metagenome ERZ824600 (study PRJEB31778, sample SAMEA3449178) | human gut metagenome | biome: human gut; feature: human-associated habitat; material: faeces | place: United Kingdom | collected 2010/2012 ... | reverse complement strand
TGATCTTTGAAGCCATGATAAGACCTCCTGGTTGTCTGTGTGAGCTTTCAAAATTAGTTTTATTATACTGAATTTTCCATAAAAATGCAAGAGATTCTATAAAAGTCCATGCGAATCAACATCTGTCGCGCAAAGTTCTACAATTTTTTAACGATTCATCGTTTCTCCGCTTTCTCGCCTTTTTGCGGGCATTTTGCGCCACACACTCAGCTGCCAAAAATTCTCTTTTAATTTTGTGGATTCTGTCTACCCCTGCTGCATTTTATTTTATAAGAAGTTATGTTACACTATATTTAATATGTAAATTTTTTTCGCAGAACAGCCCGCCGGGAAGCTTCGGGGCGGGTCATTTTGCAGAATATAAAAGGAAGGCCATGTCAAATTGAAAGATCTGCTCACTTCACTCCGCGCCTCCAACGAAACCTACCACTCCATGAAGCACTCCGCCCGGGCTATCATCCGCCGCGCCGAGATTCCCCTGCTCACGGTCATCGTCCTGTATAAGGCTGCAACGAACCTGCTGTTCGTCCCCCTGATGCAGCAGCTCTGGTCGCTCACACTGCGGTTCGCACCCATGCACTACCTGAGCAACAACAATGCTTCCGATATCTTTTCCTCCCCTGCGATCATCCTGTGCATCACGCTCATTGCCATCCTGACCGCGTTCTGGGCGCTGTATGAGTTTTCCGTCCTGCTGCATGGGCTGGATCTTGCCCGCAAGGGCGAAACGATCCGCCTGCCTGCCCTGCTGCGCACCTCTCTTGCAGATATCCGCCACGCATTCCTGCCGCAGAACTGGCTCGTTCTGGTCTACAGTGCCGTGCTGATCCCGTTCACCAATTTTTTCCTCGCCTACAACTATATCACGCAGCTTGCCGTGCCGGAATACATCATGGGTGTCATCCAGGCAAACAGCCGGTATTACCTGCTCTATCTGGCTGTCGGTGCCGCCCTGCTGTTCCTCTGTGTCAGCTGGGTGCTGGTGCTGCCGCTGTTCGTGCTGGAGCGCAAAAGCCTGTGGCAGTCGGTAAAGGAAAGCTTTTGCTGCATCCGCAGGCGCGTCTTCCGTGCTTTTCTTTTGCTGCTGCGCTGGAACCTCTCGGTCGTCCTGCGTTCCCTGCTGCTGACGGCAGCGGTTGCCGTGCCGCTGTACGGCATCATCATCGCGGTCGGGCTGCAGAGCACACAGGCCATGTTTGCACTGTCCCGCGCGGCGCTGGCCATTGAGATGCCTTTCTTCCAGTTCCTGATCGACTGCGCCATCACCATGGCGCAGTGCACGATCCTCGCCATGCTGCACTGCCGCCTGCGGGAGTCTCTCCGCTCTGAGCCGGAGCCGGTCCAGAGCGGAAAGTATCACCGTTCCACCGGCAGGCTGCTTCTGGGTGCATCGGTTGCGGGTGCTACTCTGCTCACCTTTGTGCTGGCATTCTGTTACCTTGCCCTGCCCAGAGACGACGAGCTGCTCTCCATGCTGGGCGGCGTTGCGCCGGTAGTCACCGCGCACCGCGGCTACTCCGCTGCCGCACCGGAAAACACCCTGCCCGCTTTCCAGCTGGCCATCGATCAGGGTTGCGAGTGGGCCGAGCTGGATGTGCAGATGACCAGCGACGGCGTGGTCGTGGTGACCCACGATTCAAACCTGAAACGCTGTACCGGCAAAAACGCAAAAGTCTACGATCTGACCTACGCCGAGGTGGCACAGCTGGACGCGGGCCGCTGGTTCAGCAGCCGCTTTGCCGACACCCGGATTCCCACCCTGGAACAGGTGCTGCAGCTCTGCCGGGGCCGCATCGGCCTGAACGTGGAGATCAAGCCCAGCGCCGCCACCCCTGCTCTGGAGGCTGAGACCGTACGCCTGCTGCGGGAATACGGCTTCGACAGCTCCAACTGCGTCATCACCTCCCAGAGCTATGAGACCCTACACAAGGTCAAGGCGCTGGCCCCTGAGTACCCCACCGGCTACATTCTGGCTCTGGGCGTAGGCAACTACTACGACCTGCCCGATGCCGACTTTTTCAGCGTGGAGACCACCTTTATCACCTCCGGCATGGTCAACGCCGTCCATCTGCGGGGCAAGACTGTGTCTGCTTGGACCATCGACCGCGAAAAGGTCGCCACCCACATGCTGGAGCTGGGCGTGGACGACCTCATCACCGACAAGCCCGACATGGTGCAGGATCTGTTGGCCCGGAATCAGCAGGTGGACGACAGCCTGATCGACTTCCGTGACCTGCTCAACGCCCTGCTCCACCCGGAGCAGCCTGCCGACTCCTCCGATGACGCGGAAGAGACCATCACCGATGCCGTGGAAGACCCGGAGGAGTTCGTGGACGCGGCGTAACACGGCCCCCTCTTTCTTGCGGCATCATTGAACCAACGGTCTGTAAAAGTAAAACATCCCCGCACGGCCTGCCGAAACAGGAAGTGCGGGGATGTTTTTTGGTTCAGAGGAACGGATTATAAAACCTTCCAAAGCGGATGGTCACGGTCAGGCTGATGAGCAGCAGGGCCGCGCCCACGCCCAGGGCAACGAAGTCCCGCCGGGCAAAGGGGCGCTGGGTATACCAGGTGCGCTTGCTGTTCTTGCCGAAGCCGCGCAGCTCCATCGCATTGGAAATGGTGTCGATGCGGTTCAGACTGGTCAGGATGAGCGGCAGCAGGATGTTGACAGAGTTCTTCATCCGCTTGAAGAAAGGCTCCTTTTTGCCCAGCTCCACGCCGCGGGCCTGCTGGGCCTGGCTGATGCTGTGGTAGTCGCGCTGGATATCGGGGATGTAGCGCAGGGCAATGGCCACCGAATATCCGACCTTATACGAGATGCCGATGCTGTTCAGGCTGGCAGCAAACTCGCTGGGGTCGGTGGCAGAGATAAAGAGGATGGCCACCGGCAGAGCCACAAAATATTTCAAGCTGATGTTGATCATGTAGAACAGCTGTTCCGCTGTCAGGTCATACCGCCAGAACAGGTGGCAGAGCACCGTGCGGGTGCCGTACAGGGTGGTACCCTGATTGGGATCGAACAGGAAGATGAACAGGTTGTTCAGCAGCAGGAACACCAGCATGAAGGTCATCATAAACCGGACTTCCCGGAATTTGATCCGGCTCAGCCTGAAGGCCAGCAGGCTGACCACCAACAGGCCCAGCAGCACCCAGGTGTTGTAAGTGATCATGCTGGCAAAGGTGAACAGCAGGAAGAACGCCAGCTTGGTGGTTCCGGTCATCTTGTGGATGACGCTCTCCCGGGGGAGATAATTCAAAACGGTCTTAGCAGCCACCCTCTCTCACCTCCCGGTCCTGCTCAATAAATCTCTCTACAAATTCCTGCGCGGGCGCAATGCCGCAGCGGTTGGCCAGCGTGTACAGGCTGGTCTCCTTCAGGGCAGCCTGCTCCACCAGCGCGGGGTCACACAGAACGGCGGCTGCGGTGCGGTCGGCAATGAGCCGTCCGTCGCAGAACACCAGCGCGCGGCGGGTATATTCCAGCATCAGGTGCATGTCATGGGTGATCATCACCACCGTCACACCCCGGGCGTTCAGGCCCCGCAGGAACTCCATGATGTCGGTATAGTGCCGGAAATCCTGCCCGGCAGTGGGCTCATCCAGAAGGATGAGCTCCGGGTCAAGCACCAGCACGCTGGCAATGGTCACCCGCTTCTTCTGGCCGAAGCTCAGTGCCGAGATTGGCCAGTTCCGGAAAGGATACAGGCCGCAGACCCTGAGGGTCGCTTCCACCTTTTCCCGGATCTGCTCCTCGGTCAGGCCGGAGCGCTGCAGGCCCAGAGCCACCTCATCGTAGACCATGGTCTTGGAGATCATCTGGTTGGGGTTCTGCATCACATAGCCAATGTGCTGGGCGCGGCGGCGGATGTTCTCCTCAGCCAGCGGCTTGCCGTTCAGGAAGATCTCGCCCGCATCCGGGGTCTCGAAGCCGCAGATGAGCTTGGAGAGGGTGGATTTGCCCGCGCCGTTCCGGCCCACGATGCTCACCATCTCCCCCTTGCCGATCGAGAAGCTGACATCCCGCAGGGTCTGCTGGCCCTTCTGATAACCAAAGCTCAGGCCCTTTACCTCCAGCAGCGGCTCCCGTTCCGGCTGCGCGGCGGGCCGGGGCCGGGCCGTGAACCAGTCCCGGAGCTTTTGGGTGTCGGTATCGTCCAGCACAAGGCTGTCCACATGGGCGGGGTGCTTGTCCGGAGTGATATCCACCCCGGCATAGCGCAGAGCCGTGACATACAGCGGCTCCCGGATGCCGTTTTCCGCCAGCAGGCTGCCCGAGAGCAGCTCGTCCGGGCGCAGGTCTGCCAGAATGGTGCCGCCGTTCACCAGCACGATGCGGTCCACGTTCCGCCAGAGCACATCCTCCAGCCGATGCTCGATGATGAGCACTGTGGTGTCAGTCTTTTTCTGGATCTCGTCGATCAATTCAATGGCCTGCTTGCCGGTAGCGGGGTCGAGGTTGGCCAGCGGCTCATCGAAGAGCAGGATCTTGACCTGATCCACCATCACGCCCGCCAGGCTCACCCGCTGCTTCTGCCCGCCCGAAAGCTCGTGCGGTGCATAGCCGAGATGGTTCTCGATGCCCACCAGCTCGGCAGCATGGCGGGTGATGGCGTGCATCTCATCCTGCGGAGTGCAGCTGTTTTCCAGTGCAAATGCAATGTCCTCGCCCACGGTCAGCCCGATGAACTGGCCGTCCGGGTCCTGCAGCACCGTGCCCACATGGGCCGAAAGCTCAAAGAGGCTGCTGTGAGGCGCATCCACACCGTCCACGGTCAGGGTACCGGTGCACTCGCCGGGGTTGGAAAACGGGTTCAGCCCGTTGATGCACCCCGCCAGCGTGCTCTTGCCGCTGCCGGAGGGGCCCGCAATGAGCACCCGTTCCCCCGGGTAGATCTCCAGATCGATATCGGTCAGGGTGGGGCGCTTCTGGGCCCGGTACTGGAAGGAAAAGTTGCGGAATGAGATGATGGGTTTACGTTCTGCCATGGGTATGGTACCTCAGCTGTTCATCAAAAAAGCCTTTCCAACGGGCCGAACGGCGCAGATGGAAAGGCCGGGTTTCATGCGGGGATCACTCCTGATCCAGAGAGCCCTTCTTGGCGATGGTTCTGGTGTAAGCCAGCACCAGCAGGCCGCCCACCACCACAGCGGTGATACTGTTGGACACTGCGGCAAATGCACCCTGTGCAAACACCTTCTTGACGGGCTCGGCGTAGATGGCAATATCCAGCACGGGGGCCACCAGGATCCAGGCCAGCAGATGGGCCACGATATTGGCCAGCGCAAAGAAAGCCACCTGCTTCTTGCTGAACTCGCCTTCCTGCAGGTTCAGCTTCTTGGAGAACAGGCCCACCACAACGCCCACAAAGGCGGAGGCGATGACCCAGCTCCACCAGGGGCTGCCGCCCCAGGACAGGTCGATGAGGGTGTGGCCGATGAAGCCGATCAGGCCGCCGGCCACGGGGCCGTACATGGCAGCCAGCAGGGCCAGAACGGCATACTGCAGGCTGATGTTGGTGTTGGGCACCGGGCTGGGAATGGCCACAAAACGTCCCAGAACAAAGAACAATGCCGCGCCGATACCGACAGCGACAACGGGCTTGATGCTGCTGTTGTTATTTTTCATATTCTCTCTCCTCTTTTATTCCGCGGATGCGGGGTTTCTTGCAAGGCATCGTTAGTATACGACACCCTCTTGAGCCTTGTCAATGGACAATCCGCCCGCTTTGCAGAAAAAAGGCTGCTTTCCTGCATTTGGGGGCGAATGCCTTCCCGCCCTGTACAGCAAAAAAGAGCACCCGCGCCTGCCGGAGCGGATGCCCTGTGAATGCTGATTCGGTTTTAGCCCAAACCTTAGTTCTTAGCGGTCAGGCTGAAGGTGCTCAGGGTCTGGAAGGTGGTCACGATAACATTGATGTTGTTGACGATGGAGCTGCCTGCGGAGAACACGCGGGCGATGTAGTTGAACAGCTTGCCAACGTTCAGGAACACGTCCCAAGCGGTAGCCTCGGTGGTTGCGCCACCCTGCAGGTACACCATTTCGTTCTCATCGATCGCAGCAAAGTTAGCAGGCATTTTGATCTCATTGTTCATCATATCGGGGATTCCTCTCTTTCAAATCAATCTATACTTACCGTCTGCACCAAACCAAGTGCACCGGCACCAGAACCAGACCGTGGTTCCTCCGACAGGAACGGGCAGGGGCACGTGTTCCGCATTCCCTCCGGAATTGTTCCCATATATAGGTTATACGATAAATATTCGGATTTGTCAATCGAATTTCCGGAATTTTTACCATTCTGAGCCAAAAGTGGATACCCACAACGCGGAACATCTGCCATTTCGACAGCTTTCCACAAAATATCCGCTGCCGCACGATCCTTGGGCACGAAAAACTCCTTCGTCCGCACGGCAGCACACAGATCCGTTCCACCCTGCGGCATTTCCCGGGCAAAAATTTGGCAAAAAATGCCCCCGCGCCCCCTACACAAACCGGAGCGGTTGTGCTATGATAAGGCTGAAAAATCGGTTTGGCAAAGCCAACCGCAAGGAGATGTCTTGGATGTCTGATCTGATGGAAACATTACGGCAGGAGGGCATCAGCCCCGACCTGCTGCGTGCTGTGGAAGATTACCGCGCCGCCCACGCTCTGCCCGAGGCCCTGCGCCCCCGCATCCCGGCTTCCGGCTTTACCTATTATGGCCGGGAGGTCTGGGAGCAGGCACTGGCGGCCCTGCTCTGCGGCGAAAACCTGCTGCTGGCCGGCGGCAAGGCCACCGGCAAAAATGTGCTGGCTGAAAATCTGGCCGCCGCCTTTGGCCGCCCCGCATGGGACATCTCGTTCCATGTGAACATGGATGCAGCCTCCCTCATCGGCATGGACACCTTTGTGGATGGGGCGGTCACCTTCCGGCCCGGGCCGGTCTACCGCTGTGCCCAGTGCGGCGGCTTCGGCGTGCTGGACGAGATCAACATGGCCAAAAACGAGGCCCTGGCCGTCCTCCACGCCGTGCTGGACTTCCGCCGCGCCATTGATGTGCCCGGTTACGAGCGCATCCCGCTGGCCGAAGAGACCCGCTTCATCGCCACCATGAACTATGGCTACGCGGGCACCCGGGAGCTGAACGAGGCCCTGACCTCCCGCTTTGCAGTCATCCAGATGCCCACCATCACGGAGGAAAACCTTGAAAAGCTGCTGCGGGCCCAGTTTGCTGACCTGACGGACAAATATGTGCACCAGTTTGCTCTGCTCTTCCTTGACCTGCAAAAGAAATGCGACAGCGCCGAAATTTCCACCAAAGCGCTGGATCTGCGCGGAATGCTGGACGCTCTGCGCCTGATGCGCCGGGGCGTGGCTGCGGGGCCTGCGCTGGACATGGGCATCACCAACAAGGCCTTTGATTCCTACGAGCAGGGGCTGATCCGGGACGTGATCGCCGCCCGCATCCCGGCCAGCCTGACGGCTGAAAAGCTGTTCCGCTGATGGATGCCCGGAGTTATACCGCCGAGGAGCGGCGGGCCGCCAATCAGGTGTGGGCGGCGGCGGGAGCCTACGGCTTCGAGCCGCTTTTCCTGGCACGCAACACCGACGGAACGATCGATTTTTATATGAACTGTGTCGTGGGGCTGGTGCACAAATACTATGGCGACGACCTGCTCCGCGACCTTTTTGCCACATGGGACGGCGATCTCCGGGAGAGCCAGCTGGACGATCTGACATGGCTCTACCTCGAAAGCGCGGTCTATCTGCTGGAGCTGCCCCGCCGCCCGGTCCTTTCCGAGCTGCGCCGGGCCCACGCGGACTATTTCTTCGGCATCCAGTACAAACTTTCGCGGCAGGAGTGGATGGCAAAAAATCAGCTGGTTTACACCATGCAGGCTGACCGCTGGCGCACCGTACAGGGCAGGCATCCCCCTGTGATGACCCCCTACGAGAGCCGGCTGGCAGAGGCACTTTCCCCAGCCCAACCGCCCCAGCCCGGCCAGCTCAAGGGTGAGCTGCTGGGCCTGTTTGCAAGGTTTGCCCTGTTTGACGGCAGGATCCGGCACAAAGTGGGGCTTCATCTGCATCTGGAGGGGCTGCTGGCCTCTCTTGCCACCAAAACGCTGCCCACCCAGATGATCAAGACCGACCGTCTGACCGTGGAGCACTCCGGTTCCGTGGAAGCGGGCGGCTCCGGCCCCATGGCAGACAAGCGGCTGGCCCACATCACCCTGCGGCAGAATGCCGCCGAGGACCGCGCCTACATTGAAAGCTGCTTTGGTCGTTCCCTCTATCCGCCCGAGCGTCTGCGCAAGGCCGAGCAGGCGCTCTGCACCGGGGCGCACCTCGGGTGCCGCCTCTGGTTTGCCTCCGGCGTGCCCAGCCCGGAACAGGCCCCCACACCGGAGGCAAAGCACCTGGCCGAGCAGGCTCAGCTGCAGGCCGACCGCAACCGCGCCTACTACGCCAAAAACCGGGCGCTTCACCGCAGCGTGGTGCTCCGGCTCACCGAGCAGATCCGCAACTGCATTCTGGTCCACCAGCAGCCCAATGCCCGGATCGCCCGCAGCGGCGCTCTGGACCCGGAGCGGGTCTGGCGCGCTCCCCTTCTGAACGACAGCCGGGTGTTCCGCTGTGCCGAGGAGGAGAATCAGCCCTCCTTCACCGTGGACCTGCTGCTGGACGCGTCGGCTTCCCGGCTCCACTGTCAGGAGGTCATTGCGGCGCAGGGCACGATCCTGGCCCAGAGCCTTGCCGCCTGCGGCATCCCGGTGCGGGTCAGCAGCTTCTGCAGTCTGCGGGGCTATACGGTTCTGCGGGTGCTCAAGGGCTTTGCGGACAAAAGCCTGCAGGGCATCGACCAGTATTTTGCATCGGGCTGGAACCGCGACGGCCTTGCCCTGCGGGCGGCAGGCGATCTGGTCAGCTTTGACCCCGGCCCAGCGCCCCGGCATCTGCTCATCCTGCTGACGGATGCTTCCCCCAACGACAGCCGCCGCGTACCACCCAGCCCGGAACAACCGCTGGGTTGTGATTACGGCGGCTCCTACGGCGTGGACGATGCCGCCGCCGAGGTGCGCACCCTGCGGCGCAATGGTCTGCGCGTTTCTGCCGTGTTCATGGGAGAGGACAGCTCCAGCCACGATGCAGAACGCATCTACGGCAAAAATCTCGCCCGCATCCGGGGCATGGATCAGCTGGCACGCGCCGCTGGGCGGCTCATCCAGAATGAGATCCGGGAGCTGGGCGATTGAATCCTGCCACCACAAAAGGCTTCTCCGACGGGAGAAGCCTTTTCCATTTACAACCAATCCGTTTGTCCACATCCCCAAATTTCCAAAATATTTTGGTTTTTGTCAAACTTATAGTTGTATTTTGTTGTCGTATATGTTATAATGCAGGCAGAGAACAACCGATGGATGGTTTCCGACACATCATCCAAAACCAGAGAGGAGACCCGCTATGGATGCCAGCCGCTATTTTGAAGAGATGCACCGTGCCATGTCCGCACAGAAAAACAATTCTTCCCTGCTCCTGACCGTCAAGGTACAGGACCTGGGCGGCGCTGATGCCTATCTGGAGCTGCGGCAGTCTCCCAATGGCCGCGCCCGGGTGTTTTACTCCACCATGGGCCGCCGCAACCTGAACTTCCAGCTGTTCCGCAAGGGCTGGCAGCTCTGCCACAACGCATCCGGCGAGATGACAGGGCAATTCCCCACCCGGGCCGAAAACCTGTTGGACAGTGCGGACTTTTCCGCCTGCATCCGGGATGACACCCTGGACACGGGCCGTACTGAGATCATTCTGCGGGAGCTGCGCCGCGCGGCAGGCACCTCCCGCTCCTGCCTGCCTCAATCTGCCCGGGAAGGTGCCATGATCACCGTGGAGAGCTTTGTGGGCCGGGGCGGCGAGTGGAACTACTGGTCCACCCGTGCCGCCGACTGCCTGCCCATTGCGGCCATTCTCTGCTGGCTGGGCGATTTTCTGGCCGGAACGGAGCGCCGCACCCTGCAATCCAGCCCTGAAGCCATGGCACTGGCCGCCCGCTGGCAGGCCGAACTCGCCTCCCCCTTTGCGCAGCCGGCTGACTGCGTCCAGCGTCCTGCCCGCACGGTTTCACCTTCCGTGCCCCGCCGTGCCGCGCAGCAGGTGCAGAACCCCCGCTGGCAGAGCATCCTTGCCGTGCTTGCAACCGTATGAGAACAACAGGCGGTGCCGGAAATCTCCGGCACCGCCTGTTGTTTTCTGTTTTACTGTGCGGATGCAGCATCCACCACATGGCCCACCAGCACAGAGGTGGTCACTGTGCCCACACCGCCGGGCACCGGGGTGACAGCCTCCACGATGGGTTCTGCCTCATCAAAGCGCACATCGCCGCAGAGCTTGCCCTCTTCGTTGACGTGGATGCCCACATCCACCACGACCTGACCTTCCCGCAGGCAATCGGCCCCGATGGCTCCCCGCCTGCCCATGGCGACCACCAGCACATCGGCCTCCCGGCAGAGGGCGGGCAGGTCCCGGGTGCGGGAATTGCAGAGGGTCACGGTGGCGTTTTCCCGGTCCAGCATCATGGCAGCGGGCTTGCCCACCACCAGGCTGCGGCCCACCACCACGGCCCGTTTGCCGGAAAGCGGCACGTTGTAGTATTTCAGGATCTCAAGGCAGGCCTGCGCCGTGCAGGGCGGATAACCGATGGGCATATTGGTAAACACACCAGCCATCGAGCCGTCCGTGATGCCGTCCACGTCCTTTTCCGGGGCAAGCGCCTCCTGGACCCTGCGGTCATCGAACCGCTTTGGCAGGGGCCGGAAGATCAGGCACCCGTGAACCGATGCATCCCCATTGATCTGCCGGATCACATCCAGCAGTTCCTCCTGCGTAGCATCTTCCGCCAGATGGAACTGCCGCACCTCCACGCCAACCTTACCGCACCGGGTGATGATCCCCTTTTCATAAGAAATGTCATCCTCCCGCGCGCCGACCCGTACAACAGCCAGCGTGGGCACGATACCCTTTTCCTTCAGCGCAGCACAGCGCGCGGCGTTTGCTTCGTTCATGGCAGCCACCACGGGCGCACCCTTCAAGATCTGAGCCATTTTCTTCTCCCCTCACTCATTTGATACAGTCTGATAGACCCTGTCAGCCTGCGGCACAAACTCGGCCAGCAGCTGTTCCGCTCTGGCCTCCAGCGCATCCGCACGGGCTTTGTCTGCCATCAGGCGGGTGTTGACCTTCACGTTCAGCCCCGCCGCCTGCATGGCTGCCTTGCAGAACAGCGCCGCGCATCCGGCATCGGAACGGGCCAGCACGCTGCCCTTTTCAGCGTATTCTGCGGCCAGTGCGATGCCCTCACCGCAGGCAGTCATCACCTCCAGCGGCACGGCACAGGCTCTGTCCAGTGCCTTTTCCAGCACCGCGGCCTTGTGGGCCTGCTGTTCCGGGGTCTCCTTCGGCAGCTTGTAGGCCGCCGCCACGGGCAGAAAGGCCTCCGCGTCGGCCTGTACCAGCGCTTCCAGCCGCTTGCGCAGGGCCTCGGCCCGGACATTCAGGGCAATGATATCCGCTTCTACGGCAGCATATTTCTTTTTGCCCACGGTCAGGCTGCCCACCATGCTGCCCAGCGCCACACCGGCCGCGCCCACCAGCGCCGAAGCGCCGCCGCCGCCCGGAGCCGCCGCCTTGCTGGCCAGCTCCTCCAGAAAACCTTCACAGCTCAAATTCATCAGTTCCACGATATACTTTCCTCTCTGTTACAAATCCATCCAGCTGCCGGTCCCGCCCATCTGCAGCCGCTTCCGGCACCCGCTGGGCCTCAAAGGCCACGCCCAGCGCCACGGCGTTCCGGCACCTGGGCAGGTAGCGGTCATAGTAGCCCTTGCCCATGCCCACCCGGCGGCAGGCCGCATCAAAGGCAGTGCAGGGCACCAGCACCAGATCAAGCGCCTCCGGCCGGATGAGCGCTGCCCGTTCCAGAACCGGCGTACGGATGCCGTAATCCCCCACCTCCCAGCCGTCCGGCCCCGGCACGGCAGCGGTCAGGGTAAAGTTTTCCCCACAGACCGGATAGGCTACCGTTTTGCCCAGCCGGGCCGCCTGCTCTGCCAGCCCAGCAAGATCCACCTCCCCGCCAAAAGCGGCGTAGAGCAGCAGATTCTCTGCCTTTTGGAAGCAGGGCATGGCCAGAAGGCGGGCACAGATGGCTGCATTGGCCGCCGCTCTTTCTGCCTGCGGCAGACCCCTGCGGGCCATGATGCCCGCCCGGCGCTGCGCTGCTTTCCGGTCCCGGATCTCCATTGACACTTCTCTCCCCTGAAATTTCATACCCACTCAATATATCTGAAATGTGGAAGAATTGCAAGTGCATGGCTGGAAAATAACCGCAAAATAGGCTATAATGGTGCAGAACAAACCAAAAAGGAGAACGATTATGCTCATTTATCTGCTGCGTCACGGCCAGACGGAGTACAACGCGCAAAAACGATATCAGGGCCAGCGGGACATCCCTCTTTCCGCCGCGGGCATCGCCCAGCTGCGGCAGGCAGATTTTGCACCGGAGGTGGTCTATGTCACCCCGCTGCAGCGCACCGCCCAGACGGCGCGGGTGTTCTTTCCCGGGGCAAAGCTCATTCCGGTGGACGGGCTGAAGGAGATGAACTTCGGCCGGTTTGAGGGCCAGACCTTCGTGCAAGTGGAGCAGGACCCGGAATATCTGGCATGGGTGCAGGAAAACGAGCACGCCGCCCACCCGGATGGGGAGCGCAGGAGCGATTTCTGCAACAGGGTGTGCAAAACGCTGGCTAACCTCATTGACAAAGCCCTTGCCGAAGGGCAGGAGCGGTTGGTCATCGTGGCCCATGGCGGCACACAAATGGCTGCACTGGAGCGGTTTGGCGTGCCCCGCCGCAGCTTTCACGACTGGTGCGGCCCCAACGCGGGCGGCTATGTGCTGGATGCCCGGGACTGGCCGGAGCAGCATATCCTGCACCTGGTGGAGACCGTGCAGTACACAAAGGAGAACGGATGATGGAACAGGGCCTGCTGCATCTTTACTGGGGCGACGGCAAGGGGAAGACCACCGCCGCCATGGGCCTTACCCTCCGCGCACTGGGCAGCGGCAAACGGGTTGTCATCGTGCAGTTCCTCAAGGGCGGGCAGAGCGGCGAGATTCCTCTGCTGGCCCAGCTGGGGGCAAAAATTTTCCGGGGCAAGGGCGGGCAGAAGTTCGTGTTCCAGATGAACGAAGCGGAAAAGGCCGCTGCCCGGGCCGTGCAGAACG
>ERZ824600.4071-NODE-4071-length-13266-cov-4.594959_pt1 | contig 13266 bp, 23 predicted proteins | sample MGYA00519933_ERZ824600 | MGnify/ENA primary metagenome ERZ824600 (study PRJEB31778, sample SAMEA3449178) | human gut metagenome | biome: human gut; feature: human-associated habitat; material: faeces | place: United Kingdom | collected 2010/2012 ... | reverse complement strand
TCGAGCTCTTCTTCGGCGAATCTGACTGAGTGTAGATTCCACGGTTTTCAGGATAAAATTCCACATAAGAAAAAACCGCCTAAAGGCGGTGTGATAAAGTTATGTATACGTACCATGCTCATGGGTGAGCCAACAACCGTGAGCCATTTTTTGCACCCATATCAAACATGTTTCAAGATGTTACCCCCCCCCCAACCAACATTCTTCGTTTAGTGGTTAACCTTGATCGCTCGGCCGAGCGCCTAGAATCGATTTCAAAACAACTTTCCGCGCAGGGCCTCTCCTTCCAACGCATCCACGCTATAGACGGTCGTAAATTGAGTTCTGAGGAACTCGCCCGGCTAGAGGCCCCCTACGATGCCCCCGAGAAATTCGTCTTCAGAAAAGCGCTGTGGCCAACTGAGATTGCATGCTTCCTATCGCACGCAGCCTGTTGGGAAAAGCTCGTAAAAAGCAACTGCGAATGGGGCTTGATCATGGAGGACGACATCGTCCTATCGCCCCGCTTCAAGCTGTTCGCTACCTCTTCCGATTGGATTCCTCAAGGGGTCCACGTCATCCAGCTCCACGGGTCCCGTCAAACGTTCACTGTCGGAGAAAACTATCCAGTTCATGACACGGAATTGTTTCGGATCATCCAGCCAACACCGCTTTGCACCTTTGCGTATCTGATTCATCGCGAAGCCGCTGCCTACGCATTAGCTACCTATATGCCGATACCGGCTCCCGTCGACGACTGGCTGTTCTGTCCTTACTCCGACTTCGCGAAACGTTTCCCTCCGCATAGATTGCTTTCGGCTTGCGTCTGGACGCTTGATGGCCCATCGAACATCGGAGACCGAGCCTGCCGCAGACGCCTACCGACGAGCGTAAAAGTGCGTTTGCTTCGTGCCATCAAGTCCGGTGGCTATCGCCTTACAACGATGTTCCAAAAGAAACGTTCTTTAACGCTGACGCACGATTGAGGATCGTCCTATCGCCTAGAGCGGGGGTGCCAACTTTCTCGATAGTTAACGCCGTTATGCCCGCTCGTAAGGTCTAGGCCAGAGCTCACACATTGTCCCTACGGACTTTGCAAACGCCTCTTTCAGTTGCTCAAGCGTGACTGTCGCGACCTCGTCGTTTGCCAACACCCAGTCGAAAGACGAGAGCCCTGAAATCTCAGCCGCGCGAATAGCGTTCCCCATTCTAGTTTGGGCACGCTCTCCACCATCAAAGACCATCCCATCGACCTCGACGAGGATTGCGCCAACCTGCTCAGCTCTCTCGCGCTTTGCTTCTGCGAGATGCCTTGCCTCCAACTCTTCATCTGGAATCTCAGGCTCATAGCCCGCGACGTAATAGCGTCCATCGTAGGCTTGCTCTACTTCTCCAACTTCCGTATAACCCATTGCTTCGAACCACTCGATGTCCTCACCAATGGCAATAAGTACCTCTTTGGTGTTATCATTTTGAATCTTGTATCTTTGGGTCATAATATTCACATCATTTTATGGAAATAAATATTGCCTGGATTGCTAACGGTATATGTTTCTCCGGCTCGTACAGGGAGCATCATTGTCGCATTCCCAGGGTATCTGTTTTGATAGAACTCAAGAATTAAGGCACCGCTGGCTTTGTGTATGACTTTCCCGCCCGTATAGTCACCGCTATTCATATTTTCGAGTCTCAGCCAACCATCTTCGCTCGGAGTGTAATCCCCTGCACCAATTTGAACGTACGATCCATAGTTAGGCATCATCCGTGCCAGAATAGGAATAGTTACATTCCCATCAGTTCCCGGCGAAATTCCGTTGACACTACGAACGAGATTGGGCTTACCGCTCACGCCCGTCCAAGGCACCGTATCCGCCGTTCCTGCGGTCTTCGCCTTGGCGTTGATGCCCAAGTACGTCGAGGCGGCGTCGGCCTTCGTGAGGTACGGTGTCAGGTTGGGTGCGGGTGCCTCGGCCGCCGAAATCGCCCCAATGTTCTTTCGCGCCTGCGCTTGCTGAGCGGCAGTCAGCGTCTGAGGCGTTAGCAGCACAACCTCATCCTTAAGCGCCAGTTTGGAGAAAAGCTGCTGCTTGAAGTAGGTCAGGCCAGCCAGATCGAGAAATGAAGCCATGAGACTTTTCTCCTAGAGATTAAGCAAAGAGAGCATCAATGTCGGCGGTGGCAACTGCCGTGACGGAGAACGAACCACCCAACGGATCCCAAGTCGGCGTATCGCCGCTAGTGCGAGCGACGTTCGTGCCCGCGGGATAGGTCTGACCATCGAGATCAAACGCCGCTCCGATGTTGTACGTGTCACCGACAGCCGCATCAGCCGGAAGATCAGTAAAGGTGGCAACCGTGCCCTTCCAAGAAAGCACGCTGGTAAAGTCAGCCTTGAGCGCGTAGCCCGAAAGATCAATGTTCACGCCCTTGGAGTTGATCGGGAGAGCATTGCCATTGACGCTGACGGCTTCAATGACGTTTGCCTGAGCACCAGCTGCAATGCCTTCAAGCTTCGCAAAGTCAGCCTTAGACATCAGGCCGTCAGCAGTAGCAGAAGCAAGGCCGTAAGTCGTGTCCTGAGCCGGGATGCCGAGAGCGGTAATGTCTGCTTTCGTGACAGCCGTAGCGGTCGAAACGGCGCCGGTTTCAGTGACGGTGATCTTGTACAGAGCGGCATCTTCATGAGCTGTATAGGTAGCAGGCTCATAGACGACAACTTCCGTACCGTTGATCTTGACGTTGCCGTTGGTCGTAGATTCTTCGACCTTCGTGGCGCCTGCGGCAATGCCGGCAAGCTTGGCGAAATCGGCCTTTGACATAAGACCGTCGGCTGTTTCGGTCGCGAGAGAGTAGACCGTGTCCGGAACCGTGAAGGTGCCGAGAACGGCGCCCGAGATGGCGCTGAGCGTTACTACCTTGCCGGCAATGGAGATACCGCCCGCGGAGACGGCCTTGATTTTGGAGTCGTAGTGGGAAAGACCGGCAAGGTCAAGAAACTGTGTGGCCATAATTTTCTAATTCCTGGTCGTAAAAAAAAGGTTGTCAATAAGATTGGTTTGGATGGCGGTGGGCTTATCGGATTTGATCTTTACGATCTCCTCCGCGTTTTTGTCGACGCCCGCATCCGTTTGATTTAGTCGCTTTGCCGTGATGAGATCGCCGGGCTGCCAGTTAACGGGGTCGTAGGTATCCTCGGGCACATCCTCGTCCGTCACTGCCAATACCTGCGCTCGCACTGCGGGCGTGGCGGCTTTGGTTGAAAGGCGCTTTAAGCTCCGCCTTTCAGGAGCAGAAATGGTCCGAATGACGTTCACATTGCTTCTCTCCTCTCTTAGTTAAAGACTGAGTTAATTTCTTCTTCTGTCATTGGCGTGAACGATGAGGCCGCGTCTTCGGCGCGTTTTGCGGCATCTTCTGCGGCCGTAGCGGACTTAGCGGCGGCATCTTGTGATTTGCCGGCGTTGGTTTCGGAAGTCTTGGCGGCGTCCTCACTCGATTTGGCGGCCGTCGCGGATTCCTCTGCCGCAGAAGCGGCGCTAGTGGCGGTTGTGGCCGATGTTTCTGCTCCCGAGGCACTTGCTTTGGCCTGCTCCGCATACCATTTGGCGGAATATTCGTATCCATCAACGGTGTAATCGAGCGGCGCCGTTAGGTCGTCTGGGTCTTCCGTCCCGGTAGTCCATGTCGCCCACTTTTTCGCTAGGTCTGCATTTGCAGACGACTGACTAGCGCTTGAGGCCGAGTCCTGCGCAGACGTTTTGGCGTTGTTTGCTTGAGTGGTGGCCTCATCTTTCAAAGTCGTCATGACTTCGACGGCCTCCTCGGTATCTACAACCGCCTGCTGCGCAATTTGTTTTGCCTCGCTCGCGGTAGTTTGCGCATCGCTCGCAACGTTTACTGCGTGATTCGCTGCATCAAGCGCCGAACCGGCGGTAGTAACCGCGTCGGTTGACAACTCAAGAGCTGAATCTGCCGTGGTAACCGCGGTGTCGGCTGTCTTTATGGCTGTTTCGCTGTTTGCCTTCGCCTCATTTGCCGTTGATACCGCCGTTGCCGAATTGGACTCGGCAGTAGTGATTCGCTCATTCCACGAATTCACTACGGTGGTCAAAGAGGTCACCTGACTCAGAGCTGAATTGGCTGTATTGACTGCCGCGGTGGCCGCAGACTGCGCTGAGTCGGCGGTGGTGAGCGCCTGATTGGCAATTCTTAGCGCTTCTTCGGTATTTGCGACGATCTGGTACGTGTACTCTCCGACCTCGTTAATCGCATCTTCGGTCTGAGTCAGGACGCTTTGACCGTCGATTGTCCCGACTGAGTTCCGAACGTAATGGAACTGGAACTTTTTCGTATCAGCAGAGGCCATTTGCGCCCTCTAGGATAATTGGTAATAAAAAAGGCCGATTTCTCGGCCTGTTTGAATCTTTTTTGTTGAGTGAGATTCCATCACACACCCATTCGGGCGCTACGGGCAGCGCCGGCTCGCATTCTCATAATCGCGGGACCATGAATATCACCGGCAAAATTTTGGGATGCAACGAAGAAGATGCCTATCCGGGTGCCGAAGGGGCGTTTTACCGAGACGGGATGTCGTCAGGCGGCAAAGGCGGCTTTTCTGACTACAACATTTCGTTTGATGCGTCGCGTACTTGGACCGGATCAACCAACACAACGGGGTCGCATGCGCACTCGTTGTCCCTCGATGCAACAGGCGGAGGAAAGGGACATACGCACTCCCTTACAGGTGAATCGCACAGCCACAAGATCAGCCTGCCCCTTCCTCCATTTTTTAAGTTGGCTTTCTTTGTGAAGCTCCCCGAATAATTACTCGGGCAACTTCACGAAATATGCGAGCTTGAAAAACGGCGGCAGCGGAAGATCAATTGCATGCGAGTGTGAGGCGCCATCAAGCGAATGTGAGTGCCCTTTGCCGCCACCGGTATTGTTTAGCGACATCGTGTGTGAGTGCGATCCAGCCGCACTGGTTGAACCTTTCCAATTTCGAGCGGCGCTGAAAGAGCATTTGAACGAAGCATTTTCTGAGTCTCGATTGTCACTGTTTGGGCATGTTCCGTTTGAATAAAACGCGCCTTCAACGTAACTGATTTTGTGATCGTCAACGGGGAAGGAACCAGTGATATCCATTGTCCCGCGCGTGTGAGTGTGTCTCCCTGCCGAGGATGTTGAGCCGCTGTGGGTGTGTGATGGAATCTGATCAATCGAGAGAATCGTTTCACCGACCGTACCGGCAATTTTCGCCTCAGCAGTCGTGACATTTTGGGAGCCTCCTGTTGCACCGGATTCATCGACGGTTGACGGCAAAATGAACTTGCCTACGAGGTTCGGAACGGTACCGCCCAAACCATCATCGCCGCCGTCACACAGCACATAGCGCTCATCTGCAACGCTCTCGCCCCACGGAATCAAGCGGCGCCCATCAGAACCGCCCAGCTTGCAGTTGTAGAAGGGTGTGATCTGCCCCGCGATGACGCTGGGAGCATCCATGTTTTTCCACACGGTTTTATCACTGCCGGGTGCTACTGCGGTGGTGCTGGGCCCATTGGCCACAAGGCACCTAAACTTTTGAGAACCCTGAAAAACTTCGTTGCCGGGCTCATAGTCAAGCACAGCGGAATATTTCATGATGCCGCCCTGTTGGTACCAGACGAGAAATTGCGACAAGAGGAAGAGGGCCCCGTTGAAGTCTTCGCGCTTCGGCGGGATGCCGCCCTCGCCGATCGGCATGGCGTTGACGGGGCCGAAGCCCACTTCTTGCGAGAAGCGGCCCGTACCTGCCTCCATCGCGGTGCTCGGCGGGATCGTCTTGTCGCCGCTTTCGGCGCCGACAATCCCAGAAGGGTCGATCATCTTGTCTGATAAGGATGCTGAAGCCCTGCTCACTTTCATCTATTACGTGAGGTTTTTGTTTTTGAACGTCTTTAGCAAGATCTATGGCATTTTGCGAATTATGGATTCGCCCTTTGCCGGAAAGTTTTGGGACGCCTTTAATGAAGTCCCTTGGTGGCGCATCCTAGAGATTCTTGCCAAGCACGGACACGACATTAACGACATGCAATGCTATCAGCACTGGTTGGCACAGCAACCAAAGCGCACGGCCGCATAAGGAGGTGCCCGTATGAACGCCTTAACAACCACAGGGTTAACACAAGATATGGTATGTGCAAAATTTGCACATACTACCTTTGATAGGCAAATTCAAGATACTTAGCGCTTAACCGCGTAAGCGATCTGCATAGCGCCGTAGAATGAGAAGGCCCCCGGTACGAAGCATGAACCGGAGGCCTAACGAATATCCCTAACGAGGACGTATGAATCATACCGAAAATCTTCCAGCGCAGGAAGTCGTCGGCGCAACCCCGCCTGACTTCGATGCTATCCGCCATTTCGATGAAAACGGCGTGGAGTACTGGCTTGCTCGAGAGCTCTACCCTCTCCTTGGATACAGTCGGTGGCAACGATTCCTGCCTGTCGTTACGAAAGCCAAAGAGGCCTGCGTTTCCTCAAACATCAACGTCGAAGACCATTTTACCAACATGGGTAAAATGGTCGGACTCGGTAGCGGAGCTACTCGAGAGCTCGAAGACATCGCCCTCTCTCGCTACGCCTGCTACCTGATCGTCCAAAACGGAGATCCGACCAAACCTGTGATCGCGGCAGGTCAAACCTACTTCGCCATCCAGACGCGACGCCAAGAGATCGACGCCGCGCACGACGCGGGCGTTATCGACGCGATGGACTACGCCATCTTCCAGAACTACGGCTACAAGGGGCTGTACGGTGGACTCGGACAACGCGAGATTCATGCAAAGAAAGGTCTGAAAAAGTCGCAGAAAATCCTTGACCACATGGGCCATGAGGAACTCGCCGCCAACCTTTTCCGAGCCACCCAGACGGAAGCAAAGCTGAGGCGCGAAGGAATTCAAGGGAAATCGCAGGCCAACCAAACGCATTTCGGGGTTGGTCGAGAGGTTCGCGAGACAATCAAGCGACTCAGCGGGACCATGCCGGAAGACCTGCCAACCCCCGAGAAAAGCATCAAGCAGCTTGAACGCGAAGAACGGAAGCGGCTTGAGGAGAAAGACCGTGACAAGGAAGAGCGGTAATGCAATCTCTCCGTCTCCTGCTCTGGGTTACGCCAAACGGGCTCTAGTCCAGCGTCCGGCACACATCGCCATATGATGTGAAATCAACAACCACCAAGGCCTCCGAGGAATCGGGGGCTTTTTCTTTTGGAGCATTCTCAATGAATGAACTGATTCAAACATTCAAGTTCGAAGGCTCGAACCTTCGTGTCATCGTCGAGAACGGTGAGCCCTGGTTCTGCGCAATTGACGTGTGCAAGGCTCTCGGGTACTCAAACACCCGGGACGCACTCCGAAACCATACCAAAAACAAGGGAGTCGTGAAACACGACACCCCTACTAAAGGTGGCGTCCAACCCCTCGCATACCTAAATGAAGGGAACCTCTACCGTCTTGTCATGCGCTCCAAGCTCGAAAGCGCAGAACGGTTTCAGGATTGGGTGTGCGGGGAGGTACTGCCAACGATCAGAAAAACGGGGTCGTACGGAACGCGTCAAACGCCATCCCTCCCCGACTTTACAAATCCAGCGATAGCCGCACGCGCATGGGCAGAGCAGTACGAGCTTCGACAGGCTCTTGAGCACAAAGTGAGGCAGGACGCCCCAAAGATCGATTTTGCCGAGGCGGTCACTGCATCAGATGCCGAACACACCATCACCGAAGCGTCAAAAACGCTCGGCATCCGTCCAAAGAAATTTTTTGATTGGCTTCGCGCGAACGGCTTTATCTATAAACAGGGCACGCAAGCCATGCAGTTTTCTATCAACAAAGGGCTGATGGTGACGCGTTTTCATTCTTTCACGCATTCCGATGGTGAAAAGGATCAGAAAACACACGCGCACGTCACCGGAAAAGGGATCTTTTACTTCTATCGACGGTTGTTGCAAGAAGGCTTGATCGCTCGAAATCCCAACCTAGAACTGACAGCGTAAACACAGAGAGATAGATGAACCAAGAAGATAAAGAAGAGCTGATCGAAATGATCGAGTATTTCTTTGGTCTCCCCAGACCGATTATTAATGCATATTGCGAAAGAGACGCCTCTACTGCAAGAGAACTCATTCGTCTTTATGCGCATGCGCAGGGAATGTCCACTGAAAGTCTTTTGGCTGCATCAAGGATAACGAAAAACGCATCTGTGTTTATGTTTTTTCTCGCAGAGACTATGCAGGGAATAGCTGCCAAAAGCGAGGCTGCGAATGACGAAGCTTGATCCGAGAATCAAGGCGATTGCCGACAGGTCAGGTTTTGACCTGATTTTCTCGCGTGCGGCAGAGGAGTTTGCGGAAGCGTCCGCAGCGCTTCTGCAATACCGCCGAGCAACGTATTTCGGAGACGGAGACGCTAGTGAGAAATTCAAGGAGATGGTTTCGGAGCTGGCGGACTGCCAAGTGATGCTTGAACAGATCCTATACACCCTCCCCGATCTTCAAGAAAAAATTCAAGAAATCCGCAAATTCAAAATCGAACGCACTTTAGAGCGCTATGGAATCAACATCGAAAAGGAAAACGCAAATGACTGAAGAAAAGAATGATCTCGTCAATCATCCGGCTCATTACGAAAAGTGCCGGATCGTACTGGAGCCGGTCGACCTAACCGAGTGCCTTCCGCACGCTCTCGCCTCGGCCATCGAATACATTCTCAGGTCGCCGTATAAAGGCTCCGAAAAGCTAGATCTCCAGAAAGCTATCTGGTGGTTGAAAAGATTTCGAGATAGTGAGCCTACCGACCTTGATTACATGCTTCGATCGTGGACGGAGACCTTGATGAACTTGTTTCGCTATAAATGTGAAACGCTGAGTTTGCTCGTTACGCGAGATGATGGAATGCTTTTCGTGACGGACGACACGATTAATCTCACCATCGAAAAGCTCGAAAAACGAATCGCTGAGATCGAAAATGATGATTAAGAACTTTCTACGTGTGCTTTTCACACCGAGCGTGTGGATTCGAAACAACCCGACCGATAAGGGCGTCGATGCGTTCTTTCGCGTCCTGCTAGACAACCTCGATGAAGTCAAACTCATCAGGTGCAGTCCTTATTGGATTCGGCTCGAGTTTCGCAGGACTATCTATGAATTTTGGATAGCGAATCGCTTCTACGCCTTTCTTTCGGATACAAACGCCTATGAAAGTATTGACGAAAAGAATATGCGGGAGCTCTATAGGGTCCGCAACAAAATGCCGAGCCGCGCGACGGCTTTCGCCTTTTACGATGCTTTCCGCGACGTAATTCAGCAAGCCGAAGACAGAAATTACGCAGGGCTTAAGAGTATGACGGAAGTGGTTAACGAGGAGAAAAAACATGCAGCTGAAGATTAAGAAACTCCACCCTAACGCCAAAATGCCGACCTTCGGTACAGAGGGTGCAGCCTGCTTTGATCTGTATGTGTCCGAACGCACAGTGCTTCAGCCTCGCAGCGGGACTCTCGTGCCTACTGGCTTAGCTTTCGAAGTGCCCGACGGGTACGTTATGAACATTTATCTGCGTTCGTCCATGTGCAAAAAAGGCGTTTTAGGCTCCACGGGCGTCGTTGATGCCGACTACCGCGGAGAAGTCAAGGTTCAGGCCACCAACATCCATCGCAACCCGTTCGTCTTAGAAGTCGGGGATCGAATCGGGCAAGCGAGACTTGAGAAGTTAGAACCGGTAACGCTCGAATGGGCGGAAGAACTCAGTAAAACCAAGCGAGGCGAGTGCGGCTACGGAAGCACTGGTCGATAACTGGAGAAAAAAGATGAAGCCCACAAAGACGATATGCGTCACGCTTTCGGAAGCAGAAATGAACGACTTTCGAAAGTTCGCCGAGGCAGAAGGCATTTCTATGCGCGAGCTGGCGCGGCGGATTATTCGGGACTGGTTGAAAAGTCCCGAAGTACAGGCGAAGCTTGCCAAGGACGTAGAAGAACGATTTTTAACGGAGAAATGGATATGACAACGTTCGAGACCATTGTAGGCATCTGCTCTCTACTCGCCTGCATTAGCCTGATCCTGTTCGCAAATCAGGACGTCTTAAAAGTATCTGAATCTGTCATTAAGGGGTTTGCAACGCCGATTCTCTTTGTAATCGCATACAGCGCGTGCTACAGCATCCTTGAGTTTGCGTACTGGTTGTGGAAGCTTACGCCGTGGAGTAAGTGAGATGAGCAGGCCGAAGAAAAAGAGCTCGCAAGAGATAAAGAGTGTTCTCGACCCCAGCTGCGGAAGCAGGAAGTTCTACTTCGACAAAAAGTCGGAGGTGGTGTTGTACGGAGACATTCGAGATGAAAGCTACGTCCAGTGCGATGGCCGGACGCTTGAAATAGCGCCGGATCAACAGATGGATGTCACAAATCTTCCATTCGAAGATGAGAGCTTTTCTCTCGTCATCTTCGATCCGCCGCATCTTCGAAATATCGGCGAATCGAGCTATATGGGTCAGACCTATGGCCGACTGCCTCCGGACGTCGCCAAGTTTTTAAGACGCGGCTTCGATGAGTGCTGGAGAGTACTCAAGCCAAACGGAACACTGATTTTCAAGTGGGGAGCTAAAGATTTCAAGCTCCCCTTTGTTTTGCAAACAATCGGAAGAAAACCACTGCTGGGCAATCGAAAGCCTGCAACCGAAACGTACTGGATGGTTTTCTTCAAGTCTCAGGAGGTCAAAAATGAAATGCCGGCTTAAGAACAAAGAGCTGCAAGCCAAACTCGAGGCAATTGAGCCGGAGTTTGGTGAGATGCTATCTGGTTACTTTGGAAATAGAAGCGACAAGACCTGTCTTGCACTTTATCTATGCAACGGGATAGATATGACGCTTTTCATCAGAAATTCGGCCATTGAAGAAGTACGTGAGTACGATCCCAAAGCGTGGAATGAGTGGCCGGCTGAAGATCCGCCTGTAGATGGATATTATCGGGTTGAGTACATACACAATCAGCAATTAGTAAAAGATGTATGGGTGTGGCTCGATTGTTCGTGGGTTCGTGACTGTTCCAACTTCCCTAGTGCTTGGAAGCCAGACTTTCAAGATGTTCGCTTCAGGCCGTGGGACGACGCGCAATGAAAATTCGAAAAAGACTCAAGCCGCACAGGATATCCAACGCTGAGTTTTTGTCGCGCTTTCTGATGATTCGACGAAGTGCCATCAAGATGAGCCGAAAAACTGAGAGACTGATTCGACAGTACGGAGGGAAGGCTGCTTTCGAAAAGCGCATCAGAGAGCGCGGAGAAGAGGCTATTTGGGGACTCGACGATGACGAGTTGAATTATGAAATAGCAAATCTACACCTTACGCAGGGGAACTGACATGGCAGCTCGCAAGAAAAAGCGCTCGAAGGCATACCGTCCGAAAGCTGTAAAAGCTCCCAATCACCTTCTAGTCAAACTCCTGCCAGAGCTCACAAAAGAAGAGCACACAAAGATTGAGCTCGCATCACTTCTTCCGCTCGATGCAATTCGTCGCGGCGAAGGGACGCTAGAGAACGTTGACTACGTGATGAATTCGCTGCACGTCGGATGGGTGTGTAGCGCCGCGTTCGAGCGCCAGACAAAGATCGATGCTCAATCTTTGATGATAGTGGCTTACGGCTGCATGCGTCTCGTGAGTGAGATGATTCAATCCGGAAAGGCTGATCAAGTGCCGGGGTGGCTGATCGAACCAGTGCAGCCAGCGCTTGAGCTTCTGGCAGACATGCAGGCGGAGATGAGCAGAGCTGAGATGCACGACGCATATGAAGTGATGTTCAAAGCTCGCAAGCATCTGTGCAACTCCGAATCAGCTGCTGCGATTCGACCAGATGATCCGTCATCGTGGAAAAAGTCGTACATGCATCATGGCTTGATGTATTTGCACGGCATCGTTCAAATCGGATTTCTCGAAGAACGCGATGGTCAGATTTTTTGGTGGGCTTATGACACACAGACGCTCATACGCATCACTCATCCAGCAGTAATGCTTGTCAGCATACCGCTGACTAAAGAAGATCGAATCGAATTTTTAAACGGGAGAACATCATGACCGATAACGCGGGAAATTTTGATCTTTTTGACCCAACGCTTCTGCCAGAGCGTCCGGTGACTGGAGCTGAGCTGCAGGCCGCTTTCGGGATTTCAGGCGATGCACTCCGCGCCGCAGTGCTTTCCGGAAAGCTGCCCCCTGCTGCGGAAGTCAACTGGATGCGCAATTGTTCGATATGGTACGTCGGACAAATTCGCGAGTTCTTTCGCGGAAAGTGTCAAGAGGCAATCCGCAAAGATCGGGCTGCCGCCAAGTCCGCACCGCCCACGTCGTGCGCGATGCCCGCGCACTGATCGTGCTAAAGTGATCAAAGAGAGAACGTCGCCCCCGGGAGTCCTGATGATCAGCTCCCGGGGGCGAAGTTTTTTTGCGGATAGTGGGGCAAAGTGTGGGGCAATTTTCTGAGACGCCCCGCTCGCCCAATGAATGCGGGAAAGTCCTCATACTCAGATGTTCTAAAACGTCAGCCGATTCATTTCGAATCACCTGCAGGACCGTTGACCTTTTGAGTCGGCGGTCTTTTCTTTTGCGTCAACAGTGAACCGCCGCCCCTTGCTTTTAAAGTTCTTCTCTAAGACAAATGCCTGAGGAATAAAGCATCAATTCGTTGAAAAATAGAACCTATTCTCTGCAGTAAATCCGTTTTGGAGATTTTGACAGATGGACGCAGCATCTCTTACACAGGCGCTCTACAACGCCTTTTGCACCAACAAGCCGCTTGACATGAAGGCCTGCTCGGGTGTTTTGAATGACTATGAAAGTGCTTATGCCGTTCAGCGCAAATTTGCCGAATTAAAGGGCGAACCGACTGGCGGCTACAAGATCTCGCTCACGAGCAAAACGACGCAGGATATGTTCGGCACCACCGAACCGCTCTTTGGCGAACAAACCAAGTCGCATATCTTTGCAGCGCCCTGCACGCTCGAACTTGACCACATGAACGAACCGCTCATTGAGGTTGAACTCTCAATGATCCCCAAGGTGGATCTGACGAGCAGCATGAGCGACGAAGAGCTTCTTGAAAACATCACCGTCGCCGGCGGCATTGAAGTTCCGGACGCCCGCTTTGAAGCTTGGTTCCCGACGCTCAACAAATACTTGGTGGTTGCCGACTGCGCCGTCGGCGGCTGCATCATTCACGGCACGCCCGGCGAGGACGGCAAGCTGCAAGGCTACCTCGACATG
>ERZ824600.4064-NODE-4064-length-13280-cov-2.861323_pt1 | contig 13280 bp, 10 predicted proteins | sample MGYA00519933_ERZ824600 | MGnify/ENA primary metagenome ERZ824600 (study PRJEB31778, sample SAMEA3449178) | human gut metagenome | biome: human gut; feature: human-associated habitat; material: faeces | place: United Kingdom | collected 2010/2012 ... | reverse complement strand
CCCAACGAAACAATAAGTATAAAAATCTTTTTCATAAATATTTATTATTGTTGTTACATTAACATAAAGACAACTGATAAACCGATTATCTTTTATCACAACAAAGTTTTGTTTACTTTTTGCAAATCAGCATCTTTTCGTCCATAAAAAAGTTTATAAACGAAATAAATATATATATTTTCAAATATAGATCTATAAAACTGTTCAAATCAGATTAATCCAAAGAAGTCGATAAGTATTCTTTTAGAACCAAACGAAGTTGCGCTAACGCCTTCTTCTGATACAGTTTTACAGTATTAATAGAAATACCCATTTCTTCCGAAATCTCGGCATAGGTCAAATTTTTATATCGGCTCAGTTCAAAAACCCTTTTATACTGGGAAGGTAGTTCTTTCACTGCTTTATCAACCCGCTCTATCAACTCCCTAGAAAGAACGTAATCGAGGGGAGATTCATCCAGAGAAAACAAAGTACTCCTTTCTACAACAGTATCATCCAACTCCACATATTCAGGTTGATTTTGCCTAAGGTATGACAAGCACGCATTATGAACAGCCCTGACTAAATAAGCCCTGACGGAAGTAATAACCAATGTCTCTATGTTTTCCCATAACCAGCGAAATACATCACCGACAACCTCCTCTATTATATATTTTTCCGTGATGTAAGAACGTGCCTCATAACAAAGAAAAACATAGTACTTTTTGAATAAAAGCTCAAAAGTTTTATGATTTCCCTTCTTCAAGTCTAAAATCTCACCAACGACAGCCATTCTCCCTGATTAAATGCATTCCCTTATTAATGCATATATATATGTATTTCAGTTTGTTAATTAAGCCTCAATACCATTTGCCAAATAAAAATGACTAGAAAAAACGTTCCTTTTTTTTAGTCATTTTTTCAGTCTTGTTCATTCAAATAGATATTGCCACTAAAAGTACTAAAAATGTGAAAGATAAATCCTTTTCTAAGCCAAAAAAAATAACAACTCCGAGAAAATAAAAATGACTAAAAAAAAGGAACGTTTTTTTTAGTCATTTCTTTTTAATGGCTAAAACTTTAATTATCAAAGAAAATACCAGGAAAATCAACTAAAAAAACCTCCCTGGTATTCCTTTTTTTAAACTACATTATTAAATATAATTCGGATCTTGAACCAGAACACCACCAGCTTTATCAATTTCACTCTGTGGCAATGGGAAATAATAGAATGCAGGCTTAAAGACCTTTATATAAGTGGGTAGTGCAGGATCAGCTGCACCATTCACTAATTTTTCCATTAATTTCCAACGTTTTAGTTGAAAGTAACGATGGCCTTCAAATACAAATTCTACACGCCATTCATTACGAATGCGTTCACGCATCTGCTCTTTAGTCAAACCGGTAGGTAACTCAGGTTGACCGGAACGAACACGGATCTGATTAACCGCATCATATACTTTCTGAGTCGGTCCGTTTACTTCATTTTCTGCTTCAGCAATCATCATCAACACCTCGGCATAACGTAAAATAATTACATCCGCATCAGATATAGTCGAATAACTCGGCATTTCTTTTGTCGGCTGAATCAACTTCATCATACCAAATCCGGTTTGCATCTGATTGGTAATTGTTACCGGCTCTCCATCTTGTCCATCTATCGAGAAATCAGCTACACCACTATGGCAAACCGTTTCATACAAACGACGATCGCGATTTTGGAACAATTTAGTCCTTTCAGCTTTATTAGCATCTCCTAATTCTCCGGTAGCCAGTAAAGATTCATCGACTGGGACAGTCAACGGAGATTCACCCCATTTCTGACCATCTGTACACTCGAATGCATCTACCAAATCACGAGTCACACCGCAAGTAGTCCATGCTGCATAATACAAGTCCATACTATGGGTTATATTCGGTGCCAAATAACGAACGGAGAACATAATCTCAGGAGAAGCCAGCTGCTTGGAAGATATAAAGTTATCACGCATCCGATCCGCCAAACTATACCCATTGATTGATTCCAACAAAGAAACAATATCCCCCATTTTAGAAGGATCTGCATTTCCTTTATCATCGTAGGCTTCAGCCAACATGAGACGAGCCTTAAGTGCTTTCAAAGCACCCGGAGAGAAATATCCGGACATTTGGGCATCAGAATAAGGTTTATCCGGCAAAGCAGCTATGGCTCCGTCAAAATCATTCATTATCTGAGCATAAATATCAGCACGTGAAGCTTTTGCCTGATACATGTTATCCATTGTCAAAGACTCTGTAACCAAAGGAACTTCCCGATAACACTGGTACAACCAGGAATAAAAATATCCTCTCAATGCTTTCGCTTGCGCAAGCATAAAAGATTTCTCATCAGCAGACATATCAGTTCCTTGATAAGCTTCCAAATTTTCCATCAATAAATGAACACGAGCTATACCTTGGTAACAATGCTTATACATGTAAGTCACATACCCGGAAGTATTCGGATCTAAATCACCTAAAGCAATCGTCTTAGTCTTTCCGTATGTATCCTCGTCATGCTGGCAAATGGAGTTGTCAGTAAGATTATCAAAACAAGCCACAATTTGCGACATGACTCCCGGCCATTCATATACCATAGAAAAACTTCCTGCCAATGCAGATTGAAAATCCCTCTTTTTCTGCCAAAAAATAGACTGTGAAGGTGAAGAAGGGGGATCTTTCTGTAAAAAATCACTACAAGAAGTAGTAGAACTCACTAACAAAGCCGAAGCCAATATAATATTTACTATTTTTTTCATTGCATTCTACTTTTAAAATTCAACATTCAAACCAAATGAACAAATTCTATTCTGTGGATAAAAAGCAGCACGTCCATCACCTTCACGCTCCGGATCCAACCCATAGAATTTCGTAAACGTCAATAAGTTATCCCCTGAGAAATAAACTCTTACTCTCGACATCTTTACTTTATCCGTAACAGATTTAGGCAAAGTATAACCGAACGTCAAATTCTTCAAACGGAAATAAGAAGCATTCTGCAACATATAAGTGTTTGGTCTGGTATTCTTATTACCGCCCAAATTATCAAAATACAGACGCGGATATTCAGCATTATACGGATTTTCTTCCGTCCACATGCCTTCTATATATTCACGTGTCGGAGCAGATCCCTGACGGAACGGATAAATTCCCCACTCGTTTGTATACCATTTCTTACCCGAAACACCTTGTCCCTGCAAAGACAGGTCGAAGCCTTTCCAGTTTGCTCCTAGATTGACGGAATATTCAAATCCGGGGAAACGTCCTGAAATAGGTACACGGTCATTGTTGTCAATCACGCCGTTATTATCCTGATCCTTATATTTCAAGTCGCCAGGCAATGTGTTGTCATTAAACTGTTTCGGTGAATTTTTTACTTCATCTTCCGTTGCAAAAATACCGATGCACTCCAGCATATAGTATTCATTATAAGGAAGTCCTTCTCTTCTCAAATTATAACCGCTGATTTCTTCCGCGCCAAACTTAGTCAATTTGTTTCTTGAACGGTCAAAATAAACACCGGCATTGTATTGCAAACCTTTGAAGACACCGTCTGTAATCATGTTATTATAATTGAAAGCAATTTCAAAACCTTTGTTTTCAACTTCTCCGCTATTAACAGTCGGAGCTTCCAAACCTAAAATGTTTGAAACCTGAGATTTACGTAAAATGTCTGAAGTCACCTTCTTATACCAGTCAAATGTTACATTCAGTCCATTAAACACCTGCAAATCGAAACCAACATCAGTTATAGTCGTAGTTTCCCATTTGATATCACGGTTTGCATATGCTTTCTGCTGATAACCTACCGTTTCTGTTTTCTTATCAAACGGATAGTTAGAAACACCGGCAATCATTGCCTGATAAGGATACAGACCAATGTTCTGGTTACCCAACTGTCCCCAAGAAGCACGGATCTTGGCATTATTCAACCAATTCAGATTCAAATCTTTTATAAAATCTTCTTCGGTAATACGCCAACCGGCAGAAAATGATGGGAAGATACCCCAACGATTTTCTGAAGAAATACGGGACGTACCGTCATAACGCATATTTGCTTCAAACAAATAACGTTCTTTAAAATTATAGTTCAAACGGGCAAAAACAGACTGAATAGCCCATTCTTCCAATTTACCTTCATTCGACCAATTTGCATTAGAACCAGCATTGATTACCGGTAAATCGAACGCATACTCTTTCCGAAATGCCCGTACCGTTTCATACTTTTCAGACTCCTGGCTATAACCAGCCATGATATTGAAATTATGATACAGGTTCGGAGTTGTGAAATCATATTTCAGATAGGTATACAAATTTGTATAAAAACGCCGCTGGTCTTCTACCGTCAAGCCGTTTGCTCCTCTATCCAGATAACCTGTTTGTTCACCTGTATGATAGTCATAAATAGGGACATCAGAACCTCCCCATTCCTTCCATTTGTTAGATTGCAAACGAACGGCACCTTTCGTGTACCAGCTCAGTCCTTTGGCCAATTTAATATCCAACCACAATTGCGCATTTATATCGAAATCCTGATAATTCTTATTCGTACCCGTACCTATGATAGCCGGCATATTCTTATTGTGAGATTCGAATGAATAAGCAGAATTTGTCCAACGGGTAACTCCTGACCCATCGTCCGGCAACCAAGGCATATAAGTCGGAGCTTGCGACATCGTCGAAAGTAAAACGTCACTTTGTCCCTGACGAGGTTCATCCCGATCACCATACATCAAATTGGTGTAGGTACCGATCTTGATAAAATCCGTAATTTGTGAAGTCAAATCGACAGTTGCATTGTACTTTTGGTAATCGAAACCTTTCAACGTACCCGGCTGGTCTACAAAATTCAAAGCCACATTATACGTAGTCCTTCCTGCATTACCGGCGATCGACAAATTATGGTTTTGGACAACAGCCGGATTAAACATATAATCCAACCAGTCAAAATTAGGATACTGTACGCTACCACCACCATTCCGGTAAGCATTGATCTGTTCCTGCGTATAACGCTCTCCAGCACCGGAATTCGCTTTGGCAAGATTATACAGTTCCATATATTCGGCAGAATTAGTCACCAAATCATACATACGGGTCGGATTATAAATCGCCACATTACCATGATAAGCAATATGCGCTTTGCCATCCCCTTCTGCCCCTTGTTTCGTTGTAACTAGGATCACACCATTGGCAGCACGCGCACCATAGATAGCGGCTGAAGCAGCATCCTTCAATACTGAAACACTTTCAATCATACTCGGGTCCAGGTTAGAAATACTGCCCGGAACACCATTTACCAATACCAGCGGATCGGAACCGGCATTCGAGAAAGTACCCTGGCCACGCACACGGAAAGTGGTTGCTTCAGCACCCGGTGCACCCAAACCCTGGTTAACACGCAAACCCGGAACTTGTCCCTGCAACATGGTTGCCGCATTCGTAACCGGACGTTTCGTCATTTCTTCACCGGTTACAGCCGTTACCGCACCAGTCAAGTTCAATTTCTTCTGTGTACCGAAACCGACCACAACCACCTCATCCAATGCCTGTGAATCTTCTTTCAGGATAACAGATATAACAGATTTATTCCCCACAGAGATACTTTGTTCGATATAACCGATATAAGAAATCTTTAATGTCGCTCCATCAGGCACATCCAACGCAAAATTACCATCCGCATCCGTCACTGTACCGATTGTCGTTCCTTCAACTACCACATTCGCACCGATAATCGGTTCATTATTGGCATCCAGCACACGGCCTGTAATTTGCTTAACCTGCTGCATCACAGCATTCGATCCCACCTGTCCGGCACGGGTAATCACCACATGACGATCATTGATTTCGTATCGGACATTACGTCCGTTGAACAATACCGCCAATACTTCATTGATTGTCTTATTATCCAGGGATACAGACACTTTTTCATCCAAATTCAAGTCTTTCACATCCAGACTGAATGAAAATTCGCTTTGGCTCTTGATGGATTCAATAGCCTCACGGATCGTGGCATTTTTAAGATTTAAGGAAAGCATATGTTCAGTTGCATAAGTACTCGCACTAAGCGAAAGCGTTCCGGCAACAAGAAATACACCTGCTAAGTTCACCAAACGTCCTGCCCTTACAGACAGCAAGTCCTGAACAGATTTTCTAAATGTTTTTTTCATACTTCACTTGTTTAAGATTTAACTTTTAATCACTTCATTTTTTGGGGCTTATGAATTTTTCCACCCATGGTTACAATTACTTTCTCCTCATTCACATCTTCTTTTTAGTTTGACTTATATTAATTGAAAATTCGAATCTCTTCCGATTTTATCTCATACCGGAATTTATTACCGGATGACAATATCTCCAGGACCTTCTCTACCGATACATTTTCCTGAAAATCAGAATAGTAGACTATCTGCTTCAGCTTATCACTTTCTATCCGGATCGGTATGTTATAAAGACGTTTCAGTTCTTTGGCTATTTCTTCCAGCGGAACTTTATCAAAGGTCATTGCTCCATTGCGCCAGTTATCTATATGGCTGGCATCCACTGAATCCACCTGCATGCTCAGGTCTGCTTTCCTGAGGGTAAACCTCTGATTGGGTTTCAACTCGACCGGAGCGGCATCGATCAAAAAATCTCCGACTTTCACCGCGCCCTCTTTGAGGGTTACTTTCAACTCTGAGTCTTCTTCATAGGATTTTAGATTGAATTTTGTACCAAGTACCTTTACAGACAATTTCCCCGTACTCACCACAAATGGTAATTCCTTATTCTTGCTTACTTCAAAATAACCTTCACCTGTCAGTTCCACTTTTCTCGAAGCCTTGGCAAAGTTTGAATCATACTTTACCTTACTCCCAGCATTCAGCCAGACAATGGAACCATCCGGAAATGTAATTTTAGATTTTGCTCCGTCCGGAACCTCAACCACATATTCCCTATATTCTTCCACAACTTCTGAAACTCTCCCTTCCGACTGCCACAAAAAGAATAAGGAAGAAATTCCGCATATTAAAAGAATGATAGCGACAACCGAAAACCTCAACGTACAACGATAGAAATCGATTCGATTTACCTGTTTTGCTTTCTTATTAAATCGATTGATAGCACCTGTCACATCGAATTCTTCCGCATTCGATATCACACCGGTCGCTTTCCATATGGCAACCTGGGCTTGGAAATAGTATCTGTTCTCCGGCTTTTCTTTGATCCACTGTCGCAAAACAGTATGCCCTTCAGCCCCCAGAGATCCATTCAGAAACGATTGTATATAATTATCTATTTGATTCATTTGCTCCAATTAAAAACATCTGAGTATCGACACTCATTTAATAAAGGCGCAAAAAAGAAGAGGGAGGGTATATGATTGGGAATATTTAGTTAATAAATAGTTTCCCTCAAAGGGATTAAAAATAAACAAGATCTTCTAAAGCATAAAAATAAGGAAATACATTAGTAAATACGAAGTCATATATATTCAACTCTTTCGAAATTTTTTTTGTGAAGTACTAACTCTTGTTCTACCTTCTCTGAATATATATTTATTTTAAACAAATAAATTCAAACAGGCTCTAAGTTTAAAAAAAATATATAGTGAATAATGGTTGTATTATATTAAACAATATGAAAATACTCCTGTTATTGTCGCTGATTAGTACAATGTGTTCTTGTCTACATAAGAATGCCGACGAGGGAATCTGGAAAAATCTGCCAGATAAAGCGACCATCGCCAATACAAATAAGGATAAATATAAGGATTCGTTTCTCGTGGATAGCTTGGGTAAGACAATATATCCAAATTATTATACGGGATCTTATGTTAATACCACATATGAATTGGTCATAGGGATTGTAGGGGATACATCCGTATATCGAGATGAGATAAGAAAAATACTCGGTAATAATTTGTTCTTGATTACCGAGTGCGAGTATTCATATAATCATTTATTGTCTAAATCAATAGTTCGTTAAAAATTCGCCAAGCCTAAGCGGCTCTGGCAGTAAATAAAATGAGTTCTTTGAAAAGTTTGTCAATAACTTGCATGTCTGGGTTAATCCCAAACACGCAAATAAATCGTGAGTGCTGATAAAAAGCACTTGGAACAAATCGTGATCCGATTGCGAAAAGGCTTGAAGGATATCTTTCTTCCGGCTTTCCAAATTATACTGGAAACAGACTTGTTCAAAGTTGGCTGACAGAATGTGAATCTACTCTTTTTATCTATCTGAATTGTGTATTCAGTCCGTAATATAACAAAGATAGTAAAGTTTCTTTGCATAGCCAAGACTGTCGGACTGATATAGTCTAAATTATCCCTTCTAAATCCAAATAAGCGAACTGTATTTCATCGTTTAAGTTTATGATAAGCCGGTTATTTTCTTTGTCATAACAGAAATCGGTTATCATGTATCCGGTTTCCAGGGTTTTGAGGTAATTGCCATTTAAATCGAAGACCAGGAACTTTGTTGGATAGTAGGCGTCTGTGCGGTGATCGCCACCGGAATAAAGGGCCAGAATCTTATCTCCACAAAATTCAACTCCGAGAGAATAGTGCTGGGTTTGTGTTTTTTCGTTTACCCATTTCGGGCCGTAGATATTGCATTTTAAATTCCCGTTAAAATCACAGATGGTCATCAGGTCGTATTGAGTATAACACTGGACATATAATTGGTGCTCTGCGGATGCAGCGTATATGAAGCGGACTTTTTTCAAATCGGGATATTCGTATGGCATAGGATTTATTTCCCCGGTTGCCATATTCCATCTGGCAACCGAAGGTTTATAATCGTTGTTACCTATCGGTTCGATGATTTTGGCAATGCAAAGTGTGTCATTCAAATATAAATAATCATCCGGAAACAGTTTTTTCTTCATATCTATTTTTACACTTGGCTGATATTCCGGAGTCGTTAAAACACTGTCCAGGTCGTAAGCGAATATTTTCAGTTTGCCGTGATCCGATACAAAGAAGCGGCGGTTCGTCTCGTCGATTCCGACATGGCCTATAATTGTAATCTCATCCGGACCTTGTCCCTGATATGTACTGCTGGCAAGATGTTCGAATGTGTTTTTGTCAAACAGATGAATGAGTTTGTCCGGTGAATTATAATCGGTGACAATTAAATAATTGTCGATTAGATAAGTCCTCGATATCCGGCCTATCAGCACATCTTGTGTTGAAAACTCTTTCATTTTGTCCCGTACGTCGACCACCTGATCCCGTTTACTCTGGTGTTTTTCTGTTTCAGAATCCTGACTGCAACTCCAACAGACAGCGATCAATAAAAGGTATAACAATTTATTCATGACTTTATTTGCTTTTAATATGTTGTCACGATACAAATATACGAATATTATTTAATTACGATATGATCGTAACGGCTTTGTCCGAATTATTGATAGACATGAACTATATTTTTGTTTTTCATATCTTCATGATGAGATATTGGATCAGCCGGAGGCATAAAGATTCGGAATCTGTCAAAATAATTGCTATCTTTGTCGCCATTTGATATTAATAATTTAAGAAAGAAAATGGAAACAGTAGTAAGTGGCATTCGCCCAACGGGTAATTTGCATCTGGGGAATTACTTCGGAGCAGTAAAAGGATTTTTGCAAATGCAAAATGAGTATAATTGCTTTTTCTTTATTGCAGACTGGCACTCGTTGACTACACATCCGCATCCTGATAATATCCGTAACAGTGTAAAGACGATCCTGGCCGAATATCTGGCTTGTGGCATCGATCCGGAAAAAGCGACCATCTATCTTCAGAGCGATGTGCGCGAAATTCCTGAATTGTATCTGTATCTGAATATGAATGCAGGGATCGGCGAGTTGATGCGTACTACTTCTTTCAAGGATAAGGCACGCCAGCAGTTGCACATCGACCGTGTCAACACCACGGAAGGGGATGTGGAAAAGGAAATTTTCAACGAAGGCAATAAACATAGCGTAAGCGCCGGTTTGCTGACCTACCCGACTCTGATGGCTGCCGATATCATTATTCATAAGGCGGTGAAAGTACCGGTAGGGAAAGACCAGGAACAAAATATGGAAATGGCGCGCCGTTTTGCCCGTCGTTTCAATGCAACTTACGGAGTCGAATGTTTCCCGGAACCCGCCTCTTTCTATTATTCCAATAAGGCGATCAAAGTTCCCGGACTGGACGGATCCGGCAAGATGGGTAAGAGCGAAGGTAATGCTATCTACCTGATTGACGATGAAAAGACAATCAAGAAGAAGGTGATGAAAGCTGTGACAGATGCAGGTCCGACGGAACCGAACAGTGTGAAACCCGAACCGATTGCCAATCTGTTTACGATGATGGAAATCGTATCGACAAAAGATACTTTCGATTTCTTCAATGAGAAATATAACAATTGCGAGATCCGTTACGGAGATTTGAAAAAGCAGTTGGCTGAAGATATCAATAATTTCTGTGCTCCGATTCGTGAACGTATCTTGGACATTCGTTCCAACGAAGACTATTTGGCAAAAGTAGCCCGCATGGGAGCCGAAAAAGCAAGCGAGAGCGCTGCGAAAACGTTGCGTGAAGTGCGTGAGATTATCGGATTCAGAGGATAAGCATATTCAGGCTTACTATATTTGAGGCACGGATTACACCGACCTCACGGATGAATTAAAACCGTGTAGTCTGTGTAGTCCGTGTTTTGTTTATGTTTGCAAGGCAGGTGATTTTGTGCGGTATAATTTATTAAAATCATAATAAAGAACCTGAAAATCGGATTATTAAATGGAAAACTACTTTACTTTGCAGTGAATAGAGACAAGTAACAAATGTATGGCGGCAATATCTGCGGGTGAATTTGAACGTATTTTCAAGGAGTTTTATAAGCCCTTGTGCCTGTTTGCACTCCGTTTTACAGAAAAAACGGAAGATGCCGAGGACGTCGTGCAGCAGGTTTTTGCCGATGTTTGGGATAAGAACAGCCATGATATGGTAATTGCTAACTTTAAATCCTATCTCTATCAGGCGGTACGGAACCGTTCCCTTACGCTTATCGCCCAGTCTTCCGATATGTTACAGACAACGGAATGTATTGCTGATATAGAAGACCTGTCGGAAGAGGAACAGATATATCAATCGGAACGGGATGCGCGTCTTTGGGCGGCTATCGACGGATTGCCTGCTGAACGGAAGAAAATATTTCTGCTTTCCAAGCGGGACGGATTGAAATATCAGGAGATTGCGGAGGAGTTGCAGATTTCCATTAAAACAGTTGAAAACCAGATGGGAAAAGCATTAAAGACTTTGCGGGAAACTGCCATACGGATTTATTGTTTCTTTTTTTCTTGAATGAATAGGGGTTTTTTCAAATTTCCGGTCTTAGTGATAGAAAGGTTAAATGTTTATGTATCACTAATACAAAAAAGAAAAATGAAGAAATTCGTGTTATTTGTGATGTTGATGATGAGTGTGGTATCGGTGAGCGCACAACGGTGGTCGTTGACGCCGGAAGTCGGGATGACGGCCGTCAAGAGAGGCGGCTTTTCTTATATCGATGAATCGGGATACACTTGGAATGCCCGTTGGAAAATCGGAGTTGGAGTGGAGTATGTTGTTAAACCGGACCGTTTTTCATTGAAATCGGGGTTGTATTATGCTCAACGGGGATATTCGAGACAATCGACTTCGTTCGGGAACATTTACCCGACAATAGACGATCAGTCGGAGTCTACTTTTAGTAAAAGCTATTATAAGACGAGGCGTCATTTCTTGGAAGTCCCGTTGATGGCGAATTTGTCATTCCGTTTAGCGGATAATGTACGGTTGAATCTGGCTGCCGGTCCTTATATCGCTTATTCGATGGGAGATAAAAATATAGCTGTGTATAATGAATATACACCGGGTAATAGTAGCAGTCATGAAAGTTATGGCTCTATCTATTATGGAGGTAATGGAGGTTATTTGTATGGTGGCGGATGGGTAGAGAAAGGTTTTAGTCATGAAAGTTGGACGCACGATAACTCTTTCGACTGGGGACTTTCGTTTCAGGCAGGATTGGAAATAGGCTCCTGTGTGATGAATGTCGGTTACGATGCCTCTTTGGGCAAGGAATACGAATATGATTCGGTCGACTTGAAATACCATACTTTCAGTTTATCTGTCGGTTATAAATTTAAATTAGGAAAATAAACAATGGAAAGGGCTGTGGCAATTGTCCATCGTCCATTATCAATTGTCAATTGAAATGAAGAACAACGAGCGAGATGATAGATTTGAAAAACGCCTTCGTTTTGTAGTCCGGCACTACAAAGAGGGGAGCTTGGATGAGGATAAGGCTTGGAAACGGTTTGCCTTTCGGCAGGGAATCTGCCGCCAGGTCGCTTTTCGCCGTTATTGGATGGCGGCCGCTTCTGTTGTGCTTTTGCTTATTGGATTCGGCACTTTTTATGTGAAAGAGCGTAATAATCCCGAATGGGTATCTGTCGCTACTGTATCGGGGCAATTAAAAGATGTTTATTTGCCGGATAGCACGCTGGTTTCTATGGCCGGAAATTCGACACTTCGGTATGATGTGAAGAAATATGGAAAGGAAAGACGTGTGGTGGAGATGACGGGAAAAGCTTTTTTCCAGGTGAAGAGGAACGAGGCGCGCCCCTTTTCCGTTCATACTGCCATGACGGAGGTGACGGTTTTAGGTACCAGCTTCCAAGTTAGTGAACAACCGGACATGACGGAAGTCGATGTCGTTACGGGAAAAGTGCGTTTTGCTGCCGGAAAGGAGCCCGAACCGGTTATCCTGACGGCGGGAATGTCGGCCTCTTATTCGAATGAAAAGAAAGAAATAGATATCCTGAAGGAAGAGAATCCGAATAATCTTTCCTGGAAAACGAAGCAGTTGAGGTTTAACGATACGCCTTTGGAGAAGGTGATCAGGGACCTGAACGAGTATTACCAGGTGGAGATCATCAACAAAGTGGATTCGCCAGATTCCCGGCTGACCGCAACATTCAACGATCTGCCTCTTGACGAAGTCCTGATGGTTATCAATCAGACGTTGGATATCCGATTGGTTCCCCGGAAAGATAAATAAAAAAATATGTATCGTGTTTACCTATTTGTCATCGGGATTTGTATATGTTGCCCGCTGATCGGAGCGAAAGAACCTTTGCACTTGTTGGCGGACCCTACTCCTACTGTCACGCTGGATATGAAGCGGGTGTCCTTACAGGATATTTTGCTGGAGATCGAAAAGCAGACCGGCCTGTTTTTTTCCTATGAATCGTCGATGTTGAAAGAATTCCGCCATGTTTCGTTGAC
>ERZ824600.4057-NODE-4057-length-13294-cov-10.532291_pt1 | contig 13294 bp, 12 predicted proteins | sample MGYA00519933_ERZ824600 | MGnify/ENA primary metagenome ERZ824600 (study PRJEB31778, sample SAMEA3449178) | human gut metagenome | biome: human gut; feature: human-associated habitat; material: faeces | place: United Kingdom | collected 2010/2012 ... | reverse complement strand
CGCTTTTGCAGCACCGCCGGCGGATAGACGGCCTCCTCCCGCAGGCTGCGGGCGTCGTTGACGCTGCCGTTGGAGGCGGCGTCCAGCTCCGTCACATCCAGCAGCGAGCCGTCGTCAATGCCGCGGCAGGCGGCGCACTGGTTGCAGGGCGCGCCGTCAATGGGGTGCTGGCAGTTGACGGCCTTGGCCAGAATACGGGCACAGGTGGTCTTGCCGGTGCCGCGGGTACCGGTGAACAGGTAGGCGTGGCCCACCTGACCGTCGGCCACCTGGCGCTGGAGCGTATCGGTGATGTGCTGCTGACCCACCACCTCGGAAAAGGTCTTGGGCCGGTATTTGCGGTACAGCGCCTGGTACATGGGCACACCTCCCTGCCGACAAACAAAATAAACGAGTCCTCCGCCGTGAGCCACAGGGCCGGCACCCTCGCGGCACATGGATGATCCCTCTTAATGCTGCTCGGTTCCCCGCCTGACATGATTCGTGGGTATCCATTGCGCGAGACCGGCCCCGCAGCTCACGGCGGAGGACAAGTTCGTGAGATATATTCTACTACAATTCTTCCGCGATGGCAACTGTTTTTTGCCGCCTGTTTCGCTTTTGCTTTTATTATACCCTCTGTTGACAAGGGCAGAGACGAAAAAAGGCGGCGCTTCAGCGCCGCCTTTTTTTCGGTAAAAGGAGAGAGAAATACAATGGGTGGGTATCCTTTCGGATGAGCGTATCATACACGCATCCGGGGCGGAAGTCAACAGGCTTGATAAAGAATTAACAAATCATTCACAAAGCGCGCCCGCCGTTCACAGATCGTTTACAGAGCCGCCCCCTCTTCCCTATTGACAACAAAAAATATTGGTGCTACCATTTAGCACACTAATAGTTTGTATGCTAAAAATTCAAAAGTAAAGAAGGAGGACCGCCATGAAATTCTGCTTTGACGAGCACCCGGCGCACTTCGGCGCGCTGTTCGGCTACTGCGATCACCAGGTGCATAAGCTGATGGGGCGGATGCTGAAGCGCTACGACGTATCGCCCATGCAGTGCCGGACGCTGATGTTCCTGCATGACGCGGAGGACAGCGTGAACCAGAAAACACTGGAGCGCCATCTGATGATCAAGCCCAGCACGGTGAACGGCATCGTGGACCGGCTGGAGGAGAAGGGGCTGGTATACCGCACCGTCAGCGCCACGGACGGACGGTGCCGCATTCTGGCACTGACAGAGGAGGGCCAGCGGTTCCATGACGATTTCCAGACCGTGCTGCACCAGGTGAACGAATGGCTGGAGCGCGGCTTCACGCAGGAGGAAAAGGCGCAGTTCACCGCATTTCTGCTGCGGGCGGGACGGAACCTGACCGACGAGGAGGAGGAAGCATGATAAAAAAATTGGCGCCCTATACCAAGGGCTACCGCCTGCTGATGCTGTTTGCCATCGCCTGCTCCGCCGGAGAGGCGGTGCTGGAGCTGACGCTGCCCCAGGTGATGAGCGACATCGTGGATATCGGCATCGCCAACGGAGACAGAGGCTATATCCTGATGGCGGGGCTGAAAATGGTCATTATGGCGCTGCTGGCGCTGGGCTGCGGCGTGGGCGCGGCGGCACTGGCCGCCAAGGCGTCCATGGGCTTCGGCGCGGCGCTGCGGAAGGCGGAGTACGAGCAGGTACAGCGTTTCTCCTTCGCCAACATCGAGCGTTTCTCCACCGCCAGTCTGGTGACGCGGCTGACCAACGACGTGGCCTCGGTACAGATGACCACATTCATGGGAATGCGTATGCTGGTGCGGGCCCCCACCATGCTGGTGACGGCACTGGTGATGGCCCTGATCATCAGCACAAGGCTGAGCCAGGTGTTCCTGGTGGTCATTCCCCTGCTGGTCATCGCGGTGGTCATCGTCATCAAGCGGGTAGGGCCGTTCTTCACCTCTTTGCAGGGGGCCACGGACCAGCTGAACCTGGTGGTGCAGGAGGACCTGAACGCCATACGCGTGGTGAAATCCTTTGTGCGTGAGGCGCAGGAAAAGGAGAAGTTCACCCAGCGCAGTGAGAAGCTGCGAAGCATGGCCGAGCGCGCCTTCGGCTTTGTGGTGCTGTTCATGCCGGTGATGATGGTTCTCATGGGCGGCACCATCACGGCGGTCATGTGGATCGGCGGCCACTACGTGTGGGAGGGCACGCTGCTCTCCGGCGATCTGATCGCGTTCTTTACCTATTTGAGTGAGATACTGATGTCGCTGATGATGGTATCCGTGGTACTGATGATGCTGACCCGGGCCATCGCCTGCGGCAAGCGCATCGCCGAGGTGCTGGAGGAGAAACCCCGCATCACCGACGAGCAGGCCGACCCAGCGCTGAAGGTGGAGGACGGCTCCATCCGCTTCGACCATGTGTATTTCAAGTACCACGACACGGCGGAGGCCTGGAATCTGGAGGACGTAAGCTTTACCGTACCCAGCGGAGCCACGGTGGGCATTTTAGGCGGCACCGGCAGCGCCAAGACCACGCTGGTGAGCATGATCCCCCGGCTGTACGACGTGAACGGCGGCGCGGTGTATGTGAGCGGCCACAATGTGAAGAACTACACCATGGAGGCGCTGCGGGATGGCTGCGCCATGGTGCTGCAGAAGAACACGCTGTTCTCCGGCACCATCCGGGAGAACCTGCGCTGGGGCGACGAGAACGCCAGCGATCAGGAGATCGAGGCGGCCTGCCGTCTGGCCTGCGCCGACGAGTTTATTGAGAAAATGCCGGACGGATACGACACCTATATCGAACAGGGCGGCACCAACGTCTCCGGCGGGCAGAAGCAGCGGCTGTGCATCGCCCGAGCGGTGCTGCGGAAGCCGAAGATACTGATCCTGGACGACTCCACCAGCGCGGTGGACACCGCCACGGACGCGAAGATCCGAGGCGCGCTGAAAACGGCGCTGCCCGGCACCACAAAGCTCATCATCGCCCAGCGGATCACATCCGTTATGGACGCCAACCTGATACTGGTGATGGACGATGGGCACATCTCCGCCATAGGCACCCATGAGGAGCTGATGGCGCAGAGCGACATTTATCGGGAGGTCTATCGCTCCCAGCAGGAAGGGGTGAGCATCGATGGCTGAACAAAAACGCGGCGGACCGCGCGGCCACGGGCCCCAGGGACACGGCTTCCAGCGGCCCAAGGACTTCAGAGGCACAGTGAGCAAGCTGCTGCGCTATATCGGGCGCTATAAGGCGGCGTTGGTGGTGGTGTTTATATGCCTTGTCATCAGCTCCGTGGGCTCGGTGATGAGCAGCTATCTGCTCAAGCCTATTATCAACGACTATATCCTGCCCGGCGACTTTGCCGGGCTGCTGAAGATGCTGGCGCTGCTGCTGGGACTGTTCCTGCTGTCGGGCCTGTGCTCCTATGCCTACGCCCGCATCATGGTGCATATCTCCCAGCGGACGGTGGCCCAGATGCGGCAGGACCTGTTCGACAAATTGCAGGACCTGCCCCTGCGGTACTTCGACACCCACCAGTCCGGCGACCTGATGAGCCGCTTTACCAACGACATGGACACCGTGTCGGAGATGATCAACTCCAGCTTCGCCAGTGTGGTGTCCTGCGCCTTGACGTTTATCGGCATTGTTGTTATGATGCTGTATATGAACTGGGTGCTGACGCTGATCACCTTTGCCTTTCTGGTGCTGATGCTGCTGGTGGTCAAGGGCGTTGGCGGCAGAAGCCGCGTGAGCTTTCAGGCACAGCAGCAGGCGCTGGGCGCCATGAACGGCTATATCGAGGAGATGGTGGAGGGCCAGAAGGTCATCAAGGTGTTCAACCACGAGAGCAAGGCCATCGCGCAGTTCTCCGGGCTGAACGACAGCTATCGGGACGCCGCCACGGCGGCCCAGACCTACTCCGGCGCCATGATGCCGGCCATGGCCAACCTGTCACGCATCGACTACGCCGTCACCTGCTGCGTGGGCGGGCTGCTGGCCATCGGCGGAATGTTCGACGTGGGCTCCCTGGGCGCGTACCTGCTGTATGTGAAGCAGGTGAGCCAGCCCATCTCCCAGATCAGCCAGCAGGTGAACGTGCTGCTGGCAGCCGTGGCCGGCGCGGAGCGCATCTTCGCCGTCATGGAGGCCGAGCCGGAGGTGGACGAGGGCAAGACCGTCATCGTCCGGGTAGAAAAGCATGGCGATACGCTGACCGAGACGAACCGCCGCACCGGCTGCTGGGCGTGGAAAAAGCCTGACGGCACGCTGGTGGAGCTGAAGGGCGACGTGCGCTTCGACCACGTGACCTTCTCCTATGACGGGGAGAAAACCGTGCTGAACGACGTATCGCTGTTTGCCAAGCCGGGGCAGAAGATCGCCTTTGTGGGCTCCACCGGCGCGGGCAAAACCACCATCACCAACCTCATCAACCGGTTCTACGATGTGCAGGAGGGCACCATCACCTATGACGGCATCGACGTGAAGGACATCCAGAAGGACTCTCTGCGCCGTTCGCTGGGCATGGTATTGCAGGACACCCATCTGTTCACCGGCACCATCGCGGACAACATCCGCTACGGACGGCTGGACGCCACGGACGAGGAGGTACGGGCCGCGGCGAAGCTGGCCAACGCCGACAGCTTTATCCGCCACCTGCCCCAGGGGTATGACACGGTCATCACCGGGGACGGCGGCAGCCTGAGCCAGGGCGAGCGGCAGCTGCTGGCCATCGCCCGGGCGGCGGTGTCCGACCCGCCGGTGCTGATCCTGGACGAGGCCACCAGCTCCATCGACACGCGGACGGAAAACCTGATCGAACAGGGCATGGACTCGCTGATGGAGGGCCGGACGGTGTTCGTTATCGCGCACCGGCTGTCCACCGTGCGGAACAGTCAGGCCATTCTGGTGCTGGAGCACGGACGCATCATTGAGCGCGGCGACCATCAGGAGCTGCTGGCGCAGAAGGGCAAGTATTATCAGCTCTACACCGGCAAGGCGGAGCTGAGCTGAGGTATAAACGAGGAAGAAACCGGAAAAGATCAAAGGAGGATGCACCATGACGGAAAAACAGCTTTGTGATATGGCGGTGGCCATGCTGGAGCGTTCCTATGTACCCTATTCCCACTTCCCGGTGGGCGCGGCGCTGCTGTGTAAGGACGGGACGGTGTTCACCGGCTGCAACGTGGAGAACGCCGCCTACGGCGCCACGATATGCGCCGAACGGACGGCCATGGTCAAGGCGGTCAGCGAGGGGCACAGGGACTTCGACACCATCGTGATCGCCGGGCGCAGCGAGGATCACTGCGTGCCCTGCGGCACCTGCCGGCAGGTGATGATGGAGTTCGCACCCGACCTGACGGTGATCTGCCTGAACGGAAAGAGCGAGAGCAAGCGCTTCGCGCTGAAGGAGCTGCTGCCCTACGGCTTTGACCAGAGCTGGCTGTAAAAGCGGCAGAATTTTCATGGAACCAAATCGCACCGCGCTCCGTCTCAATGGACAGAAACCTATTTCAGGAGGAAACTACACGATGAAAAAAATCATTTCCCTTGTGCTCGCCGCCGTGCTGACCCTGAGTCTCGCCGCCTGCGGCACGAAGAACGACAGCAAGGGCGATCAGCCCGCCGCGCCTGCCAGCGCCCTTGACCTGCTGGAAAAGGTGTGGAGCACCTACACCGACGACGAGAAGTTCCCCACCTCCGGCGGCGACTACTCCGAGGCGAACAGCAAGGAGGACGCCCCCGGCGTCTATGACCTGACCGACCGCGCCGCTGTGGACAGCGCCCTCGGCCTGCCGGAGACGGCCAAGGTGGATCAGGCCGCGTCGCTGGTCCATATGATGAACCAGAACACCTTTACCGCCGCGGCGTACCACTGCACCGATGATGCCGATGCGCTGGCCACCGCCCTGCGGGACAACATCCAGCAGCGGCAGTGGATGTGCGGCTTCCCCGATAAGGTTGCCGTGGCCGTGGTGGGCGAGTATGTGGTGTCCGTGTTCGGTGCCGAGGATCTTGTGAACACCTTTATGTCCCACCTGAACGGCATCTTCGGCGTGCAGCCCGTCTACGACGAGGCCATCCTGTGAAGCGCTGGATAGAGCGAGGCGTATTTCTGCTGGCGGCAGCGGCTATGGTCATAGCTGCTGCCGCCATTCCCACCCGGCGGGTGCAGGAGGATACGCTGCCGGAGGTATATGTGTACCGTGGCTATGCCGCTGCCGCTGACGCGGCGTGGGACGAAAAATCGCTGGACTTCGCCGTAAAACGGTTTTCTCACCTGTTGGAGGCATATTTCCCCGGGTCGGAACACGTATATATGAGCGTGATCCCAGATAAGGCCGCTTTTATGGAGACGCCGGAGGGCTACACGCCCGCCGGGGCCCAGGAGACGGCGGACTATCTGGCGCAGCGGCTGCCGGTGGAGATCATCGACATCGCGCCGCTGCTGGCGCTGGAGGACTATTACCGTACCGATCCCCACTGGCGGCAGGAGCGTCTTTCCGCCGTGGCGCAGGCCATATCGGAGGCCATGGGCGCGCCTGTGCCGGACACGACGGAGGAGACGCTGTGCGCGCTGGCGGGCGAATTTCACGGCAGCTACTGGGGCAAGACGGCGGAGCCGCTGACGGCGGACGTCCTGTCCTATATCACCTCTCCCCTGCTGGATGGCTGCACGGTGTACGACTATGAGACGGACAGCACCGGCGGCGTATACGACTTTACCGCGGCGGAGAAATCGCCCTATGATCTGTTTCTGGGTGGGCCGAAGGCGCTGCTGCGGATCGAAAACCCGGCGGCGGACAACGACCGGACGCTGGTGGTGGTGCGTGACTCCTTCGGCAGCAGCCTGATCCCCCTGCTGGCGGGCAGCTACCGCACCGTCTATGTGGTCGATATCCGGTATATGGCCACAGACGCGCTGGCACGGGTGACGGAATTCCCGGAGGGGGCGGATGTACTGCTGCTATACAGCGTTGCCGTACTGCAAAACAGCATTACGCTTAAGTAAGCAAAAGGCCGGGCGCTTTCAGTGCCCGGCCTTTTGCGGCAGAAAGAACGCCGGAGCAATGCTCCGGCGTTCTGCATTTACTTAGAAGAAGAACTCCTTGATCTGGCCGTACAGGATGAGGACCATGCACAGCGGGGTGATGAACTTGACGCAGACCTTGAAGAAGCCGTAGCTGCCCATGGCATGACCGGACTGCTCCGCCTCTTCCTTGACGAACTCGGGGCCGATCTCCCAACCGATCATCAGGCACATCAGCAGGGCGCCCAGCGGCATCATAACGCCCTCGGACAGTGCATCCCAGAAGTCCAGCCAGTCAGCCGCCCAGTTCTTGGGTTCCGCTATATTCAGTATATTGGCCGGTGCGATACCGCTGGAACCCAGGCAGTCGGCGCAGACCAGGATGCAGCCCAGGCACACACAGGCGGCGGCGATGAGGGTGTAGGGCTTACGCTTGTCGCCCTTGCCCTCGATACGGGCCTTATCCACGAAGTGGGCCACGATGACCTCCAGCAGGGAGATGGAGGAGGAGATGGCGGCAAACACCACCAGCAGATAGAACAGGATGCCGAAGATGGGGCCCAGTGTGCCCATGGAGTGGAACACGTTCTGCATGGTGATAAACAGCAGCTTGGGGCCGCCGATGTTGCCGGCGGGATCCAGGGCGAAGCGGGCAGGCATAACGCACAGACCGGCCATCAGGGCCACCATGGTATCCATGATGATGATCAGCAGGGCGTTCTTCTGCAGGTTCTCCTTCTTATGCAGGTAGGAGCCGTAGGTGATCATGGCGCCCATGCCCAGGGACAGGGAGAAGAACATCTGGCCACCAGCGGTGGAAACAACGTTAAAGATGCTGGGAGCGCCGGACTTGTAGGCGACGATGGCCTGTGCCACGCCATTGACCATGATGGAGGAAACCTCCGCGCCATCAACAACCGCCTTGGCGGGCACATAATAGCCGACATTGGCCGCCCAGCCGGGGGAGAACATGTACTTCAGACCGTCCAGAGCACTGCCGTTAACAACGCCCTCCACGAGAGAACCGTCCGCCTGCAGGATCTGCACGGCCACGTCGGTACCCTCCAGGGTGCAGGCGCGGATGATGCAGATCAGCAGGGCCACGAACAGGGCGGGCATACCCACGGAGCAGACCTTCTCGATGCCGCCGCCGATGCCGCCCATAACGATGAGCATGGTCAGCGCCACGAAAATAAGGCCGTAGATAACACCCTCAGCGGGACTGCCCAGGAAGTTGCCGAAAATTTCGCCGCCGGACAGGCCATTGGAGCCGAAGCCGGCACCGAACAGATCGCCGATGTTCAGAACGGTGTACTTGATGCAGTAGCCGCCCAGTGCGCAGTAGAAGAACAGGATGAAGAAGGCGGACAGGATGCCCAGCCAGCCCATCCACTTGAACTTCTTGGACAGAGCCTTGTACGCGCCCACGGCGCCGTGGCCGGTCTTGCGGCCGATGGCCAGCTCGCCCACCATAACGATGAAGCCGCACAGGACCGCCAGGATCAGATAGATGATGAGGAACGTGAAGCCGCCGGAGGCACCCATCTTATTGGGGAAGCCCCAGATGTTGCCCAGGCCGACTGCAGAGCCGACCGCGGCCATCAGGAATCCGAAATTGGATCCAAAGCCTTTTCTTTCTTCCATTGTTTTCTCTCCTTAACAGATTTTTGCTCCTACGTCGACACAGGAGCTGATAAACTTTACCGCACCCGTCTATTGACAGGAAACGGCACGGGGCACCGCCATGCCCCGCAGGCATTTCCTCACGGGATAAAATCCCTTCAAGGCTACCTGAAAAAAGTATACAGGAAACTCTTTCCGCCCGCAATTAGCAGTTTTTATAAAAATTGAGCGCCATATTGTACATTTTTAACATTCTATGAACGGATTTTTCCACATATTTTATATGGTTTTTGCTTCTTTTTTACATTGAACCATTCAGTTTTTGGCGGGGTTCCGGGATTTTTGCAACGGACGGCGAATGATTTTCTTTTCAGGAAACCGATTGTAGGTTTATTAACAGGCAGGAGAGGGAACAAAAAAGACCGCCGGACGGCGGTCTTTTCGATCTGTCAGGAGAGAAGTTGACCGGATGGCGGTCTCGGGAACAACTGAAAACACATCCGCAGAAAAACGCTGCGGACTATGGAAAAAGTATACAGGAAATCGTCGAATGGTTCAATTAGCAATTTTAACGTCTTTTCTGTTTTAACATTATCTTTAACATTATCTTAACGTTTGCAACGTGGTTTTTGCGGTATTTTTCAGCCGCTCTGCGTTTAAATATATGCAAAGCACAGGTGTTTTTCCATGTTTTCCGGCGCAAATTTCTTCACTTTCATATTAGGAAACTTTTTCATTGTCGTGTTAAGAGTGCGTTAATTATACGCAGGGAGACGGTGTCCGGACGCAAAAGGCGGGCACTTCCCTTTTTGCGAATTGTGTGGTATACTATGATTTTATGAGACAAGACACGCAAAGGAGGCGGGACACGTGAGACGAGCAGGCGCAGCGGTGCTGGCGGCGGTATTGGCGCTGACGCTGGCGGGCTGCGGGCGGCAGGGCCGTCCGCAAAGCGGGAAACTGAACGTGGTGTGCACGCTGTTCCCCTACTACGACTTTGTGCGGCAGATCGGCGGGGACGCGGTGGACGTACAGCTGCTGGTGCCCGCCGGGCGGGAGACACACAGCTTTGAGCCCACGCCGCTGGACGTGATCGCCGTCAGCGAGGCGGAGGTGTTCATCTACAACGGCGGGGAAAGCGAGCTGTGGGTGGATGACATTCTGGACGCGGCAGGCGAGGCTATCCCCTACCGGCTGGCTATGATGGACTGCGTGGAGACATACCGGGAGGAGTACGCCGAGGGGATGCAGGGCGGTCACGACCACGACCACGATGACCACGACCATGATCACGACGACCATGACGGGCATCTGCACGACGGCCACGAAGAGGAAATAGAGTACGACGAGCACATCTGGACATCGCCGGTGAATGCCATGGCCCTGTGCCGGGCCATCTGCGATACGCTGTGTGAGGCCGATCCGGACAATGCCGACGGCTATCGGGCTCGGCTGGCGGACTATCTGGACGAATTACAGGCGCTGGACGAGACATTCCGGGACATCACGGACCATGCGGCGCGGCGGCTGCTGGTGTTCGGCGATCGGTTCCCGCTGCTGTATTTCTGCAGGGAATATGATCTGGATTACCGGGCGGCGTTCCACGGCTGTGCGGGAGACACGGAGCCGTCCCTTGCCACGCTGAAATATCTGATCGACGTGGTGGAGGAGCAGGAGATACCGGTGGTATACACCATCGAGCTGAGCAGCCAGAAGGTGGCGCAGGCCATCGCCGAGACCACCGGGGCGCAGGTGCGGACATTCCACTCCTGCCAGACGGTGAGCCGGGCGGAATTCGACGGCGGAGCCACCTATATCAGTCTGATGACCGCCAACGCGGCGGCACTGAAGGAGGGACTGTCCTGATGGAACAGGAGAAGCGCATATTGCTGGACTGCCGGGACGCGGCGCTGGGCTATGAGGGCAAGCCGGTGTGGGAGCACCTGAACTTTCAGGTACGCAGCGGCGACTATGTGTGCATCGTGGGCGAGAACGGCAGCGGCAAATCCACGCTGGTGAAGAGCCTGCTGGGGCTGCTGCACCCCTTGGCGGGCGAGATCGTACGTTCGCCCTCCCTGCGCTCCGGCGCCATCGGCTATCTGCCCCAGCAGACAAAGGCGCAGAAGGACTTTCCCGCCACGGTGACGGAGGTAGTGCGCAGCGGCTTTCTCAGCAGCCGGGGCATGCGGTTTTTCTACACGCCGAAGGAGAAGTCCACCGCGCTGATGCACATGGGCAAGCTGGGCGTGCTGGAGCTGAAGGACCGGTGCTACCGGGAGCTGTCCGGCGGGCAGCAGCAGCGGGTGCTGCTGGCGCGGGCGCTGTGCGCCGCCGGTGAGCTGCTGATCCTGGACGAGCCGGTGACGGGACTGGACCCGGCGGCGGCCCAGGAGCTGTACCGCACGCTGGAATACCTGAACAAGCAGGAGGGCATCGCCATCGTGGCGGTAACACACGATATACGCAGTGCCCTGCGCTACGCCGACCATATTCTGCACGCCGGCCATGGAACGTACTTCTTCGGCACGGCGGCGGACTATCTAACGTCCCCCTGGGGCAAACGGTTCGGAGGTGACGAGGCATGAGCTTACTGCTGGAAATGTTCACGTACCCGTTCATCCTGCGGGCTTTTGTGGTGGGTATCCTGGTGGCGCTGTGCGCGGCGCTGCTGGGCGTACCGCTGGTGCTGAAGCGCTACTCCATGATCGGCGACGGGCTGAGCCATGTGTCCTTCGGCGCACTGAGCATCGCGCTGGCCTGCGGCTGGGCGCCGCTGCCGGTGTCTATCCCGGTGGTGGTGCTGGCGGCGCTGGGGCTGCTGCGGATGACGGAGAGAAGCCGGATGGGCGCGGACGCGGCCATCGCGGTGGTCAGCGCGTCGGCGCTGGCCGTGGGCGTGGTGGTCACCAGTCTGACCACCGGCATGACCACGGATGTGGACAGCTTTATGTTCGGCTCTATCCTGGCCATGGACCGGGCGGATGTGGCGCTGAGCGTGGGGCTGTGCGCGGCGGTACTGGTGCTGTATGTGCTGTTTTACCATCGGCTGTTCGCCATCACCTTCGACGAGAGCTTCGCCCGGGCCACCGGGGTGAAGGTGGGGCTGTACAACACCATCCTGTCGGTGCTGACGGCCCTGACCATCGTGCTGGGCATGCGGATGATGGGCGCGATGCTGATCTCCAGTCTGGTCATCTTCCCGGCGCTGACGGCCATGACGCTGCTGCGGAGCTTCCGGGGCGTGGTCATCTGCGCCGCGGGGCTGAGTGTGGTGTGCTTCTGCGTGGGGCTGACCGGGTCGTACCTGTGGGGCACGCCGGTGGGCGCCACGGTGGTGCTGGTAAATTTGGCGGCGTTTTTGCTGTCGAGAGGCGTTATGAAGCTGAAAAGAGCGTCCTAAGGGCGTTCTTTTCAGCTTTTCGACCTATTTTGCGGGTGTTTTTGCGGAAAAACACTTGCGTTTCGTGTGCTTATATGGTATGCTATGTGTGTATGTAAGGTTAAGGTATTGACTGGAGTGGACGAGATCGTCCGCTTTTTTTAATGGTCATCGTTCCATGATGACCGGGACGTTCTGTTGGAGGGCTTGCTGTGAAAAAGATCACCGAGGTCGTATGGGCGCTGGCGGAGCCGGCGGTGCAGGCGCAGGGCTGCCGCATCTGGGATGTAGAGTACGTCCGGGAGGCGGGACAGTGGTACCTGCGGCTGTATCTGGACAAGGACGGCGGCGTGGACATTCTGGACTGCGAGGCCATCAGCCGCACGGTCAGCGATCTGCTGGACGAGGCGGACCCCATCGAGAGCAGCTACGTGTTCGAGGTAGGCTCGGCGGGGCTGGAGCGCCAGCTGAAGCGGCCGGGGGATTTTGCGCAGTTCATGGGCAGCCCCGTGCTGGTGAAAACGTACCAGCCCAAGGACGGGCGCAAGGAGTTCGCCGGGACCCTGGCTGGCTATGAAGACGGCGCGGTGCTGCTGGACATGGGCGGCGAGACGGTGCGCTTTGAGAAGAACGAGACGGCGCTGGTGCGCCTGCGGGTGGAATTCTGACAGGAGGAACGAATCATCATGGCAAGAAATACAAGAGCCAAAAAGACGGCGGAAGCCCCCAAGGTAGACATTGGGGCAGAAATTTTTGAAAGTCTCCGGGACCTGGAAAAGCTCAAGGGTATCCCCGTGGACTATATGGTGGAGCGGCTGAAGCAGGGCGGGGCGCTGACCGCGCAGGAGACCGCCCGGCTGAGCGCGCCGGTGGAGCAGTACCGCGCGCTGCTGCGGGCCATGCGCCGCCTGCTGCCCGGCGGGCAGGCGCGCACAGCGAAGCTGCCGTTCCTGCGGGCCTGCGGCGAGCTGGCCGGCGGACGGGAGCCGTTCCTGCACGCCGCGCTGGCGCTGGAGGTATTCGCGGAGCGCGGCCTTGTCCGCGTGAGCGAGGCAGAGGGCGGCCTTGCGGACATCGCGCTGCTCCCGTGGGAGAGCGGCGTGGATCTGTTCGCCTGCCCGCTTTTGCAGCGGCTGCGGACCGGTCCGGTCTATCAGGAGGGGAGGAAAGCCCAATGACGATCGCAGAACAGTATCAGCACTTGGAGGACACCGTCCGGGCTTATAACCCCGCGGCGGACTTTCCGCGCATCCGCGCCGCGTTCGAGTATGCCCAGCAGTGCCACGAGGGGC
>ERZ824600.4053-NODE-4053-length-13304-cov-3.543588_pt1 | contig 13304 bp, 8 predicted proteins | sample MGYA00519933_ERZ824600 | MGnify/ENA primary metagenome ERZ824600 (study PRJEB31778, sample SAMEA3449178) | human gut metagenome | biome: human gut; feature: human-associated habitat; material: faeces | place: United Kingdom | collected 2010/2012 ... | reverse complement strand
GGTCGATGCGGTAGTAGCGGCGGTCGAGCTTCAGTTCCGTTCCCGAGGCTCCGATCCGGGGGCCGGTCTGAAAACAGCTCAGCATTGTCTGATAGAAGATTGCGCCGCGGCCCGCGCAGGAGAGCTCCAGAACGTGTCTTCCCGGATAGAGCATCTCCGGATCGATCGTCACCTGAAACGGTCCGCTCCAGAGATTGGCTCCGGTGATGCGGAACGATCGGATGTGGCCCTCGTCCAGTTTGACCATGATATTCAGATCCGGATCGGACTCGCCGGCAAGACGCAGATACTGCGAAAGAACTCCGACCGCCTCGCCCAGCGCCCGGCGCGACGTGCGGGACGGAGCATTGCGGAGAAGAATGGTCAGATACCGCGCCACCGCTTCGGTCCGCTCCCCGTTCGGCGCGGTCCGCAGAAGAAGCTCCAGATACGCCGCCTGCGCGGAGGTCTCGCTGCCTGCCCAGCTGTAACGCCACACCGGCGGAATGTTCAGATAGGCTGTGCCCGACTGGGGATCGGTTTTCAGAAGTCTTTCCAGTTCCCGGATGACGGTCGTCTGAGCGGTCGAACCGTCTTCCTCCGCCAGACCGAGAAGCGCCAGGCCGAACGGGGAGAGTTTCTCCCGTTTGCGGAACAGGAGCTGCTGCAGATCGGGAGAAACGGCGTTCGCTTTTTTCAGAGTCCGGAGCAGAAGGGCGTCCTCGTTGGAAATCTCTCCGCCGGAGCGGAGTTCGGCGGCGCGCTGTTCCGCTTTCCGCTTCAGCCAGCGGATCCCGTTGCGGAGGATTCGCTCATCGACACTCTGCTGTGCGGCTTTTGCATCCAGAAGGGCGTCGACCGCAACAGCGGTCGTGTCGATATGGGACTGTTCGCCCCAGCCGCTGAACCATCCCCAGCCGCCGTCGGAGTTGACCATGCCCTGAAGCATCTGAAGATTGGTGCGGATCTGTTTGCGGAAGGCTTCCGGGGAATCCGGGAGTTTCTCGCCGGCTTTCCGGGATGCGTGGAGCGCTCCGCTTTCGCGCGGCCCGCCGCGGAACAGAAGATCCGGGGAGATCCGAAGGTCGGAAAAGGCCCGGAGAGCTTTCAGCGCCGGAAGAAAACGGGTCACTGTGCTGAACAGATCCGCGGACGGCTCCGCAGCGAGAATGGGAAGAAGATCCGCGACGGATGTCGCCGCTCCGGGATGAATCGTCACGGTCATTTCCGCATTTCCCCGTCCGCTTTCCGGCACGAAGTACTCCACTCTGGCGATCTGGTTCCGGAGCCGGCCGGCGGCCGGGATGAACTTCCGGATCCCGCACGGACGGATGGAAAGAGGAATTGTCACGGCATCGGCGACCTGCCCGTTCACGGAGACCGAGAGAAGAGGAGAGAGTTCTCCGCTCTTTTCCGCATGAAGAAGGAAGGGAAGCGTGACGGATTCGCCGCTTCGGATCTTCCGCGTGGTCTCTTCGGGCGCTTGGACGGATGCCGCGTCGCCGGAAAGAGTCAGGGCGATGGCGGCGCGGACGGTTTCCGCGGAATGGTTATGGACGATCGCCAGCGCTTCCACGCGGTCGCCCTCCGTCAGAACCGGCGGAATCTGAAGGCGCGCGGTGATCTCCTTGGAGACAATGAGTTCCGCCCGTCCTTCTCCGACGGAGGTTCCGGGCCCGATGCTCCAGGCGCGCACGACCCAGGTCGTCAGATTGTCGGGGACAGGGACAAGGATCCGGACCCGGCCGTCGGCTCCCAGCTTCCGCTGTCCGATCCAGAAGATGCTGTCGGCAAATTTGCTGCGGATCCGCGGAGTCTCCCGCGGGGCGCTTTCCCCTTTCGATTTCTCAAAGAGGGCTCTGCTGCTTTTCTTTGTCCACGCCATTCCGTCAAAGTTCATGGCGGCAGGCAGCGGGAGAACGGGGGAGAGACGGATCATGGCGCCGTCGGAGTAGTCCGGGAACGACACCGTATCCGTCCCGCTTCGGACATACAGATAGAAATAGCGTTTCCAGTCCCAGAAGAAGCTCAGGATCGAAGGGATGTTGCTGCCGGCCAGCGCTTCGAGCGCCTTGTCGTAGACGGTCAGGGCAAAGACTCCGGCGACAGGTTTCCCGTCCGCCCCGGTCACCGTCAGATCGACCGGAACCACGCTGCGGGGACGCACGTTCTTTTCCGGAAGATCCAGCTGGACATTCAGCATCCGTTGTCCGGGCGGCACTTCGATTTGGGTTTCCGTCCGGAAGGCGGTTCCGTTCCGGAAGGTCAGCGCCGCGACAAAACGGTTCGGCTGGTCCTTCTCCGCAACCGGACGGGAGACAAGCGCGGAATATCCATCCAGTTTCAGATGCTTCAGCGTTCCGTCAAGGAACAGATAAACGTCGGCATCGGGACGGTTCGACGAGATCAGAATCCGGGCGGTCTCGCCCGGCCGGTAGGACGGCTTGTCCAGACTCAGCTCAATCGGGAGCTCGGAGAACATTCCGCTCTCCCCGTTCGACTCCAGCACGCGGAAGATGCACTCCGCGGTCTCCTTTCCTCGGTCCCCGGCGTTGAACTCGGCGACCGCGCGGTAGACGCCCGCCTTGTTCAGTACAAAGGACGGATTCTCCCCGGAGCGGAAACGGATGGTCCGGATCGCCTCTCCGCTGTTCCCGTAGCGGAATTCAGGCGAAAGGACGGTCCTGTAAATCCGGAGGAGTCCCGCTCCCTCGACGGGTTTCCCTTCCGGATCCAGCGCCGCAATCCGGAGACGGGTGATCCCGTCCGGCGCACGGCAGAACCCTTCGCTTCTGAGATACACCCGGAACGGTTTCGACGCCGCAAGCAGCGATGCGGATGCGGAAATCACTTTGCGGGAACTGTCGGACACCTCCGCTTCAATGCGGAAGCGGAAATTCTCCTCTCCCGGGGATTTCGGCACGGCAGTGGAGAAGCGGACGGGGAAGGTCCCGTCGTCTCCGGTTTTCCCGGAGAATTCAGCGACCAGTTCCCGTCCGCCCGCAGGAAACACGGCGTCCTTTCTGTACAGCCACGCGAAACGGGAGAACAGCGGCAGCGGCCGCACTGCAATTTCCCGGTAGACCCGGCAGGTGACATCCGCCTCCGGAACCGGAGCGCCGAAATAATAGTCCGCGTGCAGAGTCGCGGTCACCATCTCTCCTGTCCGGACCGGTCCGTCGGGAAGAGTGATCCGCAGTTCGTATTCCGGTTTTTTATACTCTTCCGTACGGAATGCGACGGAGCCGTGCCGTTCGCAGACGATCCGGTAGTTTCCGAGCATCGCATCCTCCGGAAGGCGGAACACTCCCGCAAACGCTCCCGTGGTCCGGCTGACCGGCATGGCCGACTGGAAGAGAGTCTCTCCCCGCGGCGTGAGAACCTTGATTTTCACCGATGCGGGAAGAGTGTCTTTCTTCGAATTCCCGTCATACGAGGCACGCCGGAGAAATCCGGAAAATTCCACCTTGTCGCCGGGCTTGTAAAGCGGTCGGCCGGTGATCATGAATGCCTGAAGAATGGAGGGAAAACGCTGTTCGGCACCGGCCCACTCGTTCCTGCCGGTGCAGAAGACCGGTTTCCCGTTGATCCAGGTCCACGCCAGAAACGAATACAGGGAGTTTTCCGTCTGCGGAAGTGCCAGCGTGCCGTCTTTCCCGGTGACGCCGGAAAAGTCTTTCGTTTCGATGCGGAGGCGTCCCGACCGTTTGATCTCCTCCGGTGTCCGGGCATACCGGGTGCGGAAGAAGCGGACCTGGATCGGATGCCCCGGAAGCGGCGCACCTGTCACCGCGTGATTCAGGAAGAGTCTGCCGGGCTGATCCGTCGTATTGCTGACCGAAAGCATGGCTTCCGTCAGATAAACGATGATCCGGCTCGTGTTGCCCTCCCGGAGCTTGATCTCGACCAGATAGGCTCCGCTCTCCTTCAGCGGGAGAGTGATCTTCTGTTCGGTTTCCGCGTGGCGCGGACGCGGATGAAGCCGGAGCGGAAAGGAGGCGATTTCCGCTCCGACTGTCCCGGCATAGTGCTCCAGAACTTCTTTCACCGGAACGGAGTAGAGATTCGGAAAGTTGTTCTTCCCATTTTTCCCGTGTGCGGCGAGGAGTGCGTCGAACAGGGCCTTCTCCTTGATCCGCCGGATGGTGACGTTCCCCGCTTCCGCATTGCGATAGAGAAAAGACAGAACCGGTTCCTCTCCAGCCGTCTGGACCCGGAGCGGATCCAGGGCGCCCAGATTCCCGGAAAGCTGGGCAACCATCTCCCGGTTTCCGCTCTTCCGGAACGCCTCCAGCGCGCGGTCCGCCTGAAAACGCGACAGATAGATGGATCCGAGTTTTTCCCACTCCCCCAGTTCCCGGTACAGCGTGATGAAGTTGTGGCCTTCCGGCATCCGGAAGCGCAGGGGGCCGTCCGGCAGAAGGACCAGAGTCTCCTCGTCGGAGAGCGATTCCAGAAGTCTCCGCTCCTCTCCGGAGATGTCCCATCGGTTCAACCCGATGCGTCCGAACTGGTCGTAGAGAAAGTCCGCATAGATGGCATCGGCGAACGTCTCTTTCTGTTCCCGGGCTTTCCGGCGGAGAAACTGGAAGCGTTCTCCGTCGCTGGCCGCGCTCTCCCAGCTCTTCGGCGTCGGGTAGAAGACGGGGAGCCTATTCCGGCCGACCGGCGGAGAACCTTGACGGATCCCGTTTCCGGTGTCATAGTCCGGAAGAACGCTCAGATCGGTTTTCCACTGCAGTTTCCAGGAGGAGCCTCCCGTCCGTCCGGTCAGCCAGAGTCCGGCAAAGCGGGCGTAGAATCCGCCGGGAAGCGTGTCCGGACTCCGCCGGAACGCGGCATCGTACAGACGAAGCAGACGGACCCGGTCCCGTTCCGAACAGGAGAAGCGGACCCCGTAATCGCCCCGGTTCCGTCCGCGGACAAACTCTCCGCCGATCCGGTGTCCCCAGGAGGGAATCCGTCCGGCGGAATCGTACAGCGCAAGAAGAAGAGGAAGATTCGTTTTGTATCGGGTTTCCGCAAGCAGGAGGAGACGGTCGAACTCCTGCGGTTCGTTCATGGAGCTCAGAAGAATCAGTGCCCGCGTGAAGATCTCGGCAATGCGGACGTCGGAGATGCCGTCCGGCGGATTTTCCAGCAGTTTCCGGCAGGACGGATAATCGTTCTCTGTTGCGGCGGGAGGATTTGCGGGGGAGGTGTCCGGCATCGGCGTTTCCAGCGCCGGAGCGGATGCGGCCGCTCCCAGAACAAGCAGGGTCAGCAGTATGGTTTTCATGAGTGCTCCTTCCGGTGGTCTCATCAATCAATCAAGGAATGTTCCTGCCTGGAAACGTATCACTCTTTCCGGAAAAAGCAAGAAGGCCGATCCGCTTTCCTGTCGGAAAACCGCTCCTTTTTGTTCTTCGGTCTTTGGGGAGAGCTCCGGTTCTCTCCGCTTGACAAGCGGGAGGAGAACTGCTACATTATATATTTTATAATTTCCATTAAAAACAGATAATGAACAAAGAAACGGATGGTTTGAGAGAATGGAGACGACATTGCGGCTGATCGGCGGCGTCATCGGACTGGTGCTGTTGTATTACGGAGCGGAATTTCTGGTGCGGGGAGGGGTGCAGATTGCCAAGCGTTTTCATGTATCGTCGCTGGTGATCGGGCTGACTCTTGTCGCATTTGCAACGAGCGCGCCGGAGCTTGTGGTCAGCTGCGATGCGGCCTTGAGGGGAGCCGGGGATATCGCGCTCGGGAATGTGATCGGATCGAATGTCTGCAACATCGCGCTGATTCTCGGACTCTGTGCCGTGATTACGCCGCTGACGGTGAATCCGAAACTGTTCCGCGTGGATGTGCCGCTGATGATCGGGGCGTCGATTCTGCTGACCGTGTTCTATCTCCTGTCCGGAGGGATCAACCGGCTGGAGGGGGCGCTGTTCCTGATCGGAATTTTCGTGTACACCGTGGGGAGCATCCTCCACGCGAAACGGTGCGGAGAGAGCGCATCCGCAGAGGAGACGGAGGAGGAGAAGAAGAAAGATCTGGCAATCGGATGGGCTGTGGCGCTGGTGGTGATCGGTCTTGCCGCGCTGGTCGGAGGAGCAAAGCTGCTGGTGGAGGCGGCAATCTGCCTGGCGAAGCTGGCCGGTGTGTCGCAGGCGGTGATCGGACTGACGATCGTGGCGGTGGGAACGAGTCTTCCGGAGCTGGCAACCTCGGTGGTCGCCGCGGTGAAAGGGGAGCGGGACATCGCGATCGGCAATGTGGTCGGATCCAATATTTTCAACATTCTGGCGATTCTCGGAGCGGCTCCGCTGCTGCAGCCGCTCCAGGGGGACCGGATCTCTCCGGTGGATCTCGGCGTGATGCTGTTCTGCGCGGTGATTCTCTATCCGATGATGCGGACGGGCAATACGATCTCCCGGAAGGAGGGGGCTTTTCTTCTGTTTATCTATATAGCCTATACCACGTGGCTCATTGTGGCATAAGGAGTTCCGTCCATCGTTTTCGGGCCCGGGAGCTTTTCCCGGGCTTTTTTCTGCCGTTTTTCCGACTCTCTCATTCGTCCGGCGCGATCCGTTTCCGACCGGTTTCCCGATGAAATTTTATTTGAATTCAAAATCGGAAATATTCTGAAAAAATACTAGATATTGTGTTTTTTAATTTGCAATGTCAATATAATGTGTTATAATTACAAAATGCAACAACGCTCATGTTTTGGGTTGATGAGCCGGTTTTCATTTTTTTTAACCATGCAGCAGAGGACAGAGACGGAACAATGGAGATTGCAACAAAAATCCGCAAGATGAAGAAACGCGACGGCAGAATTGTCGACTTTGAGCCGGAGCGGATCGCGATCGCCGCGGGAAAGGCGCTGAAGGCCGCGGGAACAGCCAATGACAAGATCGCACGGAACATTGTGAAGGATGTCATTCAGGAACTCAAGGTTCGCGGATATGATTCGGAAGAGGCTCTCCCCGATGTGGAGCTGATTCAGGACCTGGTGGAACATGCGTTCATCAAGAAGGGGCTTTCCAAAGCGGCGAAACTGTATATTCTCTACCGCTCCCAGCACGAGAAGATGCGCGACGCCAAACACCTGATGATGGATGTGCAGGACCTGGTGGCAAGCTATCTGGGGCAGGAGGACTGGCGGGTCAATGAAAATTCCAATGCCGGATACTCCTACGCAAGTCTGCTGAACCACGTTTCCGGAGCGGTGATCGCGAACTACACGCTGGCGAATGTGTACCCGAAGGAGATTGCGGATGCGCACTCCAACGGAGATTTTCATCTGCATGATCTTTCGTGCGGGATTGTCGGGTACTGCGCGGGATGGAGTCTCCGGGAGCTGCTGGAGCGCGGATTCCAGGGAAGCGGCGGGCGTGCCAGCGCGTCGCCGGCGAAACATTTCGATACCGCGCTGGGGCAGATCGTCAATTTCCTTTCGACGTTGCAGACCGAGTGGGCGGGCGCTCAGGCGTTCAGCTCGTTCGATACGTTCCTCGCGCCGTTTGTGCGCCGCGACCAGCTGAATTACAAGCAGGTGAAGCAGGCGATCCAGCAGTTCGTGTTCGGGCTCAACATCGCCAGCCGCTGGGGGCAGACGCCGTTTACCAATCTGACGTTCGACTGGGTGGTGCCGGAGGATCTGCGGAACCATCCGGTGATCATCGGAGGAAAACTGCAGGAGGGCGATGTCTACGGGGATTATCAGAAGGAGATGGACCTGATCAACCACGCGTTCCTCGAAGTGATGGCGCAGGGCGACCGGGACGGACGGATCTTCACATTCCCGATCCCGACCTACAACATCACCCGCGATTTCAACTGGGACAGCGACAATGCGAAACTCCTGTTCGAGGTGACCGGAAAGTATGGACTTCCCTATTTCCAGAACTTCATCAACAGCGATCTCAAACCGGGCGACGTGCGGTCGATGTGCTGCCGTCTGCAGATGGATATGCGCGAGCTGCGCAACAAGACCGGCGGTTTGTTCGGCGCAGGAGAACAGACCGGTTCGATCGGGGTGGTCACGATCAACATGCCCCGGATCGGCTATGTCGCAAAGGATGAGAAGGAGTTCTTCGCCCGTCTTGATCATCTGATGGTGATGGCGAAGGATTCCCTCGAAATCAAGCGGAAAGTGGTGCAGAAGTATCTGGACGGGAATCTGCTGCCGTATACGAAGATCTATCTGCGGACGCTGGAGCATCACTTCAGCACGATCGGACTGGTGGGGATGAACGAGTGCTGTTTGAACTTCCTCGGACTGTCGATCTGCGACAAGGAGGGGCAGGAGTTCTCGATCCGCGTGCTGAAGCACATGGCGGAGAAGATCAAGGATTTCCAGGAGAGCACAGGGCATATCTACAATCTGGAGGCGACGCCGGCGGAGGGAACCAGTTTCCGTCTGGCCAAGATCGACCGGAAGCTCTATCCGGAGATCATCTGCGCCGGGGAGGACAATCCCTATTACACCAATTCGACGCAGCTTCCGGTGGGATATACGAGCGATCTTTTTGAGGCGCTGGACATGCAGGCTCCGCTGCAGCAGCTCTATACGGGCGGAACGGTGTTCCATGCGTTCATCGGGGAACGGATCGAGGATCCGGAGCTGGTGGCGTCGCTGGTGAAGCGGATTGCGGAAAATTACCGGATTCCGTACTTTACGCTGACGCCGTCGTTCAGCATCTGTCCGGTACACGGATACATTCCGGGCGAACACGCGTCGTGTCCGCTGGAGAAAGAGGCATAAACCCCGGCGCAACAACCGGATTCACTTCAAACAACAACACAACACAGGGAGAATCATCATGGCAAAGTGCGGTGCGAAAACAGAAATCTATTCCAGAGTCTGCGGTTATTTCAGACCCGTTTCCAACTGGAACAAGGGCAAGAAGGAAGAGTTCAAGGATCGGAAGACCTTTGAGGTTTCCGCCTGCTCCTGCAAGACTTCGGTGCAGAAATAAGTTTGTCTGTTTTCCGGGAATGCCGGGGAGGATCCTTTCCGGCATTCCCTTTTTCTTTTTCAGGACGAGATAAAATGATTGACATTCGTGGGCTGTTCCCGTTCAGTCTGGTGGATTATCCGGGAAAAATCAGCTGTATTCTTTTTTGCGGCGGATGCAATTTCCGCTGTCCCTTCTGTCACAATCCGTGTCTGGTGTTTGATCCGGCCAGCCAGCCGAAAATTACGGAGCCGCAGCTGTTTCATTTTCTGGAATCGCGGCGTCACCGGCTGGAGGGGGTCGTGATCTCCGGAGGAGAACCCACTCTCCAGAGCGGACTGCATGAACTGATGAGCAAAATCCGGCACGAGGAGTTCCTCGTCAAACTCGATACAAACGGAACAAGGCCGGAGACGGTGCGCGAACTGCTCGAAGATTCCCTGCCGGATGCGTTCGGAATCGACTACAAGGCGCCGGCGGCCGAATATGGGCGTCTGACCGGAACCGGAGACGCTTCCGTGGCGGAACAGGTCCATCAGACCATCCGGATGGCGGTGGAATCCGGACGGTTTCTCGATGTCCGCACCACCGTTCACCGGGAGCTGCTCTCCCCGGAAATGCTCGCTCAGATGCATCAGGAACTCCGGGAGCTCGGGGTCCGCAACTGGGTGCTCCAGCAGTTCAACCCCGTCGAGGTGATCGACGATGATCTGCCGGCGAAACCGACCTATTCCGATGCCGAACTGGTCCGGATCGCCCGTTCCCTCGGGGATGATGTCCATGTCCGCGGTCTGACCGGGCGAATCATCAGCCGCGCCTGAGCCCTCCCTCTTGCTTCATTTGCAGATTTGACGGCTTTGTTCTGCAAGCGGATCGCTGTTTTCTTGTTCTTTTTCAGGAATCGGAACGATCCGCTCTTGCCGCCGCTTTCCGATGGTGCTATGGTATTGCAGAAAGCCGGATTTCCGGAAATATCAGGAGGAAAGGAAGCCATATCATGCTGAAGAAATCGTTTTTCAACCGTCAGCAGACCGCGGTGACTCTGCTGATGAAAGGCGGCTCGGTCGATGAGATGATCGCCTGTGCGCGCGCGGCGGAATTCGAAGGGGCGGACGGGATCGCCGTGGAGCTCTGCGATCTTCCGCCGGAACAGCGGACCGCGGAGAATTTCCGCCGTCTGATGGATGCCGTCCATCTCCCGTTCATGTTCATTCTGTATCGGAACGACCGCTGGCTCAAGGACAACGACGAGGAGAGGCAGAAGTATCTGCTTTCCGCGGCGGAAAATGGAGCGGAGGTCATCGATGTGATGGGCGATCTGTTCGATCCCTCGCCGTTTGAGCTGACCCGGAATCCCATCGCGATTGAAAAACAGAAACGTCTGATCGAGGAGATTCATGCGCGGGGCGCCAAAGTGGTTATGTCCTCCCACATGTCCAACGACTTCCGGACGGCGGAGCAGGTCCTTGAGCACCTTCAGGAGCAGTCCTCCCGCGGCGCGGACATCCTGAAAATCGTGACCGGCGTCAACAACGAGGAGCAGCTGACCGAAGCCATTCGGACCACCATGCTCCTGAACCGTGAACTGAAGAAGCCGTTCATCCATCTCTGCAACGGCTCCTTCAGCCGTCTGCATCGGTTCATCGGACCGAAACTGGGAGTCTCCATTGCGTTTGCCGTGCACGACTACCAGTCGCCGAGTCTCCTTTACACGCAGCCGACCATCCGTGCCCTGAAGACCGTTCTCCAGAACCTCCCGTGGCACATTGACGACGTTCAGAAATAACAAGCCGCATTTTCAAGCCGGGCCCGGGATTTTTTCCCCGCCCGGCTCTCTTTTTTTCCGATCCGTCTCCGCGATCCCGGTTTCTCAGGGTGCGCAGTAGACCTCTCCGCATTCGAAGTAGCGTGTTTCAAACTGGGAGAAGCGCTCCTTCATCCATTCCGCGAGCAGCCGCATCCCTTCGCGTTCGGAAGGAATGTGACCGAGAATCATCAGCGATTTCCGGAATCCGAGCTGAGCCGCATCGCGCGCATATTCTCCGAGCTGCCATTCGCATGCCTCCCCGGTCAGAACCAGATCAATATCCGGATTGCGCAGTTCGTCGAACACCCCGCCCGGCGTTCCAAAGCAGAGCGAGAGATTCGTGCAGGGCTGATCGACGGCTCCGCACAAACGGATATTCTGTGCATTCCCTTTTATCCGAAACTGTCTTGCCAGCTCCCGCGGCGTCATTGCCTCCTTCAGGCGGAAGCGGTTGACCGCCGGCCGGGGACCTTTGATCCATTCCCCTTCCAGTCCGAAAAAACGGATCTGCCCTTCACAGATCATGTCCTTGTACTTGACATGAGGGTGATCGTGATACCGCCAGATCGCCAGGCCCGATGCGGAAAGAAGATCCGCTTTTGCCTGCGTGACCGGATCATCCGGAATCCGGCGGTCGTAATGATCGTAGAAGGTCGGTTCGTGAACGATCAGAAACTCTGCACCCCACACGCTGACTTCGCGGATGATCTCCGGCGTGGCGAACATGGAAACCGCCACTTTGGTCAGTTCGGTTTCCGGATTGCCCGTTTTCAGTGTGTCGCAGGATTTGGAGTAGTCGTGAGGACCCCCATCCTGGCACCAGAGAAACAGCTCATTCATCAGTTCCTGAATGTTCATGCGAAACACCCTCCTTTTTTTCTAGTTCAAATCCAGCGGGAACGAGACCTCCGCCAGAGTTTTTGCTCCGAACAGCAGCATGACGATCCGGTCAAATCCGAGCGCACAGCCCGACGACGCGGGGATTCCCGCCCGGATCGCCTCCAGAAATTCCGTCGCCTCCGGATACGCCGGAAGACCGCTCTCCACCCGCTTCCGGTTGCAGCGCAGAAACCGTCTTTCCTGTTCCTCCGGATCCGTCAGCTCTCCGTACGCATTGGCGATTTCGACTCCGTGAATATAGATCTCCCACCGTTCCGCCAGTGTCGGATCCTCCGCCTTCGGACGGGCGAACGCCCCGAACCGGATCGGATAGTCGATCAGAACACAGGGGACGTCTTTCGGCAGTTTCGGCTCAACCTGTTCCACAAGAACGGTTTCAAATCGAGCCTCCTCCTCCGCACAGCGGTCGGCATCCTCGTTTGCGAACGCCCGGAACGCATCGCGGACGGAGAAAATCTGCCATTCCCCCGAAACGTCGCAGACCTCCCGCGGGACCCGCAGTTTCTCCGCCAGAAAGCGGATCATCTCTTTCGTGAAATCCAACATCTCCCGGTAATCCGCCCCCGCCATGTACCACTCCAGCATCGTGAATTCCTGTCGATGCAGACGGCCGTTTTCTCCGGCCCGGAAGCAGGGGCCCAGTTCATAAATCCGTTTCATTCCCGCCGCCAGGAGCCGTTTCATCTCCAGCTCCGGCGAGGAGCGCAGAAACAGCCCGCTTTCCAGACGCGGCGCCTCAATATACTCCTCCGCCGCAGGAGCGCGGATTGCCACCGGCGTCTCCACTTCCACGAATTCCCTCTTCCGGAAAAACTCCCGGACAAGGGAAAGGGCATTCGAGCGGAACTCGAATGCCCTGATGCGGTTCGACAGGTCTGCCAGAGAATCAGGCTTTGTTGACGCGTTCGGCATATTCGCCTGTACGGGTGTCGATTTTAATGGTGTCCCCGGTGTTGATGAACAGCGGGACCATCAGTTCATAGCCGTTCTCAATCTTGGCGGGTTTCATCACATTGGACGAAGCCGTATCCCCGCGTGCTCCCGGTTCCGTTTCGGAAACCACGGCGATGTACCAGGTCGGCAGCGTGATGTCGATCGGCGTTCCGTTGAAGAACACGGCGGAGCAGAGCGCATCTTCCACGAGGAATTTGCTTTTGTTGCCGAGTTTTTCCCCCGGGATGCGGATCTCTTCATAGGTCTCGGAATCGCTGAAGACGAAGTTGTCCCCTTCCTGATAGATGTAGTGCATTTCGCGCTCTTCCAGGTCCGGTTTTCCGACTTTGTCCACCGGGCGGAAGGTCCGGTCCATTCCAGCGCCCGTCACCAGATTCTTGAGTTTGCAGCGATAGAGCGCCGTTCCTTTTCCCGGCTTGCAGAAGTCGAAGTCCGTAATGACCCACGGCATGCCGTCGATTTCGATTTTGAGTCCTTTTTTCAGATCAGATGCGCTGTACATGGTTACCTCTTTGATTGAGTTGAATACGATTTTCAAGCCTTATAATATAGCACTGCGCATGAGAAAAAGCAAGCGGACTCTTTTCTTTAATCCCGGCTTCCGGTGTCGGTTTTTCCTGTTTCGTTTTCCTCCATCCGCGGCTGTTCCGGGAGGATCCGGGAGAAGGCGATCAGCATGGCTCCGCGGATGATCAGGATCAGTCCGGCGATCCACAGCA
>ERZ824600.4051-NODE-4051-length-13308-cov-3.726326_pt1 | contig 13308 bp, 10 predicted proteins | sample MGYA00519933_ERZ824600 | MGnify/ENA primary metagenome ERZ824600 (study PRJEB31778, sample SAMEA3449178) | human gut metagenome | biome: human gut; feature: human-associated habitat; material: faeces | place: United Kingdom | collected 2010/2012 ... | reverse complement strand
TTGCAACCATATTACCATAAGATTCTTTTCCATTAATACTATTTGCAAATTCTTTATTAAAACCATCTAATTGAGCAGTCAAAGCTTGAGCATTTGCAAGATTTGATTGAAGTTTTCTATAACCCTTTGCAAGGTTAGGGTCATACTCTACTCCAAAAATCTCTTTAAATTTTGTTTTAAATGCAGCTTCACCACCGGATTTACGGGCTTTATCTAATTCACCCATAGATTTTTCGAATGTTTTAAGATCGGCTTTTACATTTTCATCCAAATTATCTGAACCAACGCACCATTTTAAACCTTCATAAAGATCTGCACACCAACCATCCTGATCAAGTTGTTTCTGCAAGTTTGCTTTATTCTCACTTAGAGATTCATTCATAATACCTATTGTATCATCAATTGCATTATCATTAGCTGCAAGCCTTTTTTCCGTTTTTGTCATTGCTTCTGCAGTATGAATTGCACCAATCACGTTCTTAACAAGTCCGTCAAGTTTTTCTGTCGAACAGTATCCAACACCCATTGACCAGTATGAGTTAAGTTCATTTACACAATCATCTAGCTGCTGTTTTGCTCTTTCATCAGAGATTCCTGAAGATTTTGCTCTTGCAATCAAAGCATTAATAATTTTTGATTCAGCATTTCTTCTTGTCTCCATAGAATTTCCGGTTTCATCCATTATACCTTCAATCAATGATTCATCAGGAGAGATTTTATTATATTGTTCAATTACTCCTAAAACATTATCTTTATTAACTTTTGCCAACGCATTTTGGAATTCTTTTGATGAAACTCCGCCGGCATTGTCATCCAATCCTTTATACATAGCATTAGCTAATGTTTTACCGGTATTTGCTTCATGTTTTGCTTTTGCGGCCATAGCAGTTCTTTCTCTGCCAATTTGACGTGAATTAAAACCATCACGAAACTCTTTAGACACAGTGACATTAACTTTTTTCCCAACAAGTTCACCATCTTTTATATTAGGATTAAGTTTTTTCAACTCATCAATTCTCAATTGCATTTCATATTTATTCGGGTTTTTGTTCCCCTCATTTGCAAATAAGCCTCTTGCCAACTTTTCATAAGTATCATGTTTTTTCTCAGTCCAGGACATACCAACACGAGCTTCTAAATCTGCTTGAGCTGCATCTTTCATCTGTTTCTGTTCCTCAGCAAAAGCTTTATATTTAGCTTGAGCAACTTCTTTTGAATCTCTGCCTTGTAAGGCTTTTGCATCAGCAGAAAGTTCACCAGGAACAACTAAATCATCACCTGCCCAGCCTCTGACTTTGCCGCCATTAGCTTCTAATATTGCTTTCTTTGTTGTACCAAATTTTTTAGCTAATGTGTCAATGCTTTCACCATTTTGTAAAACAACTTTTGTATTACCTTTGCCGTCATATTCGACGTTGTATGTTTTACCATTAACAGTTTTAGTTTGAGAAAGTTTATGCCCTTCTGCATTGAAATTTGTTGTTGAAGTATTACCTTTTGAATCTTCTACAAATTCAGTTCTTGAACCATCTTCTGCGAATGTACGAGTTGTTGTTTTATCTTTTTCTTTTATAACTTCAGATTGAACTTTGCCATCTTTGATTTGTTGTACTGTATCTTTACCAGCTTCTTTAATATTTGCGGTTACAGTACCATCTTCGTTATAAGTATAATCTGTTCTTTTTTCTTTTGCTTCGATTCCTTTATTTTCTACTTTTGACTCAAGTCTTTCGTTGCCTTTTTCATCTATAGTGTAATTACTCACTGTAGTTTCGCCAACCTCTACGGTTTTTGTTTTGGGCTGACCATCTTCATAATTTGTTGTACTAACTGAATTTTTTGTATTATCAGTAACAACTTCTTTTACAGGTTTTCCATTTTCATAATTAACAACAGTAGTATTACCTGTTTCTTTCTCTGTAGATACTTTTGTTGATGGAGTCTGCCCATCTTCTTCATATTCAGTTTCTACAGTATCACCATTTGGATTGGTAACACTATCTTTTAATAACTTTTTATTTTCGTATAAGAATCTTGTTGTAGTATTTCCATTTTCATCAGATTGAGTTATATTTGAAGATTTATCAGGATTTATAACTTCTTGAGTACCATCTTTATAGGTTAAATGAATAGTTTTTTGGCCATCTTTTTCTACGACTTTTGTATCTTTTACATTTTCAGTATTTATAGCATATTGTTGTAAAAATTTTAAAACATCTTTTTTAGATAATTCTTTTAAATTATTTTCTTTTAAAAATTTTCTTGCTTCTTTGCGAGAAACATGAGAATCTTCAGATTTATCAAGTTGAGATGAAAATTCTTTCATTTCTTTGTCATCAATCACACCATTTTTATCTTTATCTATTGCATTAAAAATAGATTTTTCTTCTTCTGTTTTCAAATTTTCTTTTTTGAGACCACCACCAAATTTAGATAAATCAACACCCTTTTTACCAAATCTTTCTACATTCAAATCTGCCATTTTCTGTAACCTTTCATGATTTTAATACTGCTTAATTAGTAGTATCGAAATTCAAGAAAGCTTTCTTTAATAAAAAAATGTATAAAACCCCTTTCATATCATATCATATCATATCATATCATATAGGGCATTATATCTGGATTTTAGCCATATAAAACTCAAGTTTACATTTTGTTACAATACTCAAATTTATATCTATTTATTAAGACGTGATATATCTAAATTCAAAGTATGTTTTGATTGTTCATAGATAGTTTTTTGAAAATCTGTTATATATTTAGGACTTATATTATGTTTTGCAAAAATACCTTCATGATACAGGTCAATGAGTCTATCCAAATATTTCTGACAATTTTCTCGTGCTTCAGGATGCAATTTCAATTGAGTGAGAAAATCTATATTTTTTCTATTGGAATTTGTTCTAGTAGTTGCTCCGCCAAAATTTGACAGGGCATCTGCTCCACCGCAAGATTTTGGGAAAATATGCTCAACAGAAGCCAATGATGGCCATAACAATCTGTGTCCTATTTTATCCGGAGGCTCTGCTGCTGTTTTTAAAACATATGCAGATAAACTTTCCTGTGATGTAGGAAGTTTCTGGGCAATAGTTATTAATTTTTCTTGAAGTTTTTTATCCGGCAAATCGTTTATAATTTTTGCCAAATCATAAATAAAAGCCTTTCTTGAAAAAGGAATAATTATTTCTTCTCTTGTTAAACGGGATTTTGAAACCTCTATCAAATTTTTCAACTGTTCGTTATTTTTTAGTACAGATTTTTTTAAAATAACATCAAGAAAATTTACAATTTGCTTTTGATTTTCGATAGTTTTCGGATTCGTTGAATTTGCAAGCCATTTTGATTCTTTTATCAATTTATTAATCACTTTTTTTGCTTTTGTATCTTCCCCTTTTACAATATCCTCTTTTATTTTTGACAATTTATACTTAAATTCGTATGAACTAAATGGAATAATAATAGGACGTTCATTTAATTTTTTGTCTGTTTCACACATTAATTTTTTAAATTGATTCTGATATTGAACAGGAAGTGCATACGAAGCTTCTGTTAATTCATGAAAAATTGGAGCCTGTTTTTTACGCAGCCGACGCTTATACACAGGTTCAACATCTTTAAGAATTTCCTGAATATTTTTATCAGGATTAACTTTTGCACGTTCTTTTATAATTTCTAAGACTTTGGCTTCTATACCGGTAAAACTTTCTTTATACGGTTCTAAGACCTCTAAAACCTGAGAGGCAGGACGCGAAAAAGTTTGATTTTTTAACATTTTTGTTAAAACTTTAGGATCAATCATCGGGATACCGCTATACATACACGGAAGACCATAACTAAACAAAGCTCTAAGTTTAGAAGAATTTCCTATGGAAGAAAAAGATACAGGATAAATATATGGTAAACCGCTCAATTCATCAATTTGATTATATGAAATTTGAGTATCATTTTTATGCCCCTGTCCGGATTTGACACCGGACGTGCAGTTATTCAAACTATTAAAATATACTGCAGGAACTTTCATACTCTATCCTTATATATGCATACTTATATCACCATTAACACAGTTTTCTGAATTTAATTTTAGTATTTACCTGTACACTTTCTAATATCCAATGATAATATCGGCATTTCCCTATAAAACTTTAACATACAAATAAAAAGATTTACTCAATGTAACAATATTAAAACAATCCGTCATTTTCATATTCAGATGAAAAATATGACATCGAAGGACATTTCCCAAAATTTTCGAGAATTGCTTTATCAAGTTCCTCTGTTGCGACAATTTTACCATTCACAAAATTTATACCTTGAGAAGTTATCGTACCTTGTTCTTTATCTTCTTTTGTCTCTTTTGTTTTTATATCATTTTTATTTTTTGCCATATGCTGTTTTGTTTTACTCTCTTCCTGCGCAAGAATTGATTTTAAATATCTCCTATACTCTTGATTTTGATATAAATTTCTTGATATGTCATTCATAACAATCGCAACATACTGCTGCGTAGCAGAATTTTCATCCAGCGCAGAAATTAAAGTTGAAGCCTTATCAATTTCATCATAAGCTTCCTGATAATGTCCGAGTTTTCTTAATAAAACAGCCAGATTATAGTGAGCCTCATAGTTCATAGGAGCAATATTTATAGCCCTGCAATAGCATTTGCCAGCCTCATCATAATTTCCGGAAATATGATATGCAAGTCCTAAATTGTATTGGGTATCATAGCTTTTTGGATTAATCGCAATAGATTTTTGATAAGCTTTAATAGCTTTTGCGAGATATTTTCTCTGTAATTCCCAATTATCATTTGAATACAAAGACTTTAGCCTGTAAGCAACCCCTATATTATAATATGCGATAGCTTTATTATGTTTATAACTTACTCTATTATTATAAATATACGGAATTGACAATAATTTTCTCTTAGTCTTTATAATTTCATTATACTGCTTGAGTGCAGTATCAAAATCTCCAAGTTTCTCAGAAGCTATAATTCCATAGTTCATTCTGGCAATCATCATCCTAGGATTATGTTTAAAAGCTTGAGAATAAGCGTACAATGCAGAATAATAATCTTCATAAGACACATAAATATTACCTAAATTATACCATGCGCCATAATGCTGCGGATAAAGTTTTAAGCCTTTATTATAAAACCCTATAGCTTTCTGCATTTTCATTTGTTTATAGGCTTTATCACCTTTATAAACATAATACATGCCCGTTACTTTATCAGCCTGATGCTTTACAAATTGTTGATTAAAATATGCGGCAATACAGATTGCAGCAATCACAAATAAAGAAAATAAAGCTGATAAAAGTTTCTTCAAAAGATGGATATCCTATTTAATTTGTATACATAATAATGATAAACAAATTCGGTAAAAACAACATCAGCTAAATAATGTATCCGTCATTGCGAGGGGGCTTCTGCCAACGTGACAATCCACTAATGTACAACAAGGTCATGCTGAACTGCCATGTCATGCTGAACTTGTTTCAGCATCTCATGATAATAGATTCCGAACAGAGTTCAAGGGGAAAACAAAAATTCCTAACAAACACACTGTAACATATCGTAACATTATTTAACTAAAAAGCAATTTTTACAAACAGAAATTGTTTATAAAAGTAAGGTAGGTTAAAAGGTTAATATTTTTTGGAGGTTAAGTATGGTTAGTAATGTTAACGCACTGAATGGAATTACGCCGTCAGGAACATTTCAGTATAATCCATACACTTCATACGATTTGGATTACATGGACTTAGACTATAGCACATATCCAATGGGGATGAATGGAAGTATATTTAATTCTGCACCGGGCCTGATACCAATGGCTCCAGGCGGAGGGTGGAATAATCAATCATACTTTGATAATATGAAAGATTACCAAAAATTTTACATAGACTATAATATTGATCAGCAAAAAATGCAAAGGAATGCAGATTTACGCACAAACGCATCTGTTGAAGGAATTGTAGGTGCAGCAAACAACTTAAAAGATAAAATTCTGCAAAACGAACAAGATCAAATTCCAAAAGCATTTCAAGCTTATGTAGACAGTGTTGCAAGAGCTTATGGAGAAGGGACTCCGCAAGAAATTAAAAGCAGAGCATTATCTATATATTCAAACTTAAACGGAGGTAAGTCACTCATCAGAGACTTACGTGAAAATAGTCATAGTTCAGCCCTCCAAGGTTTTATACAATCACTCACTTTTGGAGCATACTACCAAAATTCAGCAGAAGATAATATTTCTCAAATTACCGGGCAGCCTGTAGGTACCGGAGAAAAAACAATGCAAAATATTGGTAGAATCGGCGGAGCTGCAACAGTAGGAGGTTTAACATATGCTCTTACTAATCATATTGGCAAATTAAAAGGCAAAGCAGGAATTATAGGACTAATTGCAGGCGCAGTAGCAGGTACGCTGTCATTTTTAACAGGAAAGGCAACAACCTAAAAAAAATTATAAATATACGATAACTCCCCTTATACAAAGCCGGTAAGAAATTATCGGCTTTTTTATTTTCATATTACTACTTTATATTTTTAAGTATGTATTTAAAATAATCAGAATCTTCTTTTGCCTTTTGGGCACAGGCCATACCATTATATGAATTGTTTGAATTTACGCTGCAATATTTATCCATATCCTGATAAGTTGTATTAGGTTCACCGCTCACTGCAATTTCACCCTCTCTAAACTCTAATGCAAATAAATCATATCCCAGCCTGTTGGGCTTTCCATTATAACCATTTAAATCAAAGAAAACATGCAAAACACGACCATTAAAATTAAATAATAATAACGTTCCATCCTGCAATAATAACTCTCCGGCATCAAGTTCCGAACTTGGGAAATTAGCTGTGCCTATGATATTTTTGTAAGACGAAGTTTTGAAATTAAAACAAGGTGCATTTTTTACCCCCTCAAAATAATTTCCACAATCAAGAGGAGCCTGTAAATATTTACTAAAAGTTTTATAAAATAATGTATCCGGAGTAGATGGATAATCCGCAGGATTCAAAGATACATCATCTGATTCCATCAATTTAAAAGCCTGTTGAATTACAGAATATGTTTTAAGAAACCGGGCACGCATTTTATGAGCTTTATAATTTGTTATCAGCCCTGGAATTGTAATAGCTGCAACAACTCCGATAATCCCAAGTGTAATCAATACTTCTGCTAATGTAAAACCTTTCTTCATATTGATAGCCCTCCATGACTTTATAATAAATTATAATATAAATTATATTATATTATAATTTATTTATCAATATAGCATTGATAAAATGCTAATATGCTAGATAATATTTTCCTTAAAGAATTTGGATTACGCTTAAAAATTTATCGTATGAAACGGAACCTGACTCAAGCACAACTTGGAGAACTAATTGACGTATCAGAACACAGATTAAGCCAAATCGAAAATGGTAAATGCAACATAACACTTAAAACAGTAAACAAAATTTCAAATGCTTTAAACATTCCATCCGTTAAACTCTTCCAATTCGAGGAATAAAAAAATTCCTGCTAAAAGGAGTAATAGCAGGAAATAGTTCAGTAAAAGAGACATCTGATAATATTATTATCCCATTTTGAAAATCGTCAAATTTTTAGATATGAAAATTTACAAAGTTAACACAACACGAATTTGTGGATATTTTGAAAAGTTTAGACTATAATTTTGGTATGAAAAAATTACTTATTATACTATTAATATTATGCGGAGCTTTTACTAACACAGTATTTGCCGCCGTTCCGTGGAAAAAGAATGAAGTACAAGAAGTCACTGTCGACCCGACTTCAGAACAAGCTAAAGCTCTATATGCTCAAAACGATATTGATGGAGCATTTAAACTTCTACAGGGAAAACCCGAAGAATCTCGTTCTGCTGAAGATTGGCTGCTTATTGGAAATATTCTTCAAGACAAAGACAAAATCGATGAAGCTGTTTATATGTTTAACAAATCTATTCAAACAGACCCGAAATATTATAAAGCCCACTATAATTTAGGCTATATTTATCTAATTCAGGAAAAACCTAATATGGCCCTTGATGAATTCAAAAAATCCGTAAAATACAAAGATGATTTTGCCTACGGTTATTATAATATAGGCTGTGCTTATTTAAAACTAAAAGAATACAGAAATGCCAGATATAATTTTTTCAGAGCACTTGATTTAAAAAATAATGAACCAAATATATATTACAATTTAGCATATACATTTAAAATGCTAAATAACGAAAAACAATCTAAAACATACTTAGATTTATACAATCAAATGATGAAACAAGGACAGTAAAATGAGCTACAAAGGTATAATTTTTGACTTTAATGGAACTTTATATTGGGACTCAGACAAACACAAACAAACATGGCGTGAATATTCAAAAAAACTTCGCGGAACTCCGTTCTCCGATGAAGAAATGATAAAATACATGTTTGGCAGAACCAATGAACAAATTATTAAATATGCAATAGGCAAGCAGCCAACTCCTGAAATGGTTGAAAAATTTGGTCAAGAAAAAGAAGCTCTGTACAGAAAAATGGCTCTTGAAGATAAAGAAACTTTTCATTTAGCAGATGGAACCGAAGAATTTTTAGACTTTTTAAAAGAAAATAATATACCAATGACGATTGCCACAATGTCAGACTGGGGTAACGTGGAATTTTACATAAAACATTTCCATCTTGAAAAATGGTTTGAGATTGACAAAATTGTATACTCAAACGGAATAATTCCGGGTAAACCAGCACCTGATATTTACAAAATTGCAGCAAAAAATTTAGACTTAAAACCGAAAGAATGTATTGTTGTTGAAGATGCATTATCAGGCATTGAATCAGCCAGAGCAGCCGGAATAGGCAAAATCATTGCAATCTGCTCTGAAGAAAGTCCGGAATTATATAAATCTATCCCTTGCGTCAGCGGAATAATCAATAATTTCAAAGAATTTGATAAAACATTATTTGAAATTCCAAACAAAACATTCTGAGCTACTAAATGCCCTGACGACTCCGATTTTGGATAATAATCGAATCCGAATGAGATGAGATTCCGAAATACCGAGTAGGAACAGAAAATTACGTTTCGTAAACTCAACTAATTTTCTAATCAATTCGGTATGACAGATATACTTTGACTTATCAGATGCTGAACTGACGGAACGTCACCCTGAATTTAGTTCAGGGTCTCAAACTTGAATACATATTTGGCAAAAATTTATAGAAATTCCAAAATAAAAACTAATTCCATGGATAATCAGAACTAATTTTCAATCCATCTTTAAAAATTACAGCAGCACAAGCAGTTCCAACACCAGGTCTGGCTCCTCCATAGGCATATATTGTGGCTTTTTTATTACACCCTCTGGCTAAATTTGTACTAAGTAACTCCTCCCGAGAATATTGCATATGCGGAACTCCTCCGGAATCATAACCCCCAGGATAAATGCCATTTGCAATCTGAGTAGTTTTAACTGCGGAATAAGAATTGTTAAACAAATAAAAAGAAAATACATCTTTTCCCATAACATTACGGGAACTCTTACCATTAATATCAACAATAATAGAGATAATATCAAAATTTCCATCATCAACCTTATTAAAACCCAATACCATACCATTGTTAAGAACAATACTATAAGGCACAGTATTTGTCATTTTCACACCTGCCAAATCATAATAACCGTTGAAATCACCTGACTGCCAGCAGCCATCAGACATTTTGGTACAAACTTGAGCTACTTTTAAATATGGTAAAAAATATTTTTGAGCAAATTCTTCAATAGGCAAGGTTGTATCAAAAAAAATTGCACCCTCCTCATCAGTTTCTGCAGTATACATTTTAACAGCTTGAGATAATATTGATTGAGCCTCTAAAATACCTGCAACAGCAGCCTTTTTCTGGTATACAGTTATAACATTAGGGATTGTTAAAGCAGCAACAACACCTACAATACCCAGGGTAATTAAAATTTCAGATAATGTAAAAGCAAAACGTTTCATAAATCTCCTATTTAGCTAATTAAGAATAAATTATATTTAAAAACATGATAATTATAGCTATATAACTATAATATGTCAATCACCTTGAAATAATACAAAACAACAATTAACATTAAATAATGGATTATAAATTTGAAGAGATAAAAATTATTGATTTCATAAAAACACTGGCTATTTATAAAGGTACTTCATTGCGTAAACTTATTACTAAACTTGCAATAAACAAAAACACCAGTGATTGCTATTCCAATTTTTACGCAAAACTAAAAAAAGAAACAATTAAATTTTCTGAAGTTGCAGATATTGCAGAAACTTTAGGATATGAAATAATATTTAGAGATAAAAAATAACGATTTCTAATAAAAAAGACTTTCTAAATATTGAAAGTCTTTTTTATTATCTATTATCTATAGCTTAATTACAGATTTATCAGCTTTTTTAGGTCTTTTTATAATCCTGCCACGCTCTTCAATACGCTTTTGTCTATACCCATAAAAAGCGTATATCAACAAACCAACAAACAGCCATAATGCAAAATATGCTGAAGATGTCTTAAGTGTTTTCAAAGAAAATACAATCAACACTCCGCAAATTAAAATTCCTGCAATAGGGAACCAAGGACAGAATGGGACTTTAAATGGTCTTTGGCGATTTGGTTCTGTTTTTCTTAATATCAATACAGCTAAACAAATAATCACAAAGGACGTAAATGTTCCAAAATTACAAAGAGCTGCAGAAATATTTAAATCCATAAACAAGCCGCAAACAATTACAACCAGACCAGAAATCCAGGTCATAACATGAGGAGTTCTAAATTTTCTGTGAATTAATCTCCAAGATTTAGGTAAAAATCTGTCTCTACTTATTGCATAAAGAATTCTTGTTGTACCTAATTGATAAATTAAAAGAACTGAAGTTAGAGCGCATAAAGCACCCACAGATATTAAACCTGCAAACCAATCTTTACCAATATAACTCATTGCATGCGCGATAGGAGCCTGAATATCAATTCTATCAACAGGTACAATTCCTGTTAAAACTAAAGCTACAGAAACATATAAAATAGTACAAATAACCAAAGTTCCAAGAATGGCAATAGGTAAATCTCTCTGCGGATTTTCTGTTTCTTCGGCTGTAGTTGAAATAGCATCAAATCCAATATAAGCAAAGAAAATCAAAAATGCACCCATTATCACTCCGGACGGATCAGTCGGGAAAAACGGAGTCCAGTGTTCAGGTTTAACATAGAAAGCGCCAACTATAATAAATGATAAAATCATAAACATATTTACACCAACCATTATACTTGCAACCCTTGTAGACTCTTTTACTCCACGTACAAGAAGCATTGTTAAAACCAGTACAATTGCTACTGCCGGTAAATTTATAGCAACAGGGATATGCCCGAACAAATAAGGTATTTTATCATGAATATCCCAGTTATTATTATGACATATAGCTGCCATTGTTTTGTAATCGCATCTTAACCATAATGGAAAATTAACAACAAAATCAGGCAATATATGCTTAAAGCCTTTTAAAAACTGAACAAAATAACCTGTCCAGGCACTTGCTACAGTAATATTACCAATAGCATATTCAAGCATCAAAATCCAGCCAACCATCCATGCCATAAATTCACCCATTGTGGCATATGTATAAGTATAAGCGCTTCCTGCTACCGGTATCATTGCCGCAATTTCAGAATAACATAATGCAGAAAATACACATGCAACAGCTGCCAACACCATTGAAATAACAATAGCCGGCCCTGCTCCTGCACTTTCTGTGCTGCCTGTAATTGCAGTACCGATAATCGTAAAAATACCTGTACCTACAACAGCACCAATACCAATTACTATAAGATCAAAAACATTTAATGTTTTTTTTAATTCTGAACGTTTGCTTGTATTTATCAAATCGTCCATACTTTTTTTCTTAAATATATTTCGGCAAATCTGTTTTAAATCCATTTATTTCGTTACTTCCTGTTGTTCTGTAATTCCATGTACTAATTCTTTATGGATTTTATTTTCATTATTTCTATTTTTGATAAATCCATACAATAAATAAATTATAGCACCTACTCCAAGCCATACAGGGAATAACAACGCGGAACTGCCAGCCTGTAATGATTTATAAACCATTAACCCGCCACAGCACAAAATACCTAGTGTTGGAGTCACCGGAGAAAACGGAACTTTAAACGGTCTTGGACGATTTGGATCTGTCTTTCTCAAAATAAGAACCGCAACACATACGATAATAAATGAAGTAAATGTACCATAATTACAAAGTTCAGCCGCAACATCCAAATTCAATGTTAAAATTCCAACAACAGCCAAAATTCCAACTGTCCAGGTTAATAAAACAGGAGTTTTAAATTTAGGATGTATAGCTTGAAATCTTGAAGATATAAAATGATCTCTGCTCATTGCAAAAAGAATTCTTGTAGCTGCCATTTCTAAAACCAACAATACTGATGTTAAACCGGCTAAAGAACCGACAGATATCAATCCTGCTGCCCAATTCTGATGAGCCATAGTCATACAATATGCCATCGGAGCCTTTAGAAACTCTAATGGAACAGGACCTGATGTTTTTTGCATACCGGTTAAAACAAGAGCTACTAATACATACACAACTGTAGTTATCAATAATGATCCGATAATACCTATCGGTAAATCTTTTTGAGGATTTTTACACTCTTCAGCAGCAGTTGCCAGAGCATCAAAACCAATATAAGCAAAAAATATTAAAAACGCACCTGCAAAGATACCTTCAGCACCATGCGGAGCAAAAGGCGTCCAATTTGAAGGTGTAACAAAGAATGCACCAGCAAGAATAAATAAAGCAATAACTGCTAATTTAATAAATACCATTAAACCAGCCATTTTTGCAGAATCTTTAGTACCTTTGACTAAAATTGCAGTCATTAATAAAACTATTAAAATAGCCGGTAAATTTATACAAACCGGAACCCCGAACAATCTTGGAACATAAAGATTAGGGTCTTCTGCCACAAGCTTAGATACTGTAAATACATCATTTGTTAACCAAACCGGCGGATGTGCAAGCCAAGCAGGTAAAACTTTATCGAATCCTGCCATGAATTGAATAAAATGATTTGACCAAGCACAAGCAACTGCAATAAAACCAATTGCATATTCAAGCATCAAGACCCGGCCGACCATCCAAGCCGCAAATTCACCCAACGTTGCAAAGGTATATGTATACGCCCCGCCAGCCACTGGAATCATTGTTGCAAATTCAGAATAACATAATGC
>ERZ824600.4050-NODE-4050-length-13310-cov-3.231309_pt1 | contig 13310 bp, 9 predicted proteins | sample MGYA00519933_ERZ824600 | MGnify/ENA primary metagenome ERZ824600 (study PRJEB31778, sample SAMEA3449178) | human gut metagenome | biome: human gut; feature: human-associated habitat; material: faeces | place: United Kingdom | collected 2010/2012 ... | reverse complement strand
TATCGGTCACAATGAATGTGTACACGCATATCGGATTCGATGATGCTGAGGAAGAGTTGAAGCGGATGGAAGAGTTTAGGAAGGCACAGGCGGAGGTTGAAAAGAAAAACGATGCAAAAGCGGTATCGCAAAAAATGTTTAAGGTAATTTAATATAAAAGGGATGACGCTCTGGTTTAGACTAGGGCGTTTTTTCTGTGGAAAAGAAGTGAAAATGACGATATAATATGATACAGGATAAGTTGCGATTTGGAGATGAGATAATGAATATATACGAATTATTGAATAAAATTGTAGTGAATAGAAGACATTCGCTGTCGGCCAATTTGTTTACTGAAGAAGCTAGGGAAGAATTAGATGAGAACGAAAAACATATTTTTGATTTGTTGAGGAATATATCTTCTCTAGGAACAAAAATTAATAATAAAGGAATAGAATTTCATCCAATTTTTGTAATGTCCGATGGTAGTCGGACTTTTTCGATAGATGATATATCTGAAGATGATTATTTTGTGTTGCAGAATTTGGAATTGGATAAAATACCTTTGATCTTACGTGCGTTGATTGCAGATCTACTGTGGACTAAGAAAAAGAAATTTGATGCAGCTAAAATTGCAGCAGATGCATATTGGCAATTATTTAAGCTGTGGTATAAGGACGAAGATAATATTGGTACGCTTGATATGATTCGCAGAGCAGTGTGTATTTCAGTGCAAACAAAGCAAACTGCATTGTATAACGAAATACAAGAGTGGTTTAAGGAGTTTATAGATACTAGGGCAGCAAGTACAGAGGGCTTTTTTGCATTGAGAGTAATGGAATTGTTCTTTGAACAAAAGCATTTTGACGTATCGGTAATTTTGAAAGTATTAGATGATTTGATTGAAGAAAACAACGATAATATTGCAAAGGTAGAACAAGCTTATGAGTTAAAAGTGGAATGTTTATTTAAATTGCAGAGAAAAGAAGAAGCAACGCAAAATAATATTTTGTTGGCAGATTATTATATAAAATTTGCTGAGAAAATATTTCAGAAGGATATACAAGGAGCGTTAAGAGCTGTTAATTTTTTTCAAAAAGGAATAATATTATATCGGAATAATGGAGAGCCAGAAAAGGCAGAAACTACTCATAAAAGGCTTGTTGAAATTCAGAGAGAAATCCCCAAAATAATGGTGCCGTTTTCTATTGAATTAGATATTAAAGGTGTTGTCGACAATCTTAAAGTTAATATGGAGGGTCTATCGTTTGAGGAATGTGTAATTCGGCTGACTCAAATGTTTGTGTTTGAAAAGCAGGAGGATATTAAAAAACGTGTAATAGAAGAATTTAAAGATAATCCGATTTCACATTTGTTTGGTAAGAGTTTAATAAATGCTCAAGGACAAACAGTGCTGGCATTACCACCACTTGATATTCATGATCCAGAAAAAGATCCGAAACTTATGGAACTACATATGTATCAAAATGCATTGGAAAAGCAAAAAGTTACGGGTGATATTTGGATGAAGAATGCTTTGCTTATAATAAGAGATAAATTTGTTATTAATAAATCTATGGTGGAGTTTTTGATTAAAGATAATCCAATTATTCCAGATGGAAGAGAAAGAATTTTTCAAAGCGGATTATACATGTTTTTGAACGGAGATTATTATGAAGCATTACACATTCTTGCACCACAGGTAGAAAACCTTTTTAGAAATATTGCACGAGAGGTTGGAGGCTTAACAGTAACATTGGAAAAAGATGGTTCGTCAATGGAAAAGGTATTGAGTTCAATTTTTTCTTTGCCAGAATTATTAGATTGCTATGATAATGATATTTTGTTTACATTTAGAGGGCTGCTAAACGAGCAATCTGGTGCTAATATACGAAATGAAATTGCACATGGCATCATAAGTGAATATGCTTGCTCTACAGGTGTTTGTCTATATTTTGGTGTGGCAGTTATAAAGTTACTTTCGCTTACATCATCTTCGTGTTATCGGATATTAAAAAATAGTGAAAAGCTAAAGCATTTTGAAATGCCAGACAAGGACGCACTCAAAGTAGTTAAGTGATATTGTGAAAATCCTTAGTAGTAAGCCTACCTCGTTTTACTACCAATTTTACTACTAACAGGTAGTAACAACTTGCTCCATCTTGCCCTATTTTGCCAAGAGTGCAGCAAAAATACACATTTACAAATCCCCGAAATCCTTCGTAAAACAGGGCATTACGGGGCAAATCAAGGAGAAACAAAACTATGATAAGAATACAAGAAACGCCTGTGGCGATTCTTTTCATCTGCCACGGCAACATCTGCCGCTCACCGATGTCTGAATTTATTTTAAAAGACATGGTTGAGAAGCGTGGCATAAAAGATAAATTTGATATAGCATCGGCGGCGACATCGACCGAGGAGATATGGAATGGCAAAGGCAATTCTATATATCCGCCGGCACAGGCAGAACTAAAAAAACACGGAATTGGAAAGACTGCGTATACCAATTTCAGCAGCAAGCGGGCACGACAGGTCACAAAGCAGGATTACAATTACTATGATTATCTTTTGTGTGCGGACAGCAGCAATATACGCAATACAATAAGAATTACAGGACCTGACACAGATAACAAAATAAAGCTTCTTCTGGATTATACAGACCGCAAAGGCAGCAGTATTGCTGACCCGTGGTATTCAGGCAATTTCGTTGATACATATAGGGATGTTGTGGAAGGCTGTGAAGGCTTCCTTGCATATCTGGAATTACAGCATGTTATATAAATTTATAAAAATCATCAAACACATAACATTTCAACAGATTAATCAAAAGGGAAAAGTATTATGAATCTTGAAAAATATTTTGAAATAATGCATCTGACTGAAAAACTAAAAAATAATACAAGACATTCATGGCTTTCATCTGGAAGACGTGAAAGTGTTGCTGAGCACTGTTACAGGCTTACACTTATGGCTTATTTTATGAAGGATGAGTTTAAAGACGCAGACATAGATAAGGTAATCCGAATGTGTATATTTCACGATATCGGGGAGGCGTTCACAGGCGACATTCCGACATTTGAAAAGAAAGAAAAAGACAGCCTTAAAGAAGAGAAAATAGTTGAAAATTGGATAGATGAACTGCCAAAGCCGTATAAAAAAGAACTTCATGAACTGTTTAAAGAGATGGAAGAGCAGGTTACAACTGAAGCCAAACTGTATAAGGCACTTGACAGGATGGAGGCGGTTATCCAGCATAACGAGGCTGATATAAGAACATGGCTGCCGTTAGAATATGAGTTGCAGCTCTCTTATGGTGAAAAAGAGGCGGCATTTAGTAAAGTGACTGAAAAACTAAAAGAACATGCAAATAACGATACAATAGAAAAGATAGAAAAAGCAAAATTTGCAGGTTATGTAAAGGAAGATATCAGCGATGCAGTGCTATCAGATAATATCGGCATAATAAGGCTTGTTCTTGGTGCATGTTTTACTAATTGTTATATTGTATACAATATCAGGACGAATAACTGCCTGATTATTGACCCGGCGGATGATGCAGAAAAGATAATTGATAATATCAGTAAAAATGGGCTGAAGCCACAGTATATTCTGGTGACGCATGGGCATACGGACCACATACTTGCACTTGGTGCTTTGAAAGAAAAGTATAATATTCCTGTAGTTATCAGCAGGATTGATGCACCGCGTCTTCTTGATGAAGAACTGATAAATGAAAGACCATATGTTGAAGTGCCTTATAAAGCCGTATATCCATCTGTTTTATTAGGAGAGGGTGATGAAATCTGGCTTGATGATATAAGATTTGAAACCATGATTTTACCGGGGCACACACCGGGTTCTGCTGCATTTAAGATTGATTTTAAAAACAGCACGGGACACAGGACAGATGAAAACAAAGATACAGCTGCCAAATATATGGATGCTGAAAATACAATATATCAGGTTGGTGATTCAAATGAACCGGATAATATAAAAGGCATAATTTTTACGGGTGATACCATGCTTGCGGGAGGACACGGAAAGACAAGTCTGCCGGGTGGAAATGAAGAAGATATGATTAAGTCTTTACAGCGTTTAAAAGATATAGACGGAAATTATTTGATTTATCCGGGACATAAGGAAATTACGACATTAAAAAAAGAAAGACAATAAAAACAGCGGATGAAAAACGAATCAGAAGGAAATCTTCAGTTAGTTATCGTTTTTCATCTGCTTAATTTTACAGGACATTTATTAAATTGGATTATTTAACCAACGTGTATTGTACTGTAATACTAAAAAATTTTATAAAAATCTATAAAATATTAAAATTCATTTCCGGGAAATTTTGGAATTCCGTCAAAGCCAGGCTTTAAATCTTCGTCAGTCGGAATGTAGTCTGTCATTTCGCCGTTATTGAACTTTTCGTAAGCAACCATGTCAAAGTAACCTGTGCCTGTAAGACCAAATACAATAGTCTTTTCTTCGCCTGTTTCCTTGCATTTGAGAGCTTCGTCGATTGCAACACGGATTGCGTGGCTGCTTTCAGGAGCTGGAAGAATGCCTTCAACTCTTGCGAACTGTTCAGCTGCCTCAAATACAGAAGTCTGTTCTACACTTCTTGCCTCGATAATTCCGTCATGGTAGAGCTGTGAAACAACAGGGCTCATACCGTGGTAGCGTAATCCGCCGGCGTGGTTGGCAGAAGGGATAAATCCGCTTCCGAGTGTATACATCTTAGCAAGAGGGCATACCTTTCCTGTATCGCAGAAATCATATGCAAACACGCCTCTTGTAAGACTTGGGCATGATGCAGGTTCAACCGCAATAATCTGATAGTCATGTTCACCGCGGAGCATTTCACCGGCAAATGGAGAAATAAGACCGCCGAGGTTTGAGCCGCCACCGGCACATCCGATGATAATATCAGGAACAATATCATATTTTTCAAGAGCAGCTTTAGTCTCAAGACCGATTACAGTCTGGTGGAGAAGTACCTGATTGAGAACGCTTCCGAGAACATAGCGGTAACCTTCCTGGCGTGATTCGGCTTCGACTGCTTCAGAGATTGCACATCCGAGACTTCCTGTTGTGCCGGGATGTTCAGCAAGAATCTTCTTTCCGACTTCTGTAGTTGTGCTTGGAGAAGGAGTGACTTTTGCTCCGTATGTACGCATAACTTCACGTCTGAATGGCTTCTGCTCGTAAGAAACTTTTACCATATAAACCTGACAGTCAAGTCCGAAATAAGAGCATGCCATAGAAAGTGCAGTACCCCACTGACCGGCACCGGTCTCTGTTGTAACACCTTTAAGCCCCTGCTTTTTTGCATAATAAGCCTGTGCGATAGCAGAGTTAAGTTTGTGGCTTCCGCTTGTGTTATTGCCTTCAAATTTATAGTAAATCTTAGCAGGTGTCTGCAATTTTTTCTCAAGACAATATGCACGGACAAGAGGTGACGGACGATACATCTTGTAGAAATCAACGATTTCTTCAGGAATAGGAATATATGCATTAGTTTCGTCAAGTTCCTGTGCGATTAATTCATCACAAAATACAGCTTTCAAATCATCTGCTGTCATTGGCTTTAAAGTTGCTGGATTGAGGAGCGGAGCCGGTTTATTTTTCATATCGGCACGTACGTTGTACCATGATTTTGGCAGCTCATCCTCTTTAAGATAAATTTTGTACGGAATTTTTTTCTCTGACCCCATAATAATAAATAACTCCTTTTGTTTTTAAAAAATATTTAAAATATCGTATCATAAATGGTGAAAATTAGCAATGATTAAAAGTGCATCAATATTAAATTTATTAAGAAAAAATACTTGCATACTTTGCGATAAAGCGATAATCTATCGGAGACACAAAACAGTAATTAGCGGAGATAAACAATGGCAGGAATGGCGGATATGAAAAACAGAAAAAAAGATGTACTGCGAAAAGTCTTTGGATATGATTCATTCAGGACGGGGCAGGAGGAAATTGTGGATAACATACTTCTGGGACGCGATGTCTGTGGAATAATGCCTACAGGAGCAGGTAAGTCAATATGTTACCAGCTTCCGGCGTTATTGCTTCCAGGCATAACAATAGTAGTATCTCCGCTTATTTCACTTATGATAGACCAGGTAAAAGCATTGAACGAGGCAGGGGTTCATGCAGCATACATAAACAGTGCCCTCACCGAAAACCAGATTACGAAAGCACTTTATAATGCGATGTGTGGCAGATACAAAATAGTCTATGTAGCACCGGAAAGACTTGAAACAAACAGATTTCTTGAATTTGTGCTTAATGCCGATATTTCGATGATTACGATAGATGAGGCACACTGCATCTCACAGTGGGGACAGGATTTCAGGCCAAGCTATCTTAAAATAGTGAATCTTATAAAAATGCTGCCTAAAAGACCTGTTGTAAGTGCATTTACAGCAACAGCAACGCAGGCAGTAAAAGATGATATTGTATGCGTGCTGGGACTGAATAATCCTTTTATAAAGGTGACCGGATTTGACAGGAGTAACCTGTATTTTGAAGTGCGTCAGCCGAATAATAAGGATGCAGAAGTGCTTAATTATGTGCTTTCTCACAGGGATGACAGTGGAATAATATATTGTGCCACAAGAAAAAATGTTGACAAAGTATATGCGATGCTTGCTAAAAATGGAATTGCAGTTACAAGGTATCATGCCGGGCTTGATAATGATATGAGAAAAGCCAATCAGGAAGATTTCATATATGATGAAAAACCGGTAATTGTGGCAACAAATGCGTTTGGCATGGGTATAGACAAGTCAAATGTAAGATATGTGCTTCATTATAATATGCCTCAGTGTATAGAAAATTATTATCAGGAAGCGGGAAGAGCCGGCCGTGATGGAGAACCTGCAGAATGTATATTGCTTTTTTCGCCGCAGGATGTTATTATCAACGAATTCCTCATCGAAAATAAAGGGGAAAATAACGAATTTACTGAAGAGGAAAGAAAAGCTGTACATGACAATGATATACGCAGATTGAAAAAAATGCGTTACTACTGCAGTACAAAAGAGTGTCTGAGAGAATACATGCTAAACTATTTTGGCGAGTATTCAGGAAAAGATGACTGTGGCAACTGCAGCAACTGTTCTGCAGTATTTGAAGAAAAGGATGTAACAAATACAGCTTCAGTTATTATTAAGACAATAAAAGAGTGTCATGAAAGATTTGGAACATCGGTAATAACAGGGACGATTCGCGGTGAAAATAAGGCAAAACTAAGAAGTTACGTAGTTGACAGGTATTCGACATTCGGAATGTGTCGTCAGATGAGTGAAAGCTTTATAAAAGGCGTTATTGACAAGATGCTGCTTGATGGGTATCTTAGGGAAACGGATGATATGTACAGAATTCTTAAACTTACAGAAACTTCAGATATGCTGATATCAGGTGAAGAGCATCTTATTATGAAATGGTCGGAACGAAAAGAAGAATTCAAAAAAGAAAAGCGTACACCAAAAAGCCTCGATGCAGACGGCCTTATGCTGTTTGAAAGACTGCGTATGTTAAGAATTGATATTGCACGAAATGAAAATGTGCCGCCATATATAGTCTTTTCAGATAAGGCACTTACTGATATGTGCATAAAAAGACCACATACAAAAGCAGAAATGCTTAATGTAAACGGTGTTGGTGAAAATAAATACGAAAGATACGGAAAAGAATTTCTTAAATGTATAAAAGAACACGAAAATCAGGAGGATACACATGGTTAAAGACATGACAAAAGGTTCGCCGATGAAACTGATTCTTGGATTTGCAATTCCTATGCTTATGGGAATGCTTTTTCAGCAGTTTTACAATCTGGTGGATACAATGATTGTTGGAAAAACATTAGGCGTAGATGCACTTGCGGGCGTTGGAGCTACGGCGTGCATTAACTTTATGATTATTGGTTTCTGCATGGGAGTATGTAACGGATTTGCGATTCCTGTTGCACAGCAGTTTGGAGCAGGCAAATATTCGGAACTCAGAAAGTATGTATACAATGGATATATTTGCAGCATTATATTTTCGATTGTGCTGACGGTCGCATCAGTTGTGGGCTGCCGCGGTATACTTACACTTTTAAGGACACCTTCCAATATTTATGAGCATGCATATGCATATATTGTTGTAATATTTGCGGGAATACCAACAGTTTTCCTTTATAATATGGTTTCCGGTGTAATCCGTTCACTTGGTGACAGCAAGACACCTGTATATTTTCTTGTTGTTTCGGCAGTTATAAATATAATACTTGATTTTGTATTTATTCTTGTATTTAAAATGGGAGTTGCCGGGGCTGCATGGGCGACAGACATATCACAGCTTATATCAGGTGTTGCATGTTATGTTTATATGAATAAAAAATATGATATACTGAAATTCCAGAAGCAGGAGAAGAAGCTTAAAAAGGTTTATGTTAAGAATCTTTGCATAAATGGAATTCCTATGGGACTGCAGTATTCAATCACTGCAATAGGAAGTGTAATTCTTCAGGCAGCAGTTAATACGCTTGGTTCAGTCTATGTTGCAGCAATGACAGCAGGTTCAAAGATATTTACATTTACATGTTGTCCGTTTGATGCACTCGGTTCGACGATGGCAACATATGGCGGTCAGAACGTAGGGGCTGGCAAAACGGACCGTCTCGGAAAGGGAATTAAGGCTGCGGGAATGATAGGAATTATATACAGCATTGTTGCATTTGTTCTTTTATATTTCTTTGCAAGTTACATTGCACTTCTGTTTGTGGCAGCATCAGAGACAGAGATAATAAGACTGACACATCAGTTTATTGTATATTCGGCATTGTTCTATATACCGCTTACATTTGTCAATGTAATAAGATTTTGCATACAGGGTATGGGATTTTCAACATTTGCAATACTTGCGGGAGTGTTTGAGATGGCGGCAAGAACATTTGCGGCAGTTATGCTGGTTCCGGTTATGGGATATAGCGGTGCGTGTCTTGCAAATCCGCTCGCATGGATTGCAGCGGACATATTCTTGTTCCCAGCATTTATGTATTGTAAAAAACGACTTGAGAGAGCAGGAAAAACAGCATAAAGAAAAGATAAAAAGCTTCGCATCCGTGAATAAAGCAATTCTCACGGACAGTGAAGCTTTTTGTAAGCTTTGCACATCAATGTTACAGATGGCATATTTTGTGCAGATGTATATTTAAAAATGCATGATTTCTATTAAGAAAATCCATGCGAGTCCATAGTATGTCACGACGGCAACAAGGTCGTTTACTGTTGTGATAAGCGGACCTGAAGCAACTGCCGGGTCGATATGGATTTTTTTGAAAAACATAGGTATAAGTGTTCCCACAAGGCTTGATTGCAAGCATAAGTGCAGCACCGATACAGAGTGAGATGCTGAATGAAAACAGTATTGATGCACCCTTAAAAAAGTGGATATAGCTGCCAATGCATACAAGTGATAATATGCCGAGAATCAGTCCGTTGATAAGACCAACGCGGCCTTCTTTAAACACAAGTCCGAATTTTTGTCTGGCAGTCAGATCTTCATCCATGAGAACACGGATAGTAACAGCGAGTGACTGCGTACCTACATTTCCGGCCATATCAAGTATAAGTGACTGGAAACACATAACAATAGTAAGCTGGGCAACTACAGTTTCAAACATTCCTACAACAGATGAAACAACAAGTCCGAGACCGAGAAGTATAATCAGCCATGGCAGACGTTTTTTGATACTCTGTTTTAGCGGCTCATGCAAGTCCTCTTCAGAAGTAAGACCGGCAAGCATGGCGTAATCTTCACCCATTTCATCATCAACGACTTTAACAATATCCTGTGCGGTTATAACTCCTAAAAGCCTGTTATTTTCATCGAGTGCAGGAATAGAATCCTCTGAGTAATCTTTAATCCATTCGATACAATCGTCAATATCTTCTTTGGCATAGACGAAAGGATATGACGTTACAATTAAATCTGATAGCGGCATATCAGCTCTGGCGATGATAAGCTCATTAAGGCTTATGGCACCACAGAAAACATCATTTTCATCTTCAACATAGATTGTAGAAATATTATCATTTTCGGCGGCCTGATTTACAAGCTCACGCATAGCCTGTTTAATTGTAAGTGTAGAGTGGATTAAAACGAAATTTGTTGTCATTTTGCTGCCTATCTGGTCATCGTCAAATGAAGAGATAAGAGCAATGTCACGTCTTGCATCATTACCTATAAGCTCGATTAAATCATCGCGTGTTTTTTTATCAAGGTGCTGGAGAACAAAAACTGCTTTGTCAGCGTCCATTTCGGATACAACAGCAGCTTTCTTTTTGATATCGAGCTCCTTGAAATATGTCGGAATATTGTCTTCGTCAACATATTCAAATATATCTGAAAGCTCGTCAATATTAAGCAGCCTGTATAATCTCTGTCTTTCTGATATGCTCATGCTGTCAAGTGCAGCGGCAATATCATTTTCATGATAATCAAGCAGCTTGTCTTTAATCTGTGCAGGGGATGCGTTGCTTCTGATAATAGAAGCGATTTCCTTTTCGTAGTCAGGTTTTGCTGAAGAAAGTTCCTCAGCAGTTGTGTTTACGATGTCTTTTTCTTCCATCACAATCTCCTTTCATATTCAGTTAGAAATAGTCTGTAGCGACCGGACATGAAAATCATTGCCAGAAAAAGCAGAAGAAAAAAATCCGATGCAGATAACCGGATTTATGAAAGTTTTTCATATTTAGAAATGAATAAATCTATAGACTTAAAATGAGACCCGCCATGACAAAAGTGCCGGGTTTAAAATCTATATTCTTATATGAATTCTTCTGATTTTTGCAGACAATGATGCTACTTCGCCCGTAACTGTCGTCAGTCATGATCTCACCTCGTTTTCATAAAATAATATTAAAAATAAATATGCGGAAAAATCCCACAAAGAAGATTATAGTTCACTGCAAATAAAAAAGTCAAGAAAGAATATAATAAATATTATGAGCTGTTATATAAAAAGACAACCATATATAAGCAGATAAATTTATGGCTTATATAATGGCTGTCTCTATTATTAAAAAATCAAATATTTTTTGACGTATGTAAATTGTGTTCATGAAGATATTTTTCTTTGGTTGCAAGACCACCTCGTATGTGTCGTTCCTGTTTGTTAATGTCAAGAACCTTTCTTGCCTCACTTGCAAGTGAGGGATTAATACGTGCTAATCTTGAAGTGACATCTTTGTGAACAGTGCTTTTGCTGACACCGAATTTTCTTGCCGTCTGACGGACGGTAGCTTTTGTTTCGATAATATATTCAGCAGTTTTTATAGCCCGTTCTTCGATATAACCTTTCAATCAAAACCCCTGCATATTTGTTTGTATATCATATTCAATAATTAAGACAAATATGACCTCAAAGCGTTTTGAAAATATAGATTAAAGAATGGCTGTTATAGTTAAATCAGGTGCTGCAGATAAATCAATAAATTTATCTTTGCAACGTATAACCGGTCTGCTTAAACTTCTGTCGTTAATGAGTACAACTTCACCTGTCTCGCCATTTGAAAGTTTGACATTGTTGTGAATGTATGATGATGCAACATTTTTAAAGAATGGAAGTGCAAATTTAGGATCAAGTGTTGAAAAACACTCTTGTTCCATAAGATGTATAACTGTAAAAGGACATACAGCACTTCTGTAAACTCTGTCTGATGTCATTGCGTCATAAATGTCGGCAATTGCAATTATTTTTGCAAAATCAGGAATCTTTTCGCTTGTAAGTCCAAAAGGATAGCCTGTACCATCACATTTTTCATGATGAAGCAGACACGCTTCTTTAACTCTTGAGTCGATATCTTTATCTTTTATAATATCATAACCTTCGTTTACATGGGCTTTCATAACCTCAAATTCAGTAGGTGTAAGCTTGCCTGGTTTTTCAAGAATTTTCCTAGGAATACGGACTTTGCCTATATCATGCAAAAGACCACACAGTGTAAGAACATGCACATCTTCTTCGGAATAACCGAGCCATTCACCTATAATAGATGCAACAAGTGCAACATTTACGCTATGGGCATAAGTAAGGTCGTCAAACTGGCGTAGACTGTGCAGCATGTCAAACATCTGAAGTTTGTTTGAATATGTATTCATGAGAGAAAGGGGATAAGTAAGAAGTTCATCCACGTCAACATCTGCATTACGGTTTACAATATCATTTAACTGTGATTTTAAATCAGAAATTCCTTCATTGTATTCTTTACAGAAAGCTTTGAATTCTTTACTGTTTCTTACCTTTTCGTAATATGTAGAATTGTCATTCTCGACAGGTCTTACAGGTTCGGTGTAATCTTTATCAATAATCTCGATTTCAAGGATATGGTTTGCAGAAATCTTTGCAATCATATCCATATCAAGCTTTGTGCCTGAAGCAGCAATAAGAGAGCCATCGCTGTTAAGGACATCTTTAGAAAGAGTCATTCCGTCATCGGCATCAAAAATAAACACTGTCTTTGTATGTATGTTATTAGATGATGAATTATTATCTGACATAATTAAAATACCCCCGTTTAGATATAAAATAATATTGTCATTTGAATATGATTTTATTATAGAAAAAATGGGGCAAATTGTCAATTTTATAAAATAAAATATATTTCGGTGAAAACACTTGACTAGTAAGTATTAATTGTGTAATATTCATTTGAAATAAAATATAACGAGTGAGTATCATGTAGCGGTATGCTTTATGATATTACATCCCTTATTTAGAGTGGCGGAGACACATAGGGTCTGTGAAGCCCGGCAACCCCGTAGGCAATGGCAGTGATTTGATGATTGAACTGTTGCAAGGAAGGTGCCAACCTGAGCGAAGATATCCGGATTATACCGGAAGTTCGAACAATAAGAGGATTTCGAGTCTTGAAGATTGCGGGTCCTTTTACGAGGGCTCTTTTTTTTCGTTATGTTTTAATTAATGTAACCACATATACAATTAATTTTTATGAAGAAAGGAATTATTATGGAAAGAAGATTATTTACATCAGAATCTGTTACTGAAGGACATCCTGATAAAATCTGTGACCAGGTATCAGATGCAATACTTGACGCTTTATATGAGCAGGACCCATATTCAAGAGTAGCCTGCGAGACACTTACAAATACAGGATTTGTAATGGTTATGGGTGAGATTACAACAAAGGCAAATGTTGATATTCCACAGATTGTACGTGATACAGTTGTTGAGATAGGTTATGACAGTTCAGAAAAGGGATTTGATGGTAACACCTGTGCTGTTATGGTTGCATTAGACAAGCAGTCAG
>ERZ824600.4041-NODE-4041-length-13324-cov-4.184942_pt1 | contig 13324 bp, 14 predicted proteins | sample MGYA00519933_ERZ824600 | MGnify/ENA primary metagenome ERZ824600 (study PRJEB31778, sample SAMEA3449178) | human gut metagenome | biome: human gut; feature: human-associated habitat; material: faeces | place: United Kingdom | collected 2010/2012 ... | reverse complement strand
TGTATGTATGTATGTATGTATGTATGTATGTATGTATGTATGTATGTATGTATGTTTATTTATAGACTTATCAACAATATTCATTTATACACACCTACCTTTCATTACTAAACCAATTATACAATATTTATTTATACATTTCAATCAATTTCTAAAAAAAATCTGTATAAATTTTATACAGACTATTTTATTTATAAATTGCTCTTTTTGTTTTCAATACACTCTAATAGATTTTTAACAAACTCATCTTTAGACAACGAAGTAGTTTCTGTTTCACCAAATCTTCGATAACTAACCAATTCATTATCTTTTTCTTTATCACCAATAATAATTGTAAGCGGTATTTTTTTAGATTGACTCTCTCTCATTTTATATGATAACTTTTCATCCCTATCATCTAATTTTACCCTTATATCCTTATCATTAAGTTCATCAAATAAATTTTGACAATATTCTAAATGAACATTATTTACAGGAATAATATTAACTTGAGTAGGCGCTAACCATAAAGGGAAAGCACCCTTTGTTTCTTCAATTATAAAAGCAGTAAAACGATCAAATGTACCAAATATAGCTCTGTGTAAAACAACAGGAACTTGTTTTTTACCATCTTTATCAATATAAGATAAATCAAACCTTCTAGGAAGTAAGAAATCTAATTGACAAGTAGAAAGCGTTACTTCAGGGCCAATAGCAGGTTTAACCTCTACATCAAGTTTAGGGCCATAAAAAGCAGCTTCACCAATTGCCTCAAAATATTCAATACCAAGTTCATTTAAAACTTCTCTTAACTTACTTTCTGCTTGATTCCACATTTCATCATCATCAAAATATTTTTCTTTATCCATAGGATCACGAAGTGATAAACGGAATTTATAATTTTTAATACCAAAATCTTTATAAACATCAAGTATTAAACTAACAACTTTCTTAAATTCATCTTTAATCTGTTCTGGAGTTACAAATAAATGGGCATCATTTTGACACATACATCTAACTCTTTCAAGCCCCTTGACAGCACCAGATGCCTCGTAGCGGAAGTCAGTTGCAAATTCACCTATTCTTATAGGTAAATCACGATAAGAATGTAATTTATTTTTATAAATTAACATATGATGAGGACAATTCATAGGTCTTAAAACAAATTCTTCATCATCAACCTTCATTGAAGGAAACATATTTTCTTTATAATGATCCCAGTGTCCAGAAGTTTTATATAAATTTACTGTTCCAACACAAGGTGTATATACATGGTCATATCCTAAATGTTTTTCTTTTTTATAAATATAATTTTCTAATTCTTTTCTTATAATTGATCCATTTGGTAACCAAAGTGGCATACCTGAACCAACTAAATCATTATTCATAAATAATTCTTGTTCTTTACCTATCTTACGATGATCTCTTGCTTTAGATTCCTCTAAATATGCTAAATAATTGTTTAAATCATCCTCTGTTTTAAAACAAACTCCATATATTCTTTGTAATACCTTATTATTAGAATCACCCTTCCAATAAGCACCAGATACCTTTAATAATTTAAAATATTTTATTTCTTTTACAGATTCAACATGAGGTCCTCTACATAAATCAGTAAAATCACCTTGTGTATAACAAGAAATAACATTTTCAGTTTCATCCATTCTTGATATCAAATCTATCTTATATGGATCATCTTTAAACATATCAAGAGCTTCTTCTTTTGATAATTCATGTCTTACTATTCTTTTACCATCTTTTGATATTTTTTTCATTTCTTTTTCAATTTTTGCTAAATCATCATTATTTAAAACATCATCGCCTAAATCAATATCATAATAAAATCCTTCTTCTATTACTGGTCCAACCCAAAATTTAGCATTTGGATATAAATGTTTTACTGCTTGTGCAAGTAAATGAGCACAACTATGATTTAAAACACTTAAATTTTTATCTTCTTTAATATTTATCATTTTTATCATCCTTTCCAACAAAAAAAAGACACTTCCTAAAAGGAGCGTCTATACGCGGTACCATCCTACCTTATAACTTATTTTTTTAACGATCTATGACCGGAAATATCTTTCGATTTTCAGCTCCAAGGTAGTAATTATTATTCTAATTTATTGACTTTCACCATTTATCAACTCTCTAGAAAATATCAAATAATAATCTTGTCCTTTTCTCCACTTGTTAAATTAATTTTAGCACTTTTAATTAGATTGTCAAGTTCTTTATAAAAATTACTTTAAATTTTAGTCATAAAAACTTAATAACATTCAAAAACAAAAAGTATTTATTAAAACAATTTTCTTTTTAAAATGTAATTTTGTCTGGTTCTTATATATTATTCATCTAAATTTATAATGTAACTAGAACTAAAACCATCTTTTGTCTTATAATTTTTTATATCAACAATTCCACCATTCTTTAAGATTATTTTTTTGGATGCTATATTATTATTATCACAATTTATTCTTATTTTATTAAATCCCAACTTTTTTGCTTCTTTTAAGGCTAGCATAAGAATAATATTTCCATATCCCTTTTGTCTTTCTGATTTTCTTATTTTATAATATATTTGACTTCCCTTATTTTGCCAAAAATCATTTTTTGTTGTTCTAATTCCTATTTCTCCTACTGGTTTATTGTAAACGTATAAAATAAATCTACTAGTTGTAGTATGTATTTCAATATTTTCATTTGTTTCTTCATCTATTAATTTATCACAATTCACTTTAAATTCTTCATAACTTATACCATTCATTTTGTTAATTGAACCTATTTCTTCTTTTGGAATATCTTGATACATATTATACAATTCTTTTCCTATACATTTTTTAAATGGTATTAGTGTTATTTTTTGCATACAATCTATCTTATAATTTACCATTGATTTTACTTCAGATAAATTTCTTTTACAAAACACATTCAAATAACCTAATTCACCAGCTCTACATCCACCTTGGCATATCGGCAAAAAAACACACTTATTACATTTTTCTGGTAATACTGGATTAACCCATTTAAAATAATAATTATTTCTATCCACACCATTAAATATATTTCCTACAACAGCATTTTTGTCTTTTATAGAAACAGTACATTTATATAGATTTCCATTAGGTGCGACAACAAAGCTACCCTGATGGCAAGCATAACATTGTCCACCTTTGAATTTTAAATTGATTGCATCATTTTCACTTAAAATTCCTTTCTCAATTAAGTATTTTGCTGGTTCAAACATATTATATACTTTTTCACAATTTGAACAAAAATGGTTATTTAAACCAAATATAGGTGCTGGATCAAAAACTAATAATTTGTTTTTACACATTTTATCAAATTTTTCTGATAGTACATCAATAATATTTTTTACTTTGTCAACTTCATTTGGATAATAATTTATTCTTAATATAACTTGTATTTCTTCTTTTAACAAATAGTTTATATTTTTTATAACTCTGTTATAATTATATTTTTTATTTGTATACCTTTTAATTGAATCATATTTTTCACCTATATCATCAATTGTTATTTGAAAATAATTTGCATGCCATATTTTTTTTGCCTTACAACTCATTTTTTTATCTAACATTGATCCATTTGAAGTAAAATAAACAAATATTTGTGTTCCATTTGCTTTTAATTTATCGTATATTGCTTCCATTACTTTGTCAATTACTTTTGTATTAAGTAATGGCTCACCACCAAACCAATGAATATAAAATTTTTCCATTTTTGGTAATTTTAAAATGTACTTAATTAATGCATCAGCGGTTTCAATACTCATTGTTTCTGTTTTAAATCCTTTTTCATAACAATATGAACAATTTGCATTACATGCAGTTGTAGTAAGTATTCTTAAATAAGCTGACTTTTCTCCAAATGCCCTTCTTATTCTACTAGCATCTATTAATTTTTTTTCATCATAATTATTATCAACTAAAATTCCCTGTTTTATTAGATTACAAATATCAATATCATTATTTTTTATTTTACCATCTTCCAAATTATCAAATTTTTCCTTTAATTCATTATTCATCAAAATAATTGAACCACTAAAAGTATTATAAATAACCCAATTATTTTTAGATTTTTCGTATATAAAATTGAATATAGACTTATGATACATATTTATATTACCTCCAACTCAAAAAAGTAAACTATTTTTAAGTTTACTCTTAATTACCACATCCACAAGAAGCGCCATCATATTCACAACTATTAACATTTGAACTAGTAAACATTTCTTCTGTAATATTGTTATTTGATTCATTGATTATTGTCATAAATTACCTCCTATTTAAATTTTAACAAAAACTATTAGTTGTGTCAATTAACTTATAGTTTTTTTGATTAATTTATGATAATGTCTTAAGTAATAACTTTGGAAAATGTCTTGAATTTTTTTAAAAATATTAACATACATCATTCTCCAAAAATAGTTTTAAAGATATGTCCAATTAATTTTATAGAGTCTTTTGCAAGTTGAGTTATCTTATCAGATAAATAAGTACCAGCTTTGGAAACCTTATTTGAACTAATATCATCATTAATATCAATGTAATTTTCTAAATTAATATTTTTACCATTTTTAACATCATTTTCAAATCTAGTAATAGCATCTTTAGTTAATTTTTCTATAAGCCTTATAATTACTATTACCATTAGAAATAGAAATATAGATACCTAAAAAAATAACCAAAAAACAAATAAATACATTCTTAACTAAATAATATAATATATCAATCTTTTTAATTTTATCCACACTATCACCCAATATATTATATTAAAAAAAAATTAAAAAAATTGTCATAAATGAGTAACATTTTCATTTAAAGCATTATTTATAGCATGTGCGATTAATTCACTTATTTTTTTAACCTCAAAATCTATTTCTTTAGGTGTAACCATTAAATTATAACCAATAGGAGATAAAACCTCATATATTAGTTCTCTAATTTCATTAGGTAATAATGTACCAACAATACCAAGTAATAAACTTTTATCTTCTTTTGTAATTTCAATATTTTCTTTCAAATAATTAGGATTAATTACTAACTTATTAATTGGATTATTATAATTTTTTTTATTATAAGCATAATGCTTATACATATATTCAATAGTATCATTTACAATTGTAGCAGCATCTACAACAGTTGGAACACCAATACCAATAACAGGAATTCCTAAAGTATCTTTAGATAATTCTTCTCTTTTATTACCAACTCCACTACCAGGAGAGATTCCTGTATCAGTAATTTGGATCGTTTTATTAAGATGCTCTAATGAAGAACTAGCTAAACTATCAATTGCAATAATTAAATCAGGTTTTAATTCACTTATTACACCTTTTATTATACTACTAGTTTCTAAACCAGTAGTACCCTTTACGCCGGGATTAATAATAGATATTCTTCTAAAACCAACATCTAAAAGTCCAAGCTCATATAAATGATTTGTAACAATAATATTTTCTGTTACTAAAGGACCAATTGAATCAGGGGTACATGCTTTATTACCTAAACCAACAATTAAAATATTAAAATAATTTTTAATAATTTTTTTTAATTCTTTTATAAAGATTTTTTCTACTTTTTTATTATTATCATAATCAGTAACATCATCAAATTCAATTGTAATATAATTACCAGGCTTTTTATTAATTTCTTCTATTTTTTTTAAAACATTAACATTAGTTACCTTAATATCATCATAAACATTTGTTTTAATTATGATGTTTTCTCTATTTTCTATTTTTTCATCAATTGCTAAATCTGTTCTTATTTTATAATTTTGTAAATCCTTTTCCATTGTATCACCTATTTTATTTTGTACAAATGTAAAGTTTTTATTGCTTTTTATCTAAAAATTTGCTAAAATATGTTTGTTATTAAGTGAAGACCTATTTTTAGGTGGTACAAATGGAGGTGAAAACTATGCCAAATATGAAAAATGCAAAAAAAGCTGTTAAAGTTATCGCAAGAAAACAAGAATCAAATAATGCTTACGAAGCAAGTATGAAAACTGCTTTCAAAAATGTTGAAAGAGCTGTTGCTAGTAAAGATAAAGCTAAAGCAGAAGAATGTTTAAAAATTGCAACAAAAAGAATAGATAAAGCTGCTCAAAAAGGAGTTGCCACAAAAAATTTCGTTGCACGTAATAAATCACGTTTAAGTAAAAAAGTAAATGAAATGGAATAATTTACTTTTTTTTATTGTTTTGTTATAATAAATATGGTGATGATATGAGGAAAGTAGTTGTTATTTTATTGTTTATCTTAATAGCATTTTATTTTGGATTTAAAAATAGTATTGATAATTTTATCCAAAAAAATATAATTTCTAATTTAATCAAATATGAAGGAAATGATTATTATTTAGAAAATAATTATAACTATTTTAAAATAAATAATTCTTTAATTGCTTATGATAAAGAAGATCTATTAAATATAATCTATACATTTATAAATAAAGGAACAGAAAAATTTAGTTTTTTTTGCTCTAATGATTATTTTGGATGTGAAACAGATATCAATGACTTAATGGAAGATAAAAGTGATATTATTTATATAAATGATTTTATTCATCCATATAATTCTTTCACTAATATAAACGCATCTATAAAAAACAAAAAAATTACAGTAACAACTACCAAAATTTATTCTTATAGTGATATTCAAAACTTAAACGCTATTATTAAAGAAATAGTAGATGAAAATATTGATAACACTATGGATATAAAAGAAAAAATAAAAGTTTTACATAATTATATGATCTTAAATATAGATTATGATGAAATATATGCTGATAATATAAAAAATGGTATAAAAAATACTAATGAAAGTAATAAAGCTACAGAAGCTTTAATAAAAAAGCATGCTGTTTGTAGTGGTTATAGCGATGCTTTATCGATTCTATTAAATTATTTAAATATTAAAAACAGAAAAATTTCCAATAATATTCATGTTTGGAATTATGTTTTAATTGATGATACATGGTATCATATTGATGTTACTAATGATGATTTTGGCAATGAAATATCATATCGATTCTTTTTAGTTAATACTGATACTATAAGATTTGATAAAAATCATAACTTTTTAACAAATGTTTATTCATGATTCAAGAGGTAATGTTATTTGAACAGTAGTACCCTTTACATCTTCAGATAAAAATTCTAAATTACCACCCAAAGCATTAACAATTTCAATTGAAAATGATATTCCTAATCCAGTACCATTTTTTTTACTTGTATAAAATGGTTCACCTATTTTTTTCAAAATTTCTTTATCAATACCATTACCAGTATCTTTAATTTTTATAACAATTTTATTTTTTAAAATATATTCACTTATTGTTAATACTTTTTCATCATCTTCCATAGCTTCAACAGCATTTTTAATAACATTAACAAATACTTGATATAATCTATTATAATCACCATTTACATATATTTCATCATCAATTAATTCTTTTTTAATTTTAATATTATTACTAGTAAGTAATAACTCAAGATTATCTAAACAATCATCTATTAAACAATTTATATCCAATATTTCTTTTTTTAAATTAGTTTTAGTTAAACATAAAAAATCCTGTAACAAAATCAACGTTTTTTCTATTTCTGATTTTATTATTGGAACATATTTTTGTGTATGTATAGGATTATTATAATCATACATATCAAGATATCCTTTACAGACAGCTAAAGGATTTTTTATTTCATGAGATATTGTAAATAATGTTTGCTTTATTTGTTTATCTTCTTCTAATTCTTTAATTGTCATAAATAATTTAGTAGCACCTTTACATTTATCATAAAAAATAGTAAATACTGTTGTTGCAATTATAAAGGTAATACTTATCATAATAATTTGATATTTATTAAAAATATTTAAGTTACCTATTTTATCATTTGATGTAAGAAATAAAAATGTTATTAATTTAATAATTGTATAAATAGCACTTATTTGATATTTATTTATTTTTTTATGTATGTATGGAATTGATAAAATTAGAAGATATTCAAAAATTAAAAAAAGTAAATTAATATTATATTGTTCATGAGATAAATATAAAAGTATAAAAGCTGTAGTTACACTAGCTATTTTTCTTTTTTCAAGCAATGAAATTAATAAAGGAATACTTGCTATTAATAATGTTTGTTTAGGTTTAGATAGCATTAATATGTATTGCGTAAATATAATAGCTATATCTATACATAAAAATTTTTCTTCTTTTTCTAAACTTCTGGTATAAATTATATAAAATGTTGATAATAATATTGGAAATATTGCAATTATAAAAACTATTATTGAATTTACAAAAAACTCCATTTTTTTCACCTTCATTTACATTATATAACATATTTTTTACATTTTTTGTCTTTTTTTGTCGAAAAATAAAAAAAAGTAAAAATTTTTACTTTAATTCATCTATATACTTTTTAATTTGTCCTGTTTCATCACCTAAAATGATTTTTAGTTGATTATCTATTTCTACAATACCTTTAGCACCCATTTTAAGAATAGCTTCTTTATTTACTAATTCCATATTATTTAATGTTGCTATAAATCTTGAATGATTTACTTCATAATTAGCAATATTTTCTTTGCCCCCTAAATATGTAATTAATTTATTTGCTTCAACTTTAAAATCTTTTCTTTTAGATCTAGTAATAGCAATTGCTATAACTAGTAGAATAACAGCAATAATAATATATTCTATATAATCCATTTTTATCACCTACTTCAATATTATACATTATTTTTTTTAAATTTACAAATATTTATTTTATAACGGTATAAAATAATACTGAAATGAGGAATTATATGAAAAAAAAGAATTCTTTTATTTATATATTTTTAATTATTTTTTTTATAATTAGTATTACTACAATATATTCAGCACAAGGAATACTTGCAAATAGTTATAAAAATTTATATATTAAACAAATGGTTTCTATAAATAATAGATGTTCTGCATTAATTTGAAATATTTCAAATCAATATATTTTTCTTGTTATAATTTATTTTAAAGTGTATAATTTAATTACATTTAGGAGGGGTAATATGTATGCAGGTGTTGTTGTTGAATTAGTTAATAAAAATGTAGATAAAATATTCACATATAAAATTCCTGATAATTTAAATATTGAACTTGGAATCAGAGTACTTGTTCCTTTTGGTAAAATGATATTAGAAGGTTTTGTAGTTGAAATAACTAATAATAAACCTAATTATGATGTAAAAGAAATACTTAAACAAATTGATACTGAACCTATTTTAAATAAAGAAATGTTAGAACTAGGAAAATATATTTCTAAAAAAACATTTAGTACACTTGCAAGTAGTTATCAAACAATGTTACCTAAAGGTTTAAAAGCTAAAAATGGCTCTAAAATTAATATAAAATATGCAACTTATGTTGTAATCAATAAAAATGTTTCTTTGGATGGAAAAAGAAAAGAAATATATGATTTAGTTAAAAAAAATGGTAAAGTTTTAAAAAAAGAATTAAATAATATTTCATCTTATATAACAAAAGATTTAATTAATTTAGGTATTTTAAAAGAAATAGAAGAAGAAATGGACAGATTAGCTCAAAAAGAAATTAAAGAATATAAAAATGTTATTTTAAATGAAGAACAACAAAATGCCGTTAATATTATTAAAAATGCTAAAGGTTTTAAACCATTTCTTTTACATGGTGTTACAGGTTCTGGTAAAACAGAAGTTTATATGCATGTAATAGATGAAGTTTTGAAAGAAAAAAAAGAAGTAATTGTTTTAGTACCAGAAATAAGTTTAACACCTCAACTAACAAATATATTTAAATCAAGATTTAAAGGTAATGTTGCCATTTTACATAGTGGACTTTCTGATGGTGAAAAATATGATGAATGGCGTAAAATAAAAAATAAATCTGTAAGTATTGTTGTTGGTGCTAGAAGTGCTGTATTCGCACCATTTACTAATATTGGTTTAATTGTTATTGATGAAGAACATTCTAGTTCATATCATCAAGAAAATATGCCTACATATAATGCAATTGATATTGCTTTAAAAAGAGGAAAAAATCATAATGCTAAAGTTATTCTTGGTAGTGCTACTCCTTCAATTGAAAGTTATACAAGGGCTAAATTAAATATTTATGAATTAATAGAATTAAAAAATAGGGTAAATAAACAAATGCCAGTAGTTGAAATGGTTGATATGTGTAAAGAATTTAAAATGGGGAATCGTATTATATCTAGTGTTTTAAAAAATAAAATAAATGAAAGATTAGCAAAAAAAGAGCAAATAATTATTTTATTAAATAGGAGAGGATATACAACTAGTTTAGTTTGTTCCAATTGTGCTACAACGATAAAATGTCCTAATTGCGATATTCCACTTGTTTTTCATAAAACAAATAATAAATTAAAATGTCATTATTGTAATCATGAAGAAAATGTTATTTCATTATGTCCAAAATGTAAAACTAAAAGTTTAAAATATTATGGCTTTGGAACAGAAAAACTAGAGGAAACATTAAAAGAAATGTTTGCTGCTAGAGTAGTTAGGATGGACATTGATACAACAAGTAAAAAAGGTGCTCATGAAAAATTAATTGATTCATTCGCTAGTTATGAATATGATATTTTAATTGGAACACAAATGATAGCTAAAGGACTTGATTTCAATAATGTAACATTAGTTGGGGTTATAAATGGTGATGCCACATTAAATATTCCTGATTTCAGAAGTGGTGAAAGAACATTTGAACTTTTGAATCAGGTCGCTGGTAGAGCTGGAAGAAGTAGTAAAAAAGGTGAAGTTATTATACAAGGATTTAATATTGATCACTATAGTATTCGTTTAGCTGCCTTAAATGATTATAAAAGTTTTTATGAAATAGAAATGAAAATGAGAAAAAAATTAAATTATCCTCCTTATTGTGATCTTTTATTAATAAAAATAATGGATAAAAATATTGATGATTGTTTTATAGAAGGAGAAAAGATCGCTAATTATTTAAAACAAGATAATATATCTATTCTTGGTCCATCAGCAGCTTTAATACCTAAAATTAATAATATATATTGTGTACAAATAATAATTAAATATAAAGAATATAAAAGTATTTATGAAAAAATAAAATTTATTAATGATAAATATAAAGAAAGTAAAAAAAAGGTAATACTTGAATTTAACCCTGTAAGGTTATAAAGTATTATCTTTTCATATGGAATTCATTATCTATTTCAGGAAGTGGTGTTACTTTTTGGTAAGGTTTTTTTGTAATTTGATCTTCCTTTTTTATTTCTTTTGTTTTTTGCAAATTAATAGTATTTAATTCATTTTTTGTTTTTTTAATTAATTTATTTAATTTATTATTATTTTCATTTAATTTATTTATTTTATTTTCAAATATAACTATTTTGGCAATGCTATAAATAATTGAGCAAGAACAGCCAGAAAACACTAATACATTAATTGCGCCTATAAATTTACTTAAATAATAAGCATTCGTCTGTGAAATGTTAAAACTATTTTTAGATATATAATTAATTATAATATTAAAAATAATTATACCAACACTAAATAATATAAGGTACAAATAATTTTTTCCTTTTTTTTCATATTGGTTACATTCTTCTTTTATGTTAATTTTTTCTTTTTCAAGATGGTTTATAATATCTTTTTTTAATAATTCTTCATCTACATTATCTGAATATTTATTAATTTTTATTTCATCATTTTCAATTGATACACTAGCATTACGATTTGTAAAAAAATAATTCTGTTTCATATCTATTCTCCTCTATTACAATATCTATTATAAACTTTTAAAAAAATATGTCAAATTAAAACTATTTATGGTAAAATATTTACTGGAGGTATGATATATGAAAATAGTATTTATGGGTACACCAGAATTTAGTAAACCTATATTAGAAGCTTTAATAAAAAATTATGATGTTGAATTAATAGTTACACAACCTGATAGAGTACTTGGAAATAAGATAATTGAACCAATTATTAAAAAAGTTGGTTTAATGAATAATATAAAAGTTTTTCAACCACAAAAAATAAGAAAAGAATATGAAGAAATAATTAATTTAAATCCTGATATGATTATTACTTGTGCTTATGGTCAAATTATTCCTAAAGCATTATTAGATTGTCCTAAGTATGGAGCAATTAATATTCATGCTTCACTTTTACCTAAATTAAGAGGAGGAGCACCTATTCATCATGCAATTATTGATGGTTATGATAAAACGGGTATTACTATTATGTATATGAATGATAAAATGGATGAAGGCGATATTATTATGCAAAGAGAAACTATTATAACAGATGATGATACTACGGAAACTTTGCATGATAGATTATCTATAATTGGTCGTGATTTGATACTTGAAGCAATACCTAAAATTATAAGTGGTGATATAAAAAGAATAAAACAAAATGAAGAAGATGTTACTTATGGATATAATATAAGTCGTGATGATGAAAAAATTGATTTTAATAAAACTAGAAGAGAAATATTTAATCAAATTAGAGGACTTAATTCATATCCTGGAGCTTATACTATTTTTAACAATAAAATTCTTAAAATATGGAAAAGTAGAATAGGTTCAGAAAAAAAAGGAACAATTGGAGAAATTGTAAATATTTATGATGATGGTTTTGGTGTTATTTGTGCTGATGGCGAAATTATTTTGACGGAAGTACAATTGGAAGGCAAGAAAAAACAAACTGCTAGAGAATTTATAAATGGTCATCAATTAATTGGAAGTATATTAAAATGAAAACAATTTTAAAAAATGAACAAATGCGTAATATAATTTATTTGTTTTTAGGATTGATCGTTTCATTAATAATATTTATAACTTATAAACCTTATAAAAAAAGTTTAAAAATAGTTGATGAAAAAGATGTAAAAACATTAGAAAAAAGTTCTTTTGCTTATATTTTAGAAGATTATAAAAATACATTGTATTTTAGTTACACTATTTATTATGACGAATATGTGATAAGTGGAATATATAATGGTGCTTTTATTGATAATAATCAAATAGAAGAAATAAGAGAATTTGAAAATTTTATTAGACCTGATAATTTATATAATATTTTGAGTGATAAAGAGTATCAAGATGAATATGTTATTGGAAATAATATAGTTAAATTAAAAATAGAAGATGAAAAAATAAAAAAAATAGTTGTTAATGATATAACAATAGAATATGGAGGATAAAATGTTAAAAATTGTGATTGTATTATTAATTATAGTAGTAGCGTGTTGTTTTTTGAAAGGATTTAAAAGAAGTATATACTTTAAAAGATCAAGGT
>ERZ824600.4039-NODE-4039-length-13327-cov-3.571579_pt1 | contig 13327 bp, 9 predicted proteins | sample MGYA00519933_ERZ824600 | MGnify/ENA primary metagenome ERZ824600 (study PRJEB31778, sample SAMEA3449178) | human gut metagenome | biome: human gut; feature: human-associated habitat; material: faeces | place: United Kingdom | collected 2010/2012 ... | reverse complement strand
GTTTTATTTTTAGAGAAACCGACCTGACGCTGAACCGGTAAAAATATCGGGGAAACCTGGGAATATTGTAAAAAATGCCCATAGAAACAAGAAAAAAGCTGTCAAAACCACCTTTCCAAAAGGTTTCTCCAGCAGCGGCAACAAACATTTCCGGAGGTATTTTCCGCGAGATGCGCAGAAAATTCCCATGACGACCGTCTTCATGGCTCTGAAGTGCGCAGTTCACCCTGCATGAAGACGGTCGTCATGGCAACGAAGACGGTCGCCAGCGCGATGAAGACGGTCGTCACGGAAGGGCTGCCGGCCTCCCTGAAACCGGGCTCTTTATACGTTCCATATTCCTGCACCATCCCCAAGCAGGATCCGGATATTCGACTCTCCGGAAGTTAAGGTTTTCCGGATTGTCAAGGAAAACAAGATTCGGATTGACAAAAACACATGTACCGGAGACGAACCGCGCAAACGTGCTGTCTGCACGTCACAAAATGTTCCGGCCCGCTTACAAAAAGACAACCCGAAAAGGTTCGGTTTCCGGGTTGAAATAGAAAAAACAGGGGGTTATTGTAAAATCTGAATCATCCTTCTCAGAAGATCCCGCCCTTGTACATATCGTTGAAATTCGTATGCTGCCCTTCCAGCTTCCGGGCTTCGTCGCCTTCGGGATTCAGTTCGATGGACTTTTTCAGATCTTCGAAGGCGCCATCCTTGTCTCCTTTCAGGTTCTTGGCACGGCCCCGTTCGGCGTATGCTTTGCCGAAATCGGGTTTCAGATCAATCGCTTCGTTGAAGAAAGTAATGGCTTCATCCAGACGTTCCTGCGTGATCAGGAGCTGGCCGACGAGCAACGTCGCCTCGTCATTGAACGGATTCAACTCCAACACATTCTGGTAATCGGCCGCAGCAGCGTCAATATTGCCCATCGCTTCATGGATACGGCCGCGTAGCAAGTAGGATGTTTCTTCTTCCGGAGCCAGCGTGATGGCCTTTTCCACATCGGGAAGCGCTTCGGTTGCCTGCTGCATCGACAACAATATCCGGGCACGCATCAGATAGGCATCCGTGAAATCTTCTTTCAAGGCGATCGCTTTCGTCAGGTCGGCAATAGCCCCTAAGGGGTCGGAAGTCGTCCGCTTCGCCTTCCCCATCAGGAACCAGGCCAAATGGTTCGTCTCTTCCAGTTCGAGAATATGCCGGCAATCGACAATCACGTCCGCATCCTTGTCCAGCATGAAAAGCACGTTCACACGTGTCAGAAGCGTATTGATATGATCCGGTTCAAGTTCCACCATGCGGTTCAGCACCTCAAGAGCTTCTTCCGCCTTATTCGCCGTCGTATAGGCAGCGACCAGATAAGTCATCGTCTCGAAATCCTCCTGCAACTTCAACGCTTCAGTAAAACATTTGATGGCATACGCTACCTGTCCTATTTTCTGGGCGCGGACACCGTCGTATTTCAGAATATCGAAATTTTTCTGATCGTTCTTGCTTTTTTCCTCTTCAGGTGTTGCAGCCTTAGAAGAAGAGAATAGTGATTTAAAGAAGTTTCCCATGATTTAATTACAAATTGTTTTCAGGGAGGCAAAGATACGAAAAGTCCGAACCCTTTTCATATTTTTTATGAAGAATCCATAAGTGAGTTTCAGACATTTTTCTAATTTTGTAGCAGGATTTTTAACTTGGGAAGGATTGTGCCAGCCACACCAACCGCACGCTTTCCCGTCAATTAATGAGTATGGAAAACATAGAAACTGGACTTTTGCTAATGATTGTAGGAATGACAACTGTTTTTGCTATCCTACTGATCGTTATCAATCTTGGGAAGGGCCTGATCGTACTGGTAAACAAATATGCGCCCGAAGAGATTATTGTCAAAAAACAAGTGACACCACAAAGACAGACGGCTACATCCACACCGGCTGCCGGCATCACGAACCAGACTACTGCCGCAATCGTATCGGCTGTAAGTGTTATGACCGGTGGAAAAGGCAAAGTCGTTAAGATCGAGAAATTATAATAGCATTTATACATAAAATATCATGAAAAGAGAAATCAAATTTAGTTTGGTCTTCCGTGACATGTGGCAATCTGCCGGGAAATATGTTCCCACCGTAGACCAGCTAACACGGGTAGCACCAGCCATTATCGAGATGGGCTGCTTCGCCCGCGTAGAGACCAATGGCGGAGGATTCGAACAAGTAAACTTATTATTCGGTGAAAACCCAAACAGAGCCGTACGCGAATGGACGAAGCCGTTCCATGAGGCCGGCATACAAACCCACATGCTGGACCGGGCACTGAACGGCCTGCGTATGAGTCCCGTACCTGACGACGTTCGCCAGTTGTTCTACCAGGTAAAAAAAGCACAGGGGACAGATATCGCCCGCACATTCTGCGGATTGAACGATGTACGCAACATTGCTCCTTCCATCCGATATGCGAAAGCAGCAGGGATGATCTCGCAATGCTCGTTGTGCATCACCCACTCTCCCATCCATACGGTCGAATATTACACCAAGATGGCGATGGAACTGATCGAACTCGGAGCGGATGAAATCTGTATAAAGGATATGGCCGGCATCGGCCGTCCGCATTCTTTGGGGCAGATCGTAGCAAACATCAAGGCAAAACATCCGGAAATTCCGGTTCAGTATCACAGCCATGCCGGTCCCGGATTCAACGTGGCTTCGATCTTAGAAGTATGTAACGCCGGTTGCGATTACATCGACGTTGGCATGGAACCGCTTTCATGGGGTACAGGCCATGCGGACCTGCTGACCGTGCAGGCGATGTTGAAAGACGCCGGCTACAAAGTGCCGGAGATCAACATGGAGGCTTATATGAAAGTCCGCAGCCTGATCCAGGAATTCATGGATGACTTCCTCGGCTTGTATATCAGTCCGAAGAATCGCCTGATGAACTCGTTGCTGATCGGTCCGGGCCTGCCAGGAGGCATGATGGGAAGCCTGATGGCGGACCTGGAATCCAATCTGGAATCTATCAACAAGTACAAGGCCAAACGCAACCTGCCGTTTATGAAGCAGGACGAACTGCTTATCAAACTCTTCAACGAAGTGGCATACGTATGGCCGCGCGTGGGTTATCCCCCGTTGGTGACTCCGTTCAGCCAGTACGTCAAGAACCTTTCCATGATGAACGTCATGGCCATGGAGAAAGGAAAAGAGCGTTGGGGTATGATAGCCGACGATATTTGGGACATGCTGCTGGGCAAGGCAGGCAAGCTGCCGGGCGAACTCGCTCCCGAACTCGTTGAAAAGGCGGAGCGCGAAGGACGTAAGTTCTTCAACGGCAATCCGCAGGACAACTATCCCGATGCACTCGACAAGTACCGCAAACTGATGAAGGAAAACAAGTGGGAACTTGGCGAAGATGATGAAGAACTCTTTGAATACGCCATGCATCCGGCACAGTACGAGGCTTACAAGAGTGGCAAGGCGAAAGAGGATTTCCTTGCCGATGTGGAGAAACGCCGTGCCGAACGCGACAAATCCCCTCTGGACGATGCCAAACCCAAGACGCTTACCGTGCAGGTGGACGGACAGGCTTATCGCGTGACGGTGGCTTACGGCGACATCGACCTGCCGGCTTCCGCCACCGACAAGATTACCGCTCCCGCCGGTGAAGGGCAGGAAGTGGCTGCCCCGCTCGAAGGCAAGTTCTTCCTGACGAAGAATGCACAGGAAACTCCCCTCAAGGTAGGAGATAAAGTGAAGGAGGGCGACCTGCTTTGCTACATCGAGGCCATGAAAACCTATAATGCCATCCGTGCCGACTTCAGCGGAACGGTGACCGCTATCTGCGTCAATCCGGGTGATTCTGTTTCTGAAGATGATGTATTAATGAAGATTGGATGATGGAAGATATATTTGCGAAACTCTATGATATGACGGCGTTCAGCAATATCATTGCCGATCCGTCGTTCCTTATAATGTATGCCATTGCCTTTATTTTGCTGTATCTGGGCATCAGGAAGCATTACGAACCGCTGTTGCTGGTTCCCATTGCTTTCGGTGTGCTCATTGCCAATTTCCCCGGTGGCGACATGGGGGTTATCCAGGCAGATGAAAACGGCATGGTAATGGTGAACGGAGTGTTGAAGAACATCTGGGAAATGCCGTTGCACGAGATTGCACACGACCTCGGACTGATGAACTTCATCTACTATATGCTGATAAAGACCGGATTTCTGCCGCCTGTCATCTTTATGGGTGTGGGTGCGCTGACGGACTTCGGACCGATGCTCCGCAATTTGCGTCTTTCCATATTCGGTGCGGCTGCGCAGCTCGGTATCTTTACTGTACTGTTGTGTGCCGTAATGATGGGCTTCACGCCGCAGGAAGCCGGTGCATTGGGTATTATCGGCGGTGCGGACGGTCCTACGGCTATCTTCACCACTATTAAGCTCGCTCCGCATCTGCTGGGTCCTATCGCCATTGCGGCTTATTCGTACATGGCGCTGGTTCCGGTTATCATTCCATTGGTTGTGAAACTGCTCTGCAGCAAGAAGGAACTGATGATTAATATGAAGGAGCAGGAAAAGCTTTATCCGTCAAAGACCGAGATAAAGAATCTGCGTGTACTGAAGATTATTTTCCCGATTGCCGTTACTACCATTGTAGCTCTCTTCGTGCCGACGGCAGTGCCTTTGATTGGTATGCTGATGTTCGGTAACCTGATTAAGGAAATCGGTTCCGATACCAGCCGTCTGTTCGATGCGGCAGCCAACAGCATTATGAATGCGGCAACCATCTTCCTCGGACTGAGTGTGGGCGCTACCATGACGAGCGAGGCATTCCTCAACTGGACCACTATCGGCATCGTTGTCGGCGGCTTCCTTGCATTTGCCTTGTCCATTTCGGGCGGTATCTTCTTTGTGAAGCTGTTCAATCTGTTCTCCAAGAAGAAGATTAATCCGCTGATTGGTGCGACGGGATTGAGCGCCGTGCCTATGGCAAGCCGCGTATGCAATGAAATCGCTACCAAGTACGACCCTAAGAACCACGTACTGAATTACTGTATGTCCAGTAATATTTCCGGCGTCATCGGTTCTGCGGTGGCGGCGGGCGTATTGATTTCGTTCCTCGGATAAGAAAGTTGAGATATAAAAAGGGAATGCGTCAAAACACAAATAACGAGTGTTTTGACGCATTCCCTTTTTATTTCCGCCTTTATTCACTGATAGCTTTCCTGTACTCAGCCACTGCCATCTTTGCGGCAAGGTGCGCATTGATAAGGTTGGTCTGGGCCTGTGTCCACGAAAGCTGTGCGGATAGCACATCGACCATGCTTGCCTTGCCTTCATTGTATGAGAATGTAACCAGGTCGAGATTCTCTTCGGCAAGCGCCATATTCTCCCGGGCTGTCTTTACCTGCTGTTCCGTTTCCGTCAGTTTGGTGGTAGCGGCGGACAGCTCTTCTAAAATAGTATCTGCCACATAGCTTTGCTGTAGCTTTTGAATACCTATATATGCCTTTTGCTGACGGTTGGTCTTGAAGCGTGCACCCCATCGGAAAATGGGGATGTTGAGATTGATTCCCGCAATGGGCGTATGGGGCACGTCCTGTCCCATATAGGCGATACCGGTGTCCCAACCGGTTGCCAGAAACATACTGAGTTGGGGATTATACTGGCTGAGGGCTGCCTTGCGTTGCGCTTCGCTCCTGGCGATACTGACATGGGTTCCGGCATAGTCCGCACGGCGGGACAATACTTCGTCAAGACTCAGTAAATCGACGGGCGGACAGTGCATGCCGATTTCACAAAGACTGTCTACCGCGGCATCCGGTTTCACTCCCATCAGGATATTGAGTTGCTGCAAGGCAAGGGTATAGTTCTGGCGGGCTTTGATATACTGCAATTCGGCCTCTTTTTTACGGGTGGAAATCATCAGTAAATCCGTACGGCTGATGGCTCCGTCATTAAAACTGTCTTGAATGATGTTGTACTGTTGGCTGACAATCCCTTCAAAACGGGCGGCGGCTTCGAGTGTTGCCAATGCGGCCGAGGCATTCCAGTAAACCGCATCGCTCTGATAGTGTATCTGGTCGAGGGTCAGCTCTATGGCAAGTTTGTCCAGCTCTTCATCGGCTTTGGCAATTTTTTTCCGGGCCATGAGCGAACCGCCTGTGTAAAGAGGCTGTCCCAGTGTTGCCAATGCCTGATAGGTGTAAGGACGGTACTGTCCCGCCGGACTGTTCCAGGCATCCAGATGGCTCAGATTGGCAGTTCCTTCGGCAGTAATGTCTATTTTGGGCAGGAAGCCAGTCTGTGCTATCTTGCGGGCTTCGGTGCTTGCCGTAGCTTTCAGGCGTTGCTGTTTCAGCAGTTGGCTGTATGCTTCCACTTTGTCCCGATAAGCCTCGCGGCTGAGATAGCTTTCTTGTGCCGCGGCATTTATACCGAAGCTGATTACTGACAATATAAATATAATCTTTCTCATCATTCAAATCGTAAATAGTCAAATCATTAAATCATTAAATAGTAAATCGTAAATAGCCGAGTTGCAATCCCTCTATCCTTTTATCCGGTGTATCGCACAGTAGGCCACGGGCAATACAAACAGGGTGAGTATCGAAGCTACCAGCAGGCCGCCCATGATAGTGGCCGCCATACCGCCGAACATGGCGTCGAACAGTAACGGCAGCATACCCAGGATGGTTGTGCCCGATGCCATGGCTACGGGAACAATGCGGGTGGTCGTTGCGCTGATAACCGCTTCACGCGGTGCTTTTCCGGCGGCCGTTTCCGTATCAATCTGGTCTACGAGGACAATGGCGTTCTTGATGTTCATTCCAATCAATCCCAACAAGCCCAGGATGGCGAAAAAGTCGAATGTCTTGCCCAACAGCAACAGTCCCAGTACGATGCCGATAAAGATAAGCGGAAGCATCAGCAAGATGACGATGGGTTTGCGGTAGGTCTTGAACAGGAACAGCAGGGTGACGAACATCAGGAAAAACGTCAGCGGCATGTTGGCTGCCAGTGCGGCATTGGATTCGGCCTGGCTTTCCTGTTCGCCAAAGTACTTCATGGTATATCCTTCGGGAACATCGATTTCTTTTTGCACCTGCTCCCACACACGGTTAAAGGCGGCAATGGCATTTACACCCCGGCGGGGGTCGGCTTGCGCCATCATAACCATCTGGCGGTTGTAGTCCTTCACGTTGGAGAACTTGTACTGGTAGTCGAACTCACTGACCACTTGCTCCAGCGTGGTGGTTTCGCGCGTAGTTCCGAATACGGGCAGCGTGCGCAGGTCGTTAATGCGGAACGCGTCGATTGTGTTGTCTTTCAGTAGGATAGGAAGCACTTGGTCGCCCTGTCGGTATTCGCCCAGCGTCATTCCGTTTGTCCCTATTTGTATGCTCTGCGCCATGCTTTGGCGGGATACGCCTAACGGTTGCGCACGCTCCTGGCTGTATACGGGTTTCCAGACAGGAATTTTGTTACCCCAGGAGTTGCGCACATTGATAAGGTCTTTGTCGCGGTGCATTATCTCTAAAACCCGGTTGGTCAGCGCCACCAGCGTATCTGTGCTATTGCCGATAAAGCCTATCTCGATGGCGGCGTCTACGGCAGGCGAGAGTTTGAAGAGCGTGGTTCGGGTGATGGCATTGGGGTAATTCTCCTTCATATAGCTGTCCAGCTTCTCTTCATATTCTTTGGTGTATTTGCTGTCTGTCACTTCTACCAGCAGGTTGGCGAAGTTGGGTTTTGGACCTACGGAAGTGGATGCCAGATAGTAGCGCAGCGGGGTGCTGCCGAAGGTGACGGAAACCCGTTTCACTTCCGGCTGTGCCAGCAGGTGGGCTTCCACTTTCTTCATTTCCTTCTCTACATCGCGGATGCCGTATCCGTCGGGATAGAATACATCGGCGCGGAAATAAGGCTTGTCCAGTGAAGGGAAGAAGTTTTGAGGCATCAGTCCCATGATGACGAGGGAGAGGATGAACAATACGACCATGCTTCCCAACGTGAGCGTTTTTTTGCGTATCAGCAGGCTGAGGATGGATGCGAATTTATGGTAGAAAGGCTTGTCGTAAGGGTCTTTGTCGCTGTTGCCGGTTTGGTCTTTCAGTATGAAATTGCCGAAGGTGGTGGTTTGCGTCAATGCCAGTACCCAGCTCAGCCCCAGTGAGATAGCCAGTACGATAAATAGCGGCTTTACAATTTCGGCAACGGAAGACGGTGCAAGATAAAGCGGCAGGAACGAGCAGACGGCTATGAAGGTTGCTCCCAGCAATCCCCATTGCGGACCGGTGGCGCCGTCTATCAGCGCTTTCCGTCTGTTCACGCCGCGGGCTATGGCTATTTGTGCATTGTCGGTTACCACAATGGCGTTATCCACCAGCATTCCCATGGCGATGATAAAGCCTGCCAGCGAGGTACGGTTCAGGCCCACTCCCAGGAACGACATGATGAGCAGTGTGCCGCCAATGGAAAATATCAGTGAAGAGCCGATGAGTACGCCGGCGCGCATCCCCATTACCAGCATGATGATGACGATTACAATCAGAATGGATTCTATCAGGTTGATAATAAATCCGTTGTTCGCTTCTTTGGCAATGACGTTTTCAGGGTAAAGGCTTTCCAGTTCCAACCCTACGGGGATGAGGGGCAAGAGTTCGGCGAGCTTCTTGTCTACCAGCTCACCGGTTTTTACCACATCCTTCTGCGGGTCGGTGGAGACGCCGATGCCGATGGCCCGTTTTCCGTTTACGTGCATGATGGTGCCGGGCGGGTCCATGTAGCCCTTTTCAACGACGGCTATATCGCCCAGTTTGACCTGCCCGCCGGGGGTGGTGATTGTCTGGTTGCGGATGTCGTTGACGGTGGTATAAGTACCGTTGGCTACAATGCGCAACTGCTGTTCGCCTGCACCGATTTCACCCGTATTGATAATCTGGTTCTGCGATTGCAGCAAGCCTGCCAGCTGTTTGGGGGCGATGCCCATTCCCGCCAGTTTGTTTACGGAGATAAAGATGTTGATTACTTCCGTCTGTGTGCCGAACAGGGCTACTTTCATAACCCCTTCGGCAGTGATAACCTGCGTCTTGATACGCTCCGCCCAGTCGCGCATTTCTTCATAGGAGAAGCCGTCGTCGCCGACCAGTCCGTAATAAATGCCGAATACATCGCCGAAGTCGTCCGATACCGTCGGTACGGAAGCTCCTGCCGGAAGTTGGGGCTGTATGTTGAGAACCTTCCGGCGCAGTTCGTCCCACTTCTGCGGGATAGATGCTGCGGAAAGCGACGGCTGTAGCTCGAACGTAATTTTGGAAAGTCCGTACATGGATTCCGATTTAATCTTGTACACTCCGCTCATGCTCTGTATTTCGCGGGAGATGGGTTCGGTAATGAGCCGTTCCACTTCGGCAGGCTCGGCTCCGGGATAGCGTGTCATGATGACCGCTGTCTTGATGACAAAGGGTGCATCTTCTTTCTTCCCCAAACGGCCGAATGAGAATATGCCGCCGATGAGCAGCACGGCAAGGAAGAAATAGATAATCTTTGTATTATCTAATGAATATTTGGCTAAGTTCATATATAAAAGGTGATAGGATGATAAAGTTATGAAGTGATAGAGGGAAAGCGGTTATTCCACCTCTTTTACCCTCTGTCCCTCTACCAGTTGGTACACTCCGGCAATGACAACGGTTTCATCCGGTTTCAGTCCTTTGGAGATAAGAATATTGGCTTCACCGGTCGGCGAATACACGGTTACTTCGCGGCGGCTTACCCTGTTGTCTTTCACCACCCATACGTAGGTGTTCTTGTTTTCGCTGTTACCGAATACGGCGCTCAGCGGTACATTCATCAGTTTTTCTTCTATGAAGGGAGCGATGTCCGAAGCGAGGCGGATGTTGCAGGTAAATCCGGGTTTCACGTCGTATACGGCACGGTCGAAGGCAGGGTCGTCGATGGTGATGGTAACCGGAATACCCGTACCGTCGGTCGATATGTCAAGATACTCTTCCAGTCTGGCATTGAATATATTGCCTTTGTACGTATCGAACTCCACCTTGAATGTGGCGTCTTTGGCACGAAGCAGGTACAGGTAATCATCGGGTACGGTAAATTTTATGCGCAGTTTCTGCGTATTTACCAGCCGCACAATCCCTTCTCCCGAATTGACGCGCTGATAGTTCTCTACCAGGCGCTTCTCGATAGAGCCGTCGAAGGGGGCGAGCAGTTTCGTATCGCGCATATTGTTGGTGGACAGCTCGTAGGCCGATTTGGCTTTCTGGTAATTGGCTACGCTTATTTCATACTCCTGCAGGGAGATGGCTTGGCGGCCCAGCAGCCGTTTGTTGCGCTCCACCTGGGCGGCAGCGGTTTCGTAGGCAGCCTTGTTGGCGGCATATTGCAGGGAAATATCCCGCGGGTCGATGGCGGCAATCAGTTGTCCTTTCCTGACCCTTTGTCCTTCCACTACCGGAAGGTCGATGATTTGTCCGCTGACACGAAATGCCAGTTTCACATATTCCACCGCTTCCACCATGCCGGAGAAATCTTTGAGTATTACCGACTGTGAACTTACGGTGGCGGTTTTCACAGGTCGCACGAGGGGAATATCTTCCCCTTTCTTTTGCCCGCAGGACGTGACGATAAGTGTCACCGTCAGGGCGAACAGATACATTTTCTTCATTTGTTTTTGATTAAGACAAGTCTTTGCGGTTGACAGTCAAATCCAACCCTTGTTTTAATTCATAAACGTTTTGATATACCTGTATGTTCAATTGTTTTCCTGCGGTCAGGCTGATTTTTATTTCTTTGCCTACCTGTATATGCAGCGTATTGCCCAAGTAATTCACTTTGAACGAATAGCCGCTCCATTTCTCCGGCATGACCGGCTCAATCTTAAGCGTGCCGTCCTGTACCTGCAATCCTGCGAACCCGCGTACGACAGCCAGCCAACTGCCCGGCATACTGGTGATGTGCAGTCCCTGCTCTCCTTCATTGTTGTAGTCGTCCAGGTCGAGGCGGGTAGCGTGTAAGAATAGTTGGTATGCCTTTTCCACTTTCCCGATGCGTGCGGCAAGAATGGAGTGGATGTGCGGGGAGAGGGAAGACTCGTGCACGGTCATCGGTTCGTAGAATTCGAAGTTGCGGCGGATGGTCTCCCGGTCGAAGTTGAAGTAATAGAGGTACAGGCCGAGCAGGACATCACTCTGCTTGATGTAGCACGAACGCAGGATACGGTCCCACGACCAGTACTGGTTGATGGGGCGTTCGCTGTCGGGAATGGCATCGGTGCTTTGCAGAACCTTGTCCATATAGCCGTCGTTTTGGACGAAGATACCGCGTTCCGGATCTTCCGGCAGGTACATCCGTTCGATAATGTCCCGCCAGCGTTCACTCTCTTCCGCATAGTTCAGATTGGTGATGCGGCATATGCGGGCATATTCGTCGGGATATTGCCGGGCAATGATTTCGAGGAAACTGAGGGTACTTTTGAGGCAACGCATGCAGGAGTAGTTGGTATACCAGTTATTGTCTACGTTGTTTTCGTATTCGTCGGGTCCGGTAACTCCCAGAATGACGTATTTCTGCTTGGGTTGCGAGAAAGACACCCGTTGGCTCCAGAAGCGGCTGACGGCTATCATTACTTCCAATCCGTACTGGGCGATGTAGTCCAGTGTACCCGTAAGCGTGGCATGTTGCAGAATGGCATAGACAATCATGTTGTTCCGGTGAATTTCTTCAAAGCTAATCTCCCATTCGCTGTGGCACTCCTCTCCGTTGCTGGTAACCTGCGGGAAGAGGGCGGCACCATGGTCGAATCCCAGTTTACGGGCATTCTCAATGGCTTTGGGCAGTTGCTTGTAGCGATACATCAGCAGGTTCTCGGCAATCTTCTTCGGGGTGGAAAGCAGGAAGAAAGGTACGCAGCACAATTCGGTATTCCAGTAAGTATTTCCGCCGTACTTCTCGCCGGTGAAACCTTTAGGGCCGATATTCAGGCGGGGGTCGTCTCCCCGGTATGTCTGGTAGAGCTGGAAGATGTTGTAGCGTATGCCTTGTTGGGCTTCCGGGTCGCCTTCGATACTGACATCGGTTTCGTCCCATATCTCCTGCCAGGCGTTCCGGTGCTCCTGTTCCAGAACCTCCCAACCGGTACTTTGGGCGTTGCGGGCTTCTGCTACGGAGGCTTCTATCAAATCCTGCCGTTCATAATAAAGGGAAGATGCTATGGCAATGTATTTGACGAGCGTCACGGTATCTCCCGGCTTCACTTCAGTGCCTACGCTGAAACCGGCCTGTTTTTCTTTTTCTATCCGTATCGGGTTGGCAAATGTCTCTTTATTGTTCTTGAAGAACCGATAGGTCATGGCATAGCATATCTGCGCATCCTCCCGCCTGGTCTGCGTCCACAGATAGGCGCAATCGCTGGTGGTGCCGGAGCGCAGGATATTCCATATCTTTTCATCCGGATACCTGACCGGGTTCGCGGTGTCTCCGTCAAGGATAGGCACGAGTGAAACCTTGCCTGTATAGTTGACGGACGTAACGCTGTACTTTATAAGGCAGAGATTGGGGTGAGCCATATTGGCGATATGTTCCACGTGCAGGCGGAGCTTGTTTCCCCGCGGAGAGGTAACTTCCGCGTCCCGATAAGAAATACCCGCTTTCATGTTGAGGCGTCTGTTGAAACTGTCCACATCCCATTGTGCCAGGTCCAGTTCCTCGTCGATGAGGCGCAGGCTGATACTGCTCCAGTCCGGAGCATTGGGGATACGTGTGTAGAATTGCGGAAAACCGTTTTTCCACCAGCCTACACGCGTTTTGTCCAAAAAGGTGATACCAGCCACGAATGCGCCGCGATAGCTGTCGCTGCTGTATGGTTCTTCAAAATATCCCCGTTGTCCGAAACGGCCGTTTCCAAGACTGAATATGCTTTCCGACCACCGCATGCGGTCGGCTTGAAAACTATCTTCTATAATATTCCATTCATCGGTTTTAAGGTATTTCTTCATGGCGCTTTTTTCTGTGTTATCGGTGTAAAGATAGACAAATAAACGGATAAACAAATAGGATGCGGAAAAAAGAAGAATGTGTCAAAACTAAAATTCGCTTGCTATTTATTTATTTTTAGGCACGGATTACGCAGATTTCACGGAAAAGAGATAAAATAAATCCGTGTCAATCCGTGTAATCCGTGCCTAAAAGAAATCATCAAGTGTATTTTACACCTTCTTACCGATGAGGAAGCATATATTCATCGGTGAGGAGAGGAGCTGTTTACGCCCTTTCTCCTTTGGTCTCTTTTATCAAATATACGCAGGCGGCTCCGATAATGAGCATCAC
>ERZ824600.4037-NODE-4037-length-13331-cov-4.221377_pt1 | contig 13331 bp, 15 predicted proteins | sample MGYA00519933_ERZ824600 | MGnify/ENA primary metagenome ERZ824600 (study PRJEB31778, sample SAMEA3449178) | human gut metagenome | biome: human gut; feature: human-associated habitat; material: faeces | place: United Kingdom | collected 2010/2012 ... | reverse complement strand
CGACAACTATGTCCATTGAGGCAGATAAAAATTCAGCCGCAGTTACAGTGGGAAGGGTGTACTATATCCGCCAGCAGCGTTCCGGAAAATATATCGACACTCAGGAGGGGGATAAGACCTATTCCAATATCCAGCAGTATACCTTCAACGGATCAGATGATCAGAAGTGGAAGGTGGAGGATGCCGGAGAGGGATATGTCAAGTTTGTATCCCAGTCAGAAATGTCGTGGTAAGAAAGTTTTGCTGGGCTTTAATTCATTGGCTGATCTTACTCCTGAGTTAGTTAAAGAATGGTCAAGCGATAACCCTGATTTACCATCCGAATATTTGCGTTCCTCGCGCCATAAAGCATTGTGGACATGCCCAATTTGCCATGGCGACTATCAATATCGGATATGTGACCGTGAGTTGGATGACAAGTCTTGTCCATACTGTTGCGACAAAAAAATTCTCCCAGGATACAACTCATTTAAAGTTCGCCATCCTGAAGAAATGGAAGAGTGGGACGAATAATTATCTGCTTGCATATCCTGACTCCATTCTGAGCAGTTACAACAAAATAATTTGGTGGAATTGTCCGAAAAATCATCAATACAGCATGTCTCTCAAAAAGAAACTATATTATCGTATGAGAGGTCAAGAACCTTGCCCTTACTGCAAGGGAAGGCGTCGAAATCTTAGCCATTTCTTTTAATCACTAAGAGCCACACTGATTGCAACATGGCAACCGTTGTGGCTCTTATAAAGTGCATTTTTTGATGTTTTGCTTAAAAATCGAATTTTACTTTACTCTGAAAATATTCAAGCTCACATGTAAAAAATAAAGTGCATTTTTTTGAAGAAAAGTTCAAAAACGAATTTTACTTTACATTATAAAGTGCACTTTTTCAAATTTCCCCAAAAAAATTTTTTACTTAAAGTAAAATTCAATTGCACTTTTTAAAAATGTAAAAGAATGGCGTAAATGCTTTGGATTCGGAATAAAGTGCACTATATTTCAGATTGCACATTATTCCTAGATTGCACTTTATAATAACGTGCAATCTGAAAGTCCATAATTGATGTGCGAATAAAGTGCTATAACTGAATGAATAGGTGCGCGTCATGTGACCAACCACGTCATTCAATCGCCATACTATAAAGTGCACTACCTTGACTAAATTTCTAAAGTTTTATTGTAAAGCACACATCTCAATAGAGTGTTTTTTTTTATGTGTATGCATTTATAAATAGTCCATAAGAGTTATGCTCATTAAGTTCAATTTGGAAGCTAATGCAAAAAGAACAAAAGTTCGCAAATAAGGATTGACATAGTAGAACAAATGTGCTATAACAATGATTAGAACGAATGTTCATAAGTGTAACGAAAGAGGGAATTGCGGATGAAACGATACTACAATACGAAGGGAAGCGCAGAGCGAATACGTCAGTTGAGAAAGAGAAGTCATGTTACTCAGTCAATGCTTGCAGAACAGGCAAATATATCGGTGGATACAGTTAAGAGGCTGGAACGGGGGAATGAAGGCAGTGTGAATGTACTTTTGGCAATAGCAGATGTCTATGACGTGTCATTGGATTATCTTGTTGGATGTGAAGACGCGGCTAGATAAAATATCAAAAAATGAGACTCTTACAGTTTAAATTGAAGCTGCAGGAGTCTCATTTTTTGTGCTGAAAATAATAAAAAATTGCAAAAAGTGTAACATGTTCACCCCAAAAGTGGCACACGTTCACTGTTAAAAGAATGCTTGTTCTGATATGATAAGCAATGTCAGAGCAAGGAGGTCTGACAGGATGTGCTACACCGCAGCACGGAGAGAAAAATAAGAGGGAAGCGGTGAGAAAGGAAAAGGGAATAAAAATGACAGCAAAAGAACTAAATCTGGCAGCCAGAACTGTGTTTGCGGAAGCAGCAACCGAAGGATTGAACGGTCAGATGGCAGTGGCACAGACGATGTATGATCAACTGTATCACAACATCATTGGAGCAGATGGATCTGGATTTGGAAAAACACTTGAAGAAGTGATTCAAAATGCCTACACGACTCCGACTGAGCAGGATATTCGTGGGAGCAGCTGCCTTGAGGCTGTGATTCGAGTCTTTTTGGAGGGACAGAGGATTTTTACAGATCATTACGTGTATTTCTTTATGTCAGACAGAGGCAGCAGCTACTGGAGAAATTACTGGGATACCCACTACGTAAACATGGGAAAGCTCAAAAACCATACCTTTTGGGGCGTGGCAATTCCAGATGATCAGAAAACACAGCCATTTGCCCGCTATGTGGCAGAAGTAAATGATCCAGATGGATGGACATTCGTTTACGAGGAGGCAGGAAAAGACAGTGAATTTTTGGAAAACTATCCTCGACTGAACAATGGAAATCTTGTAGAAGTACTTGGCAACCAAAAGGGGAGTGATGGAGCCGTTTGGAATCTGATTTCGATTGCAGGAGCCTATGCCGGATATGTGAGAGCTGACCTGTTAAAGAGAAAGTAGGTGCAGGATGCTAGAGACATTGATTTTATGCATGGCACTGGACTACCTGACGGGGATGATGGCAGCAGGAATTTTTCACAAGAGTAAAAAGTCAGCCGAAGGAGGGCTGGAAAGCAGAAGTGGATGGAAAGGACTTTGTCGAAAGGGGATTTCACTACTCATTGTATTAGTGTCATATCGGATGGATCTTATTGCCGGAACCAATTTTATCTGCAATGCGGTAATGGCAGCATATCTTGTGAATGAGTTGTTATCCATCACAGAAAATCTTGGGTTGATGGGTGTGCCGGTGCCAAAGGTATTGAGTGGTGCGATTGATTTGCTAAGACAAAAGAGTGAAGAGCAAAAAGTGTATCAGATGCCAAGAAAACAAAAGGCCAAAAGGGAACAGTTAATAAAAAGGGAAAATGAAAAATTAGAAAAGAGAGAGGAAAAAGAATAATGAATGGATTAAATGAAACAATTAAAACAAAGAAAATGCCTGAAAATGACGAGACTGAGGTTGTAATCAATACAGAAGGTGCAGTTAATGCAGAAGCCGCAGCTACAAATCGTATGTTTGTACGTGAATGTGTAAAAGAGAGAGGACGTTTTTCTCGTGTCTTTGAGACTAAAAAAATTTATGGTACCTGACCCCAATGTGACGTGAGTATGATGACTACGGTACACTGGAAAAGGAAACCGATCTGGTAAATGGACGAATTGACAAAGATCAGTATGACATGACTGGAAGACTCGTACAGAGCACTACTCTGGAGAAGAATACCGGGGCAGCAGGTGAGCCGACCGTGGCAAACACTCATACAGTGCAGTCACTTGAGATTGGTTATGACAATTATAATCGCGTAAATCGACTGGTGCAGAGTCTGGAGGGATCAAAGACAAAGACCGGACTGGTGTACGGTGATGCATCAAAGGCGCAGCGACCAGGATTATCCTATGGACTTACTGTCGATGGAAAACAAAGACAAAGTTTAGCTTATGATGCGATGGCACGATGCACAAAGGAAACTGTGACACTTCCGGGTGGACAGACACGAGAAAACCGCTTTACTTATGGAACCCTTCATCATCTGACCGATATGGACAGTCTTCTTTCGGCGATGTCAAATGGAACTGAGAGCTGGAGATATGAGTATGACAATGTGGGAAATATCACAAAGATTACATCCGGTACGAAGGTCATCACATATCAGTATGATGAACTCAATCAGCTGATTCGTGAAAACAATGGTGTACTTGGAACAACAGTGCTTTATACCTATGATGCAGGCGGCAACATGACTTCCCGAAAGACATACGCATATACAGAAGGAACACCACAGACTCTTCAGAAAAACGAGAATCTTTCATACCGAACTGATGGCTGGAAGGATCAGCTGGTATCCTGGAATGGCTACCGCTATGTCTATGATGCAGGTGGAAATCCGACCTTATTACGAGGCGTTCCATTAACCTGGGGAGAAGGACGACGCTTAAAGCGAGTAAGTCTCTCATGGGGAACCGTGGATTTTGCTTATGACAGCGATGGAAAGCGTGTAAGAAAGACAAGCGGAGGGAATATCACAACGTATTATTACAACGGAAATGTGCTGAGTGGTCTGGTAAGAAAAGCATCCAAGGATGCAGGAACTACAGGAACGGGTACTACGGTACAGTTTGTATATGATACGCAGGGAAAGCCATTTATGCTGCGATTAAATGGAAAGACGGATTACTTCTATCTGTATAATGGACTCGGAGATGTTACTGGTCTAGTTGACAGCAGCAATCAGGTAGTGGTAAGATACCAGTACAACAGCTGGGGTAAGGTAACGTCCACACAGGATACAAGTGGCGTGTCCCTTGCAACGCTGAACCCGTTCCGCTACCGAAAATATGTCTACGATCCAGAGACAGGACTGTATTGTCTGGGAAGCAGATATTATGATCCGGAAGTCGGAAGATTTGTGAATGCGGATGATTTTGAGACACTGACCTACCAGATGGATAGTGTGCAGGGAAAGAATCTGTATCAGTATTGCTTCAATAATCCGATCAACATGCAGGATGAAGACGGTGGATGGCCGAAGTGGGTAACAGAGGTAGCTATAGGAATTGGAGCAATTGTAATAGGTGCAGCAGCAGTAGCAGCAACCGCGGCAACTGGTGGTATAGCAGCAACTTTTGTAGTAGCAGCAACCGCAGGGGTGAAAACAGCAGCAATATCAGGTGCAATAGGTGCAGTAGTAGGAGCATCAACTAGTGTTGTTGGTAATCGTATTTCAACAGGAAGTTGGAAAAATTCAACTCAAATTGCATTAAAAGGAGCAGTTGATGGGTTTGCAAGTGGCTTTATGACAGGAGGAATAATGGCAGGAGCTTCACAAGTTGTAAGTAGCGGTTTTAAAGTAGCGGCTAAAGCCAGTGTAAAAGCAGGGAAAGAAGTAAGTAGTGGAATAAAGGTTACTAAAAATGTTAAGATACTGTCACCAGATAAACTGTATCATAAAACAAATGGAGGAACGTTAGTTAAAATTGGAAAAGTTTTTCGAGTCGATGTTAACTCAAAAACAATGCTTCATGCACACTTTCCAGGTCCATTTGCGAAAAAACATTTTCCACTAGGCGTTATTGCTTCAGGAATATATGGAGGAGTAAGACGATGAAAATTAATGCGTATAATGATAAAGATTTGATATATATTGCTCTTGGAGACGTGAACTGTTCAATGGAAAATATATTAAAGATTCTAGAGAAATTTAAGAGTAATGTGGTGGTTATGCAGATTGGAGATGTAAAAAAGGAGGGGAAACTTTTTGAAATAATTAAAAGAGTTAGTAGAAAATATTGGCTAGTATTACTTGAAGATAAATTATTAGCAGATGTTGTTTTTAAAATTGATAGATATGATCTGGAAGAAGTACTTCGAGAATTTTTTAAAAGTGGAAATAGATCGTTTTCTATACAGATTGTGCCTGATCAAAGTATATGGAAGCCATCTACTTTGGACATTAATACGCGTCAACTTATGAAATCTGGAATGATTACAGTGGAAATTGTAGTGGTTGTAGATGAATCGCAAGTAGATATTTTATGCTGTAAAAATAGTTATGATAAAAAACAACTAGTTACTTATATGAAGGAACAGTTGGAGAGTTAATTTCAATGATTTCAAGTGATACAGGAGAGGGTCAGGAAGCGAGAGAGATCAGTTAAAAGTGGCTTTTTAACTGCACCACAGTGGGGTCAGGAAGTGTGTCCAGCAAAGGGTGTACAATCCGTCAGGTGGAAATCCTTGTGTAGCGTATAATAAAAGTACCCGATATCGGAGACAAAATTCCCCAGTATCAGAAAGGGAATTCCTCAAAATCGGAAAGGGACATGTTGAAGCAAAATAACCTATCAGATATCCTTTGTCTAAGAACCACCAAAGGCAAAGGAGGAAAGGAAATGCTAACTATGTCCCAAATCAATGATATCAGAGATTTGAGCCAAAAGGGATACTCAATTTCAAAAATTTCATCTCTTACTGGTTTGGATCGCAAAACAGTTCGTAAATACCTCAATCAAGACGACTTCTCACCTCAGCCACCTGTAGCAAAGCGAAGAACTTCTATCGTTACGCCATACCTTGACATCATAGAGGAATGGTTGAGTGACCAGAGGGACAGGGAAAGTGGCTCAAAATGTGTTACTACTGGCTCGATATGTGTCCCCTGTAAAAAAGTCTGAAAGTTCAAGAAAAGAGCTTTCAGGCTTTTTTTGTGTGTTTATTAGAATGCAGTCGAGTCGAGGAAAGAACAAAAGTTTGTAAACTTGAGCCACCAGGGACACTAATCTAGCCAGCGTTCCTGTCCCTCTGGCAAGTATGATTGTCAGACTTTACAGGAAAGCAGTGGCGCAGACAGTCAGAAGTTCTGCTTTAAGAAACTTCGAACAGGCCATGTCATCGAGAACAAGTTGGGTTATCAGTTTGATGTAAAATTGGGAGATTATGCAAATCTGGCAGCAGTTATTGCAACAGGAACCCCGTCTAGTGTGGCGTTTTCCGATATTCAGGACAACAAGGTATTTGTACTGGAGAAGGTAGAAAAGCGAATTTATTCCGTAAGCGATGAATAACACCCCGGATTCCATATCTGCCTAAACCGTGTCATAATTATTGCATGGAGTGGCAAGTCTTCTGTTTCTCAGTTTTGCACTTAGGACCATTTTACTTCAAATCATTTGGAGCCTGTGCTATATCCACTCCAAATAACATTAGGAGTAAACGACACCTATGACAAAAAGAAAATATCGTACAGATGAGGAGTGGCTTTCTCTGATTCATGAGTGCCGCTTGAGTGGACTTACGGATAAGCAATGGTGCGAGACGCATCAAATCTGTCCGAGTAACTTTTATTACCAGATTCAGAAATTCCGCAAGAGAGCCTGTGAAATACCGGAGTCTCATTCAAAAACAACTCTGACTGCACAAAAACAGGAAGTTGTTCAAGTTACATTTGAACAGCCGGCTGTATCGGAACATCCTCAGTCCTGTCTATCAAAGGACGCAAAGGCAGATGCAGCAATTCTTGTGCAGATCAATGGCTTTCAGATCGGAATCACAAATGCAGCGTCCGAAAGTGCAATCTTTCATACTCTGTCAGCGCTGCATCGCCTGTGTTAGGTGATCTGTCCGGTGTATCGAAGATCTACCTGATCACCGGCAGGACCGATATGAGAAAAAGCTTCGATGGCTTAATGGCGATTATTCGTGATAAATACGAACTAGATCCATATGCGAATGCACTGTATCTGTTCTGTGGGAGAGACAAACGAAAAATCAAAGCACTTCACTTCGATAAAGACGGCTTTGTATTACTGCAAAAAAGGCTTGATGGAAGCGGACGTTTTCAATGGCCTACAAATGCCAGTGAAGCCCGTCAATTAACCCGTCAGCAGTTTCGCTGGCTGACTGAAGGACTGAGCATTGACCAACCGAAAGCTATTCATGCCGGGGACAAACGAAAAGACTTCTAGTTTTTATGAAAAACAGAGAATCTCAAAAAATTTTTAAAATCGTTTCTTCCCCGTATGGGGGACTTGTCCCCAAGTCTTCGCTGAGGAATACGCCTGTTTGTGGACAGATTGGACTCCAATGCCTGAGTGTTGCAGTTGTACTGTCATCTGACAGCTGAGTTATCCACAAAACAGTATTCGTCAGAATGACGAAGCTCTTTTTGCGTCTGGTTGCACCATGCCTGTTTTTCCTTTATAATAGCACTCAGAAAAAAGGAAGGAGGAAGGCACGAATGCAGGAGTTGGATCAGACTCAGGAATTAATTCAGATGCTGAAAGAACGTCTGAATGAGAAAGATGAAACGATTGCTACCCTTCAAGCAACGATTAAAAATCTTGAGGCAACAGTAAAAATGCTTCAGGAAAACGCAGTTGATCTTAAGGCAACAATCGCAAATCTGACCGAAACACTGAATGAATTCAAAAGAAAGTTTTTTGGAATATCCAGCGAAAAAAGTAAAAAAAAACAAACTGATGAACCTGTTTGTGAAGAAGCCTCCGAGCAGGAATCCGGTATCCCTGTGAAAGAACATACACGTACCAGAAAGAAAAAGGCTAAACGTGATGATCTTTATGCACTCCTTCCGATAGAAGAAGTCTTATGCGATGTTCCACAGCAAGAGCGCCTTTGTCCAGACTGTGGTGCAGAAATGGAACATATGGGATATACCTTTATCCGTGAAGAACTGCGAATTACTCCGGCTAAGGTAGTGCGTGTCCGTTACATGCAGGAAAAGTTGATCTGTCCGGTCTGCCGTGAAGAGGATGATACCACAATCACACAAGCAAAGACCCCAACCGCATTAATGCCGCATAGTCCGGCATCACCGGATATGGTCGCTATGGTTATGTACCAGAAAAGCTTTTTGCATCTGCCTTTCTACCGACAGGAAAAGGACTGGAAAGAAAAAGGAGTTCCACTTCCGCGCGAGACCGCCGCTAACTGGTATAACACATGTGCTTTGGAATACCTGTTACCGATTTATCAGGCGATGCATGTGGAGCTGATCAGCCGATCAGTTATTCATGCAGATGAAGTTCCATGCCAGGTACTTCATGAAGAAGGAAAGGCTGCAACATCGAAGTCCTACATGTGGGTTTATCTGAGTGGGACAGATGGTGAACCCAAAATCGTTCTGTATGATTATTGCTCAGGACGTGGAGGCGATCATCCAATCAAGTTTTTAGCCGGCTTTACCGGAATGCTTCAATGCGACGGCTATTCTGCGTATGGAAGAATCGAGGACGTTGTTCTGGTATGTTGTCTTGCACACTGTCGTCGAAAGTTCTTTGAAGCGATTCCTGCGGAACGTCGAAAAAAGCAGAAGCTGTTGGATATTAATTCTGAACAGGCACAAGAAAAACCAGATGATAAGACAGCTTCTAACGAGAAGCTCAGTGCGGCTCAAAAAGGTGTAGAGTTCTGTAACCGACTGTTTTATGAAGAGCGACTTTATAAAGACCTTCCGGCAGATGAGCGCAAACAAAAACGCCTTGAAACACAGCCACGGATCTGGGAAGAATTCTGGAGCTGGCTTGAAACACTTTCACCAACAGGCGGAAGCAAGCTGGAGAAGGCAGTGAACTATGCTTTCAATCATAAGGAAACGCTCATGAACTATCTGCAGGACGGAAGATGTGAGATTTCCAACAATGCCGCTGAAAGGCGAGTGAAATCTTATGTTATGGGACGAAAGAACTTCCTGTTCCATAACACGTTAGATGGAGCACGTGCAAGTGCAACTGTCCTAAGCCTGATTGAGACAGCCAAAGCAAACAACCTGAATGTTTATCAATATCTGTACACTCTGCTGCTGTATATGCCGGACTACAAAGATGAGCCCGCAGGCATAGAACAGTTAATGCCATGGAGTGACTTCATAAAAGAGAAATGTTCAGGTGTAACTGACACTTCAGCTGAAAAACCCGAAAGCCGTGGGAACCTCTCAATTTGAGGTTCCCTGTAGGTCGTGAACGTAGTCATATTCATCGCTTACTTTATTCCTACATGGGCTATACAAGTGATTTTAGAAATGTAGCGAGTGTAATGGATGCCAGACAGAAACGCGTTTCCTATGCATATGACAGTGATAACCGTCTTCTGACAAAGATGACCGATGCCAACAATCATAGTACACAGTATCATTACGAGGCATCAACAGATCGCTTAACAGGCGTAAGTGCAACTGCATCCGGGCAGACAAGGGATGTTTCCTATACATATGATGAGGGAGACCGAATTAAGAGTATCAAGCATGGTGGAACCACTTATGCATTTGATTATGATTGTTTCGGAAACCAGACAATGGTAAAGGCGGGTGACAAGACTCTTGACAATTACCGGTCTACGCATCCACTATTGAGCATTTAAAATATGCTTCTTAAGGCGATTTGTGGATTAAAGAAATTATTTAGAAGTGCAAAGAGTGCCATTTTATTTGATTGATTATTTTGAAGTGATATTACACTGATTGTTAAAATAATTTATGCATATTTTAAAATTTAATGCTTAATAGTATTGACTTATTATATCTATAGTGATAATATAAGGATAAAAGAAAACAATGCGTTGTAAATAATGCATGATTGTGCGTATCGCATTGATTAAGGTGAAACGAAAGGAGAATTATAGTATGAGCCAAAGCATTAGATGGACACCAGTTTGTATCTATTGTGGTATGTCAAGAGGTGGTACATTAACAACTAGCAATGGGAGACCGCCAACATGCCCACCGACAATGTCTGGAATTTGCCCTTCAAGTCCAGATAAAAAGCATAAGCCGAGATGGGAAGAATGTTGAGATAATTTAGAGGCTGTTGCTGAATAGGAGATAGTGGGGTATACTATTTAGGGTACACCATTAAAAAAATAATATTTGAAGGCGAAAATAGGGTGTCGTAAAATGATCTAGTTTTTCTAGCTTCATTTTACGGCACCATTTGAATGTGTCAAACAATTATCATCAGTCGTCATTGTCAGATTCTCTCACCAAAGCTTACATAATATTCCTTAAAAAATTCGCTGACCTTATCTAAAATCTTCTTCATAATAAATACCTCTCTTTCTTTCATTAACTCTATACTAGTGAAGTAATGAGTTGGTTCTTTTTTGGAGACCGGCCGGATCTCTTTTTGATGGTTTTATAGTAGCACACGGCAATGAAAATGTGAAATACATATAATAAATGTATAACAATACTCTATAGGTATTGCAACGAGGTGGCTATACATGCTATCATGTAAAATATCATATTAAGGAATTTTCATCAAGGAATTCCCATCAAAGCAAATTTGTTTGGAAAGGCAGGTGATTCGATGGAGCTTCGTCATATTCGGTATTTTAAGGCAGTAGCAGAGGAGAAAAATTTTACCAGGGCAGCGGAAAAACTTGCGATTGCTCAACCACCGCTCAGCCGTCAGATTCAGGATTTAGAGGAGGAACTTGGCACAAAATTATTTGAGCGCTCACCGCACAAGGTAAAACTCACGGAAGAAGGAGAATTGTTTTTGCAGTACGCATCGCAGATTCTTGATCTGGTGAACCGTTCTGAGGAAGAAGTGAGAATCCGAAAAGAGGGTTTACAGGGAACACTTTACATTGCCTCAGTTGAGGGATGTGGTCCTCATCTTTTTGCACATTGGATTTCAGAGTTTCAGAAGATGCATCCGCATGTGCAGTATATTTTGTGGAATGGAAATACAGATGATGTAAATAATCGTGTCACGAAGAGCTTATGCGAGGTGGCGATGATCACGGCGCCATTTAACACGGAGGAGTTTCATGTGTTAGAGGTATACGAGGAGCCGTGGGTGGCGATGATTCCGAAAGGTCATCCGCTTTATTCAGAGACAAATGAACCGATCAATCCGAATGAACTGCTTCCATATGATCTTTTGATCCCGTCACGCGAGTCGCGTCAGGGTGAGATTCATGGATGGTTTTCAGATCCGCAGAGTATGCCTATTATTCGCGGCAGAGTGGCGCATATGATGAATGCCTATGAACTCAGCAAAAATGGAGTTGGAATTGCGATTTATCCAGAGTCGGTATCATCACTTGTGCGAGACCGTGAGGTCTGTATTAGACAAATCAATCACCCAGACGCGAAGGCATTTTATGCGTTGATTTGGAAGAAAGACCGTACCTTGTCACATGCGGCAGAGGCATTTATTGATTTTATCAAGCACAATAGGGAGGCACATTAAATGAAATTAGAGCAGGGAAAGCTTTGCATTAAAAATGCAGAGAAGGAAGATTGTAAGCAACTCGTTAGCTGGTGGAACGATGGTGCAGTGATGGCTCATGCCGGATTTCCAAATGGACTTGGGACAAGCGAAGAAAAGGTTCAAAAGCAGATCGCAGCAGACAATGATGATACAAGAAGGCACTTGGTGATCTGGTATGATGGGAATCGAATCGGAGAAATGAGCTATGCCAACCTAGGAGATAGCTTAGAGGAGACTGGAGAAGATACGATTGAAAATCGTACAGCAGATATTGGAATTAAAATTTGCAATCCCGCATTTCAGGAAAAGGGACTTGGAAAAATTGTGCTAAGTATGCTGATTCGAGAATTGTTTTCGCGCGGTTATACAAAGATTGTGCTAGATACGAATTTGAAAAATAAGCGAGCACAGCATGTCTATGAGCGGTTGGGATTTCAAAAGGTAAATGTCCGAATGGATGCATGGACCGATCAGGTTGGCGAGAAACAGAGTGTGATAGACTATGAGCTGACAACAGAACATTTTGTGGACTTTGCGTTGCTGGATGAAATTTCGCGTATTCGCAAGGCAGAGCAGTCATTTAAACAGCAGTTTTCACAGAAACGTCCTTTTTCTGAGCATCTGGAAAAGTGGCAGGATGATCTATATGATATGTATGATCACAACCAATTTGCCCCATTAGTAGATGATCCAGTAAATGCACATGATGTTAAGCTGGATAATGGAAAAAAGGATATGCTGGAAAGTGTAGCTTCGCAAAATATGCAAACAGGCCCAACAGACAAAGAACTCGAGCAAGCAATTGCATATCAGCGTCAGCTAGGCAGAGGCTTTCTAAAGCTCGATACAAGAGAAAAATTAGATGAGGCTCTGACCGAACGCTTTTCTTTGGAGGAATGCTGCACAGAAACGATGCTTTTGCGAAATAAGCAGAAGAATATAGAGGCATGGAAGTGTAACCCCGATGTAGTAATTCATGACAGTGCTTCCGGTGATGTATTAGCCGATTTGCTTAAAATTGATATCGAAACTTTTGCTTCAGACTACGGCGAAGACTTTATCAGAAGACGTGATGCGCGTTACGTAAAAAAGGCGATGGAGATACCGGGATTTCATTATTATGTGGCATATCTGGATGGAAAACCGGCAGGTGTCTGCTATGCATATGCGATAGATGGCTATGTGGTGATGGATGCTCTTGTTGTAAGGGAAGCATTTCGCAAGCGTTACGTGGCGACCACACTTATGAAACACATTGCATCTCAGTTTAAGGAAGAAATGTTCCTGCATGCAGATGCAGACGATACACCGAAAGAAATGTATAGAAAAATGGGATTTGAGACGGTTGATGAACTGTATGAATATTTGAAAATGTGGTAATTGTGAGTTATTATGTTATGTAGTGGTGCCGACAAAGTCATTCATCGAGGTGCCCTTGCGATAAACTTGCTTGTAATACAAAAAAGCCGGGGGGACAGGTCCCCCTGGCTTGGTTTTCAGTTCCCTTCGTCCCACCAATTTGACAAATTTTCATGCAAGCATGAAATTTGCCCGCCAGAAC
>ERZ824600.4029-NODE-4029-length-13349-cov-2.638484_pt1 | contig 13349 bp, 10 predicted proteins | sample MGYA00519933_ERZ824600 | MGnify/ENA primary metagenome ERZ824600 (study PRJEB31778, sample SAMEA3449178) | human gut metagenome | biome: human gut; feature: human-associated habitat; material: faeces | place: United Kingdom | collected 2010/2012 ... | reverse complement strand
TAAGTATCCCTACAATTAAGCTTGCAGGTGGAGACCTTACAATTTCTGGTGTAACAATCGCAACTGTTATCAGTTGTATTATTATCATGGCAGCGTTAATGATTTTTATTAAAAAGTCTAAATCCGGTCAGGCAATGCTTGCCGTATCTGAAGATAAAGACGCAGCACAGCTCATGGGTGTGAATGTAAACAAGACAATTTCCCTTACATTTGCTATCGGTTCCGGATTAGCAGCTATTGCAGGTGTGTTATTATGTTCCGCTTACCCAACCCTGTCTCCTTACACGGGTGCGATGCCTGGTATTAAGGCGTTTACCGCAGCGGTATTTGGCGGTATCGGCTCTATTCCTGGAGCATTAATTGGTGGTATTTTATTGGGAGTAATCGAGATTTTAGGAAGAGCATATATTTCTTCTCAGTTATCCGATGCAATCGTATTTGCCGTATTGATTATCGTACTTTTAGTAAAACCTACGGGACTTCTTGGCAAGCAGGTTCAGGAGAAAGTGTAGGTGGCGTAAGAAATGAAGAAATCAAATATGAAAAGTATAAACAAACAGACAAAAAGTATGTTGATTACCTACGCTATGGTAATCGCAGTATTTATTATTGTAGAGATTATGATATCTACAGGAATGATGTCGAGTCTGATGCAGGGTCTTTTAGTTCCGCTTTGTATTTATTCTATCGTAGCAATCGGACTGAATCTTTGTGTAGGATATCTTGGTGAGCTGAGTCTTGGTCATGCAGGATTTATGTGTGTTGGTGCATTCTCCAGTGCGGTATTTTCCAAATGCATGATGACTTCAGGAATGAACGAGACACTTCGTTTTATTTTAGCACTTCTTATTGGTACCGTTGTTGCAGCGGTATTTGGATGGTTAATCGGTATTCCGGTTCTTCGCCTTCGCGGTGACTACCTTGCTATCGTAACACTGGCATTCGGCGAGATCATCAAGAACGTAATTAACGTTATGTATCTTGGAAGAGACAGCAAGGGATTCCATTTTTCCATTAAGGATAGTGCATCTTTAAATATGCAGGCAGATGGAAAAATGATTATTGACGGAGCAAAAGGTATCGTTGGTACACCAAACCAGTCTACCTTTGTCGTGGGTATTATTATTATTTTAATCAGCCTTTTTGTGTCCTTTAACCTTGTGAATTCAAGAACAGGACGTGCGATTATGGCAATTCGTGATAATCGTATCGCGGCAGAGTCTGTAGGTATTAATATTACAAAGTATAAACTGATGGCATTTACTATTTCTGCAGCTATTGCTGGTGCAGGTGGTGTTCTTTATGCACACAATCTTTCTACATTAACAGCCCTTCCTGCAAACTTTGGTTACAACATGTCCATCATGATTCTTGTATTCGTTGTCTTAGGTGGAATGGGAAGTTTCCGTGGTTCTATTATCGCGGCCGTTGTTCTTACAATGCTTCCGGAAGTTCTTCGTGGACTTGCTGATTACCGTATGTTGATCTACGCTATTGTATTAATTATCATGATGCTCTTTAACTGGGCACCAAAGGCAATTGAGTGGAGAGAGAAACACTCCTTTAAGAGAATGTTTGGCAAAAAAGAAAAAGCAGAGGAGGTACAGTAAAGATGGCATTACTTGAAGTAAAGAATTTAGGTATCTCTTTTGGTGGCCTTCGTGCCGTAGATCAGTTTGAAATTAACATTAAAAAAGGCCAGCTTTACGGTCTCATTGGCCCAAACGGTGCCGGAAAGACAACTATATTTAATATGCTGACTGGTGTATATAAACCAACAGATGGTATCATCAAGTTAGATGGAGAAGACTTAGTTGGAAAGAAAACGATTGAGATTAACAAAGCAGGTATTGCGAGAACATTCCAAAATATCCGTCTGTTTTCTCAGCAGTCCGTTCTTGATAATGTAAAGATTGGATTGCATAATCAATACAAATATTCCACTTTGACAGGTATTTTACGTTTGCCAAAGTACCGCAAGATGGAAAGAAAAATGAACGAGAAGGCAATGGAGCTTTTAAAAGTATTTGAACTTGATGATAAGGCAGATTTTCTTGCATCTAATCTTCCATATGGAGAACAGCGTAAGTTAGAGATCGCCAGAGCACTCGCGACAAATCCAAAGCTTCTTCTGTTAGATGAGCCTGCGGCTGGTATGAACCCAAATGAGACAATCGAGCTTATGGATACTATCCGTTTCGTTCGTGATAATTTTGATATGACAGTATTATTAATTGAACATGATATGAAACTGGTTTCAGGAATCTGTGAGGAACTTACCGTATTAAACTTTGGTCAGGTACTTGCACAGGGTAAGACAAAAGATGTTTTAAATAATCCGGAAGTTATCAAGGCATATCTTGGAGAATAGGAGGAAAGAACTTTATGGCAATGCTTGAAGTAAAAGACCTTGAAGTATATTATGGGATGATTCAGGCCATCAAAGGGATTTCCTTTGAGGTAAATCAGGGAGAAGTTATCGCTCTTATCGGTGCGAACGGTGCCGGAAAGACAACAACTCTTCAGACGATCACCGGTATGCTTCAGGCAAAGAAGGGACATATTCTGTTTGAAGGACAGGATATTACAAAAGTACCAGGACATAAAATCGTAACAATGGGAATGGCTCATGTGCCGGAAGGAAGACGTGTATTTGCCAACCTTTCTGTATATGAGAACCTGAAGTTAGGCGCATACACAAGAAAAGATAAGAACGAGATCGCACAGTCTCTTGAAATGGTATATGAAAGCTTCCCTCGTTTAAAAGAGAGAAGAAATCAGTCCGCCGGAACTCTTAGTGGTGGAGAACAGCAGATGCTCGCCATGGGTAGAGCGTTAATGTCCAAACCAAGAATTGTTTTAATGGATGAGCCTTCTATGGGTCTGTCCCCAATTTTTGTAGATGAGATTTTTAAGATTGTTCAGAAGATTTCTGCGGAGGGAACAACCGTCCTTCTTGTAGAGCAGAATGCGAAAAAGGCATTGGCAATTGCAGACAGAGCATATGTTTTAGAAACAGGAAAGATTGCTCTTAGCGGGGATGCAAAAGAACTTATGAATAATGAGTCTATTAAAAAGGCATATTTGGGAGAGTAGGTGTTACAATGAAACATACAGTAATTACGATTGCAAGAAGTTATGGAAGCGGTGGAAGAACTTTAGGCAAGCTTTTAGCAAAGGAACTCGGTATTCACTGTTATGACAGGGAACTGCTCCGTATGGCTTCCGAGCAGAGCGGCATCAATGAAGCTTTGTTTGGACAGGTAGACGAGAAGGTGAAGTCTCTTCCGCTGTTTGGTATCAGTAAGAAGATTTACAAGGGTGAAGTATTCCCGCCGGAAAGCGATGACTTTGTATCTGACGATAATCTTTTTAACTATCAGGCCAAGGTAATTAAAGAAGTGGCAGCAGAAGAATCTTGTGTTATTATCGGACGATGTGCAGACTTTATCTTAAAAGATAATCCGAACGTAATCCGCTTATTTTTCTATGCCCCAAGAGAAGACTGTATTACCCGTGTAAAGACACAAAACGGCGGTAAAGAGAAGGATATTATCCGCAAGATTGAAAAGACAGATAAATATCGTTCAGACTATTATAAATATCATACTGGTAAGGACTGGAATGATTCCAGAAACTATGATTTCTGTTTAAATACTGCAAGCATGAGCTATGAAAAGCTTGTGGCAGTTGTAAAAGCATATATTGAACAGTATGCTTAATTTCCATGTATAAAAAAACAAATTCCTCCCATACTGAAGAAAGGAAATATTTTCAAGATTCAGTAAGGAGGAATTTTTTTATGAAAAAAGGTTTTAATATTGAAGATGTACATGGACTCGAAGTGTTAGATTCGAGAGGAAATCCTACGGTAGAGGTTACAGTGCGATTAGAAAGCGGTGCGATGGGAAAGGCTATTGTGCCATCGGGAGCCTCGACAGGACGTTTTGAGGCAGTTGAGCTTCGGGATGAGGAAAAGCGTTTCGGAGGGAAAGGCGTGGAGCGCGCCGTCACCAACGTAAATACAAGAATCTGTGACCGTCTATGTGGCTGTAATGCCTTAGAACAGAGGGAAATTGACCGTATTTTAAGGGAGGCAGACGGCACAGAGAATAAGAGTCGATATGGTGCTAATGCTATTTTAGGTGTTTCTCTAGCTGTAGCGAGAGCGGCAGCAGATGGGCTTGGTCTCCCGCTTTACCGCTATGTTGGCGGAGTAAACGGCAAAGTATTGCCGGTGCCGATGATGAATGTCATTAACGGCGGATGTCATGCGAAAAATTCAATTGATTTTCAGGAATTTATGATTATGCCGGCAGGAGCAGAAACGTTTTCCGAAGGAATTCAGATGTGTGCAGAAATTTATCAGCAGTTAAAAAAGACACTTTCTGAAAAAGGTTACTCTACCGGTGTGGGGGATGAAGGTGGATTTGCTCCAGATTTAGATTCCGCACAGGCGGCATTGGAAATTTTGCAGGAGGCAACAACACTTGCTGGATATGAGCCAGGAGAAGATATCTTTTTCGCGATGGATGCGGCGGCTTCTGAATTATATGATGAAAATACAAAGCGGTATTATTTTCCGGGAGAAAGCCGGATGCGGGAAAAAGAAATTTGCAGGAATGCAGAAGAAATGGTGCAGTATTATGAAGAACTTGTAGAACAGTTTCCATTAATTTCTATTGAAGATGGGCTGAGTGAAGAAGATTATGCTGGATGGAAAGTACTTACTTACCGTTTGGGTGAGAAAGTACAACTTGTCGGGGATGACCTGTTTGTAACTAATGTAAAGAGATTATCGGACGGTATTGAGAAGGGAATCGCCAATGCAATTTTAATAAAGCCAAACCAGATTGGCACATTATCAGAGACATTAGATGCGATTTTAATGGCACAGAAAGAGGGCTATCGCACGATTATTTCTCATCGGAGCGGAGATACCGAAGATACAACCATTGCAGATCTGGCGGTAGCAGTAAATGCCGGACAGATTAAGACAGGCGCACCGTGCCGTGCAGAACGTACCGCAAAGTATAATCAGTTAATGCGGATTGAAGAAGAACTTGGAAATAATGGAAGCTATGGCAGATAGGGAGAGAAAAAGGAAATAAAGAGAACGAAAGTTGTATTACAAAAGCTAAAAAATGAAGGAATTGTGAGAAAAAAATTATTTTCTGTCTATTTCGACTTTACTTCTGAAAAAATGTAGTCTAATATAGAAATGTATTTTTTCATAAGCAATAGATATAGGAGGAGAGAAAATGAAAAAATTACTGGCATTTATTTTAGCCGCTGTAATGACAGCATCACTTTGTGCCTGCGGATCTTCCAAAGGCGGAGCAGAAGGTTCCACATCAGCGAAAGGAAGTTCGGCAGCAGGAGAGGCAGTAGCCGCATCCGATATTAAGGTTGGATGTATCATGATTGGTGATGAGAATGAAGGTTACACAGCAGCTCATATGGCTGGTATCGATGAAATGCAGGAGGCACTTGGCCTTGACGATTCACAGGTTATTGAAAAAACTCTGATCGGTGAAGATGAGGGATGCTACGATGCAGCAGCAGACCTTGCAGATCAGGGCTGCCAGATCATTTTTGCAAACAGTTTTGGTCATGAAAGTTATATTCTTCAGGCCGCAGCAGATTATCCGGACGTACAGTTCTGTCATGCAACAGGATATCAGGCAAAGAGCAGCGGACTTTCTAACATGCATAACTTCTTTACCAGAATCTATGAATCCCGTTATTTATCCGGTGTTGTTGCTGGTATGAAGTTAAATGAGATGATTAAAAATGGCGAAGTTTCAAAAGATAAATGTAAGATCGGTTATGTAGGGGCTTTCCCATATGCAGAGGTTATCAGTGGATTTACTTCTTTCTATCTTGGAGTAAAATCTGTTTGTGATTCCGCTACAATGGAAGTAAAATATACAAATAGCTGGGCATCTTTTGACCTTGAAAAAGAATGTGCAGAACAGTTAATCGCAGATGGCTGCGTACTTATCAGCCAGCATGCAGATACAACAGGAGCACCTACAGCTTGTGAAGCAAAGAAAGTTCCTTGTGTAGGATATAACATTGATATGATTCCTACAGCACCAGATGCAGCACTTACTTCTGCAACAATCAACTGGGGTCCTTATTACACATATGCAGTTCAGAGTGTTATTGATGGAACGGCCATCGAGACAGACTGGGCAAAAGGTGTAAAAGACGGAGCAGATGCAATCACAGAGCTTAACGATAAGACAGTTGCTGAGGGAACAAAGGAAGCAGTAGAAGAAGCACAGAAGGGAATCGAAGATGGAACTCTTCATGTATTTGATACTTCTAAGTTCACAGTTGGCGGTAAGACTCTTGAAGAACTCGTAGAATCTGGTGACAAGGACGCAACAAAATTAAAAGATTATATCAAAGATGGATATTTCCACGAATCTGATGTAGAAAGCGGAATGCCTTCAGCACCAGCATTCACATTTATCATTGATGGAATTAACTCCATTACAAAGTAATTTAACAATACAATCAATGACAAGGGCAGAGCGGTCATTATGGCGGCTCTGCCCGATTTTCAGTCATGGAATAAAACAGAATTTTTGTTTACAGTTAAATCAAAGAAGAAAGTAGCCGGTCTTTTTTGACTTGCCTATAAACAAATGCATGTACTCACGGAATCAGGAGTAAAAATATTTTTTGAGTACATAAAATCAGATAATGGAGGAATATAAAGTTGGAACAGACATATGCCATAGAATTAAAAAATATCACAAAACGATTTGGCAAAATTGTCGCAAATGATGGAATCAATCTCAAAGTAAAGCGGGGAGAGATTCTTTCATTGCTTGGAGAGAACGGAAGTGGAAAGACCACATTAATGAATATGATTTCTGGAATTTATTTCCCGGATGAGGGTCGCATCTTAGTAGATGGAAAGGCAGTTTCCATTCGTTCTCCAAAAGATTCTTTTGATCTTGGAATCGGAATGATTCATCAGCATTTTAAATTGATTGATGTTATGACTGCTGCCGAAAATATTATTCTTGGCTTAAAAGGAAATGCAGTTCTTGATATGAAAAAGGTGCACAAAGATATTCAGGAACTTGTAGATAGATACGGTTTTGATCTTGATCCGGCACAGAAAGTATATACAATGTCTGTATCACAAAAACAGACCGTAGAAATCGTTAAAATGCTCTACCGCGGAGCAAATATTTTAATTCTTGACGAGCCGACAGCGGTACTGACTCCGCAGGAAGTAGATAAACTGTTTGAAGTTCTAAGAAATATGAGAGATGATGGCAGAGCAATTATTATTATCACACATAAGCTGAATGAAGTATTAGAGTTATCCGACCGTGTTGCCATTCTTAGAAAGGGAAAATATATTGGAACGCTGCAGACTTCAGAGGCAACGGTAGAATCCCTTACAGAGATGATGGTGGGAGAAAAAGTTTCTCTTGATATTAACCGTCCAATGCCACATGATTTGAAAAAACGTCTTACAATCAATAACATTACCTGCACGAATGAAGATGGGCTGCATGTCCTGGAGAATGTATCCTTTGAAGCATTTGGCGGGGAAGTGCTTGGAGTTGCCGGTATTTCCGGTAGTGGACAGAAAGAATTATTAGAGGCCATTGCTGGTCTTACAAAGCTTTCATCAGGAAGTGTCATTTTCCACTCACCAGAAGGAGAAGATATTGACCTTGCCAAATATGATGCGGCGCAGATTAATGAACTTGGTGTCCGCCATTCATTTGTTCCGGAAGACCGTCTTGGTATGGGACTTGTCGGCTCCATGGGTATGACAGGAAATATGCTGCTTCGTTCTTTTCGAAAGGGAAAAGGCTTCTTTACCAGCTTAAAAGCACCGAAGGAACTTGCCGAAAAGATTAAAGAAGATTTGGATGTTGTGACACCGAATATTGACTATCCAGTAAGAAGACTTTCTGGAGGTAACGTACAAAAGATTCTTGTCGGAAGAGAAATCGCATCTTCTCCGGCGGTTCTCTTAGTAGCCTATCCAGTACGTGGTCTTGATATTAACTCTTCCTATATGATTTATAACTTGTTAAATAAGCAGAAAGAAAGAGGAGTTTCAGTTGTCTGTGTCGCAGAGGACTTAGATATGCTTCTGGAATTTTGTGACAGAATCATGGTACTTTGTGATGGCAAGGTAACAGGAATCGTAGATGCGAGAAAGACAACAAAAGAAGAAGTGGGAAGATTGATGACATCCCATAAGGAGGAACAATAATGGATAATACAGTGAAAGAGCCACTGATACATCTTTCAAAAAGAGAGGATATGTCATTTGGAAAGAAATGGCTGGTAAGAATTATTGCGATTCTTCTTTCTCTTATTGTATGTGCAGGTTTTATTTTCATAATTATTAAAATGAATCCAGTAGAGGTCTATGAAGGAATTGTAGAAGGAGCGGTAGGAACGGGCAGACGTTTCTGGGTAACGGCAAGAGATGCATTAACTTTGCTCTGTGTTGCTGTTGCGGTAACTCCTGCCTTTAAAATGAAGTTTTGGAATATTGGTGCAGAGGGACAGATCCTTATGGGGTGTGTTGCTTCTGCGGCTATGATGATTTATGCGGGCAATGCCCTCCCAACAGGCTTACTGCTTGTACTTATGTTTGTATGTAGTTTTATTGCCGGAGGAATCTGGGGAATCATTCCTGCATTCTTTAAAGCAAGATGGAATACAAATGAGACATTATTTACCCTGATGTTAAATTATGTCGCAATGCAGGTCGTAACATTTTGCATTGTATACTGGGAGAACCCGGCAGGTTCTAACTCTGTTGGAATCATTAATGCGCCAACGAGAGCAGGCTGGCTTCCACAGCTGTTTGGCCTTGATTATGGATGGAATCTTGCTATAGTGTTATTACTGACAGTATTAATGTTTATCTACATGAAGAGAACAAAACACGGTTATGAAATCGCTGTTGTAGGTGAGAGTGAAAATACCGCGCGTTATGCAGGAATTAATGTAGGAAAGGTCATCGTCCGCACAGTTGGAATTTCTGGCGGAATCGCCGGAATTGCCGGATTTATTCTTGTAAGCGGTTCTTCCCACACAATTTCTACAAGTACAGCAGGCGGCCGTGGTTTTACTGCGATTATCGTAGCATGGCTTGCGAAGTTTAATGTGTGGGCGATGGCAGTCATTGCATTCCTTCTCGTATTTATGCAGCAGGGAGCAATCCAGATTGCAACACAGTATAACCTGAATGAAAATGCATCAGAGGTAATTACCGGAATTATTTTGTTCTTTGTAATCGGATGTGAATTTTTCATTAACTATAAACTGGAATTTCGTAAAAAGCACAGCGCATAAGGAGGGAGAATGAAATGTCAGTATTAATTACCTTTATACAAAAAGCGATTATGCAGGGAATTTGTATGCTCTTTGGCGCAGACGGAGAGATTCTCACGGAAAAGTCAGGAAACTTAAATCTTGGTGTTCCTGGAATGATGTACATGGGAGGAATTGCCGGATTGATGGCAGCCTTCTATTATGAAAAACTTGCCGCACATCCAAATGGCCTTGTGGGAATGATTCTTTCTCTCCTTGCTGCATTTTTGATGGCGGCGTTTGGCGGGCTGATTTTCAGTGTGCTGACAATTACATTAAGAGCAAACCAGAATGTTGCAGGGCTTGCGCTCACAACATTTGGTGTTGGATTTGGTAACTTCTTTGGTGGTTCTCTTTCCACACTTGCCGGTGGTGTTGGACAGATATCTGTAGCAATTACCGGAGATGCTTATCGTGCTAAAATCCCACTGTTGTCAAAGATTCCGGTTATCGGGGACATATTTTTTAATTATGGGTTCTTGACATATTTTGCAATTATTATTACACTACTTATGGCGTTTTTCTTAAAGAGAACCCGTTGGGGTCTTAATTTAAACGCTGTAGGAGAAAGTCCTGCGACAGCAGATGCAGCCGGAATTAACGTTACACTGTATAAATATCTTGCAACTGTGATCGGCGGAGGAATTGCCGGTCTTGGAGGTCTTTATTTTGTAATGGAATATTCTGGAGGAACCTGGACAAATAATGGGTTTGGTGACAGAGGATGGCTTGCGATAGCACTGGTTATCTTTGCTCTTTGGAAACCAATCAATGCAATCTGGGGTTCATTTCTTTTCGGGGGACTTTACATTTTATATCTTTATATACCAGGACTTGGAAGAAGTATGCAGGAAATCTTCAAGATGCTTCCATATCTGGTAACAATTATTGTGCTTATTATCACAAGTCTTCGTAAGAAGAAAGAGCAGCAGCCACCAGAAAGTCTGGGACTGGCTTACTTCAGGGAGGACCGTTAAGCACAGAAACGGAGGAATTGAAAACATGAGAAAACATATAGCAGTGATTATAGCGTTGGTAATGGCATTTTCCCTCTGCGGATGCGGAAGCAGTAAGTCTTTGTTTCCTGAGAATACAGGGAATAAGCAGCAGACAAAGACAGCAGATAGCGGAAGCATTAAAGTAGGATATCTGTTATCTTCTGATGGGGATGCGCCTGATACCGTTGCCCGTGTACAGGGAATCCGCAAAATGCAGGAAGAGACAGGTATTGCCGATGACCAGATTATTATTGCAGAAAGTGTGAAAAAGGCAGATTGTGAGAAGAAAGCCGCAGAGCTTGTCGAAAAAGGCTGTGACATTATTTTTGCAGAAAATCCGAATTTGGAAAGTATTTTAGAAGAAGCTGCGAAAAAATATCCTGATGTACAATTTTGTCAGGAAAGTGGAAAGCTTGCAAAGAAAAGTGGTCTTTCAAACTTCCACAATTATGATACAAGAATTTATGAAGCATATCATGTAGCAGGTCTTGTAGCAGGTGTGAAATTAAATCATCTTTTAGACAAAGGAGATATTAGTGCTTCTGAGTGTGTCATTGGTTTTGTGGCCTATGATAAAACAGCAAAGACAACAAGCTGCATCAATGCATTTTATCTTGGGGTAGAAAGAGTTTGTTCTCAGTCTTCAATTTTAGTCCGTTATGTCGGCAAAAGAGGTGTTTATGATGCAGATGGTAAGGCGGCAAGACAGCTTATTGCAGCAGGTGTAAAGATGATGGCACAGTACACATATACAACGGCAGTTGCGACTGTTTGTGCAGAAAATGATACACCACTTATCGGTAATGATGTGAACCTCATCTCTACTGCACCAAAAGATGCGCTGACTTCTGTTACATCTGACTGGAGTAAGTATTATACTTATGCAGTGAACAAGGTGTTAAATGGAAAAGAAATTGCAGCAGACTGGACAGCGGGTTATGCAGAAGATGCAGTCGTTATTTCCCAGTTAAATGATGAGCATGTAACGGATGGAACTGCAGCAAAGGCTGCAGAACTTGAGAAGAACTTAAGAGCCGGAAATGCAAAAGTATTTAATACAGAGAAGTTTACGATTGATGGATCTTCATTGGATACATTAGCAACAAGCAATACAAACTTTAAAAAATACAAAAAATATATTAAAAATGGTAATTTACAGGAGTCTATGACACAGTCGAAATCCATTTTTGATACATTTATTGATGGAATTACGGAAAGCACACAGGATTATTTAGCAGAACAGTCTGCAGACTCTGCAGAATCCACAACACAGTCGAATTAAAAGCTTGTTTTATGGAAAAAACTGTGCTATAATAATTTAGATTTTGTGTAGATGGCAGGAGGTGTGAATTTTGGCTAGAACATTAGTAACAATTATTTTTATGTTAATATGTCTTGTGATGATTATCGTGGTAATGATGCAGGAAAGCAAGAATTCAGGGTTCGGTGCGTTAAGCGGACAGGTTGATTCTGATTCTTATGTTAGAAAGAACCGTGGTCGGACTAAAGAAGGTAAGTTGGAGAGAATTACAGCAATTCTTGGATTTTTATTCTTTGTAGTAGCCATCGGCCTTTGCCTGAAGGTTTTCCAGTAATTTTAAAGCAGACTAATGATGCCGTCTCAATTCGCAAGCTGAACTGAGACGGCTTTTTTTGACAAAGTTTTGATAGGGGAAACTAGTATATGAAAGACAGATTATTATTTGAACAGCGTAAAAACAGTATCAGGGATATGATCTATGATCCGAATTATATCCCATTAAAGCTAAAAGAGATGGCATATCTTATGGACGTGCCACATAAAGACAGAGGGGCATTAAAAGAAGTGATGGATGCTCTTGTGGCAGACGGCAGTGTGGAACTTACCGCCAGAGGCAAGTATATCAAACCGGAGAATCAGAACGTGACGGGAGTGTTTACTGCGAATGCCCGTGGTTTTGGTTTTGTGACGGCTGAGGGAGAAGAAGAGGATATTTTCATTCCGGCAACGTATGTTAACGGAGCGCTTCACAAAGATGTTGTCAAAGTAAAGGTAACAAAGAAGACTGGCGGGGAAGGAAAACGCCGTGAAGGTATGATATTAAAGATTTTAGAGCGTGGCTGTAAGACATTAGTCGGTACGTTCCAGAAGAATACAAGCTTTGGATTTGTTCTTCCCGATGACCGTCATTATGATAAAGATATTTTTATTTCCAAGAAGCACATCAATGGTGCAAAAGATGGAGATAAGGTTGTTGTTCGCCTGACAGACTTCGGTGGAGAGCGTAAGAAGCCAGAAGGAGCAGTTATTGAGATTCTCGGAGCGATGGATGACCCGGCAACGGATGTGACAAGTATTGTTCGTGCTTATGGAATCGAAGAAGAATTTCCGAAGTCTGTTATAAAGGAGGCACAGGCTATCCCGCAGGAAATTACAGAACAGCCGGTTGGAAAGCGTGCGGATTTCCGTGACCTTCTTACCGTAACGATTGACGGCGAAGATGCCAGAGATTTAGATGATGCGATTACCCTTTCTAAAAAAGAGGATAAGTACTATCTTGGTGTACACATTGCGGATGTATCTCATTATGTAAAGGAAGATTCTCCATTGGACAAAGAAGCGTTAGAGAGAGCGACAAGTGTCTATCTTGCTGACCGGGTAATTCCAATGCTCCCAAAAGAACTTTCCAATGGAATCTGTTCCTTGAATGCTGGCGTGGAGCGTCTGGCAATGAGCTGCATGATGACTTTTGATGCGTCCGGCAATGTACTTGACCATACGATTACGGAATCTGTAATCTGTGTTGATGAGCGTATGAGCTATACAGGAGTAAAGGCAATCCTTGAAGGAGAAGCCCATCCAGAGGGCAAACGAGAGGACATTCGTGCCCTTTGTTTCTTAATGAAAGAAGCGGCAGCAATCTTAAAAGAAAAGCGTAGAAAGCGTGGAGCCATTGACTTTGACTTCCCAGAATCTAAGATTGTTGTGGACGAAAAAGGCTA
>ERZ824600.4028-NODE-4028-length-13352-cov-3.116718_pt1 | contig 13352 bp, 15 predicted proteins | sample MGYA00519933_ERZ824600 | MGnify/ENA primary metagenome ERZ824600 (study PRJEB31778, sample SAMEA3449178) | human gut metagenome | biome: human gut; feature: human-associated habitat; material: faeces | place: United Kingdom | collected 2010/2012 ... | reverse complement strand
TCGTCGAGCAGGATCGTATCCCCGGCGTGGACGTCCTGCGGCAGCTCGCTGTAGCTGATGGCGCAGCGCGTCTCGTCGCCCACGACATCCTCGGTCGTGAGTGTGAATGTCTGCCCCGCCTGCAGGTGTACGGAGCCGTGCTCAAAGCTGCGCAGGCGTACCTCCGGCCCCTTCGTGTCGAGCATCGCCGCCACGGGCAGGTGCAGCTCCCCGCGCAGCTTCTTCACCGCGTCGAGCCGCGCCCGGTGCTCATCGTGCGTCCCGTGGGAAAAGTTGAAGCGGGCGACGTTCATCCCCGCCAGCATCATCTCGCGCAGCATGCCTTCCCCGTCCGTCGCCGGGCCGAGCGTGCAGACAATTTTCGTCTTTCTCATCGTTTGTTCTCCTTCCCGCTGAGCAATCACGTCTGCCGCCGCGCGGCGGCAAGCGGGATGTTCTCTCATTTTCCTTATTTTAACAGAGTTCCCCCGCGGAAACAAGACCCATCCGGCGCGGCGGGGGGGTGGATTTCCGCCGCGCGGTGCGCTATACTGGTGTCAAACGATTCGGAGGGATATTCCATGGAGCAGGTCTGAGGATCTTCTCCTGCGATGATGAGGACATTGTCCATTCCCCATTTCTTGAGGACGGCCGCTTCCGCGAGGGTCTCTTCGATCGAGAGTCGGCGGCGCGGGAAGTGGTTGCTGTGGCGGAATCCGCAGTAGACGCAGTTGTTCACGCAGAAATTGGAAAAGTAGATCGGTGCATAGAGTCGCGCGACCCGTCCGAAATGGCTGAGACGGAATTTCTGAGCCCGTTCCCGCAGGCGGGGCAGTTCGTTTGCGGCAAGAGGGGAAAGAAGGCTGAGGAAGTCCCGGAACGAGGCTTTTTCCGCCGTCAGGGCCCGTTGGAGGTCGGCCGGAGTGGTCGAGTGGATGCGGTCGAGCAGGGTCTGCTCGTCATATTTGATTTCTGGATACATGATACGCTTACTCCTTGCAAAAAGCACTTTTTGTAATATAGCATCATTTTTCCGATTTAAAAGAGATCTTGCTTTTTTTTCCGGCGCTGAGTTGAAATTTCAAGAAAAACGGTTACCTTATCCGGATAATTGAGGATGAGGAGAGCGCGCGCGGATGCCCGCAAAACAGAACAACAGGAAAAAACCGCCGAAATCTCCGCTGGAAACGGCGGTGCTTCTGCTGACCAGACAGCCCATGTCACGTCTCGCTCTCGAAAAAAAACTGCGGGACAAAGGCTTCTCCCGCACGGTGGCGGAGGAGACCCTCCGCGAATGCGAACGATACGGGTATATCGACGATTCCAGAATGGCCGAGGCGAAAGTCGCCATGATGCGCGACCGGGGGGACGGGGCGCGGAAAATCAAACTTCATCTCGCATTGAAAGGCTTTTCCGTAGAGATCATCCGGGAGGCGCTCCAGGCCGATTCCAGAAACTCCGAACGGGATGAACTGGCGGTGGCGCTGGAGTTTCTCCGCCGGCGGAAGATCACGCTGGAGCGGGAACGCGATCCGCTTAAACGGAAACTGCGGGCGCTGCGGGCGCTTGCGTCGAAAGGGTTCGGACAGGGGGTCGCCCGGGAGGCGGTTGCCCGGGTTTTCGGAAATTCTGAATTCGAGTTCCCGGAAGACGGGGAGGCTCTATGAAGAGGGAATTTGCGATTCTTCTTCTCCCGCTTCTCCTGCTGGCGGCGGGGTGCTCCAAACGGACGGAGCACGAGGGGGAAAAGCGGATTCTGCGGACCAGCATCAATAAGATTCTGACGACGCTGGATCCGGCACGGGCGGCGGATACGGTCTGTCAGTACATGGTGGCGTCGTTTTATGATACGCCGCTTCAGTATTCGTATCGGAAGCGTCCGTATGAGCTGGAGCCGTCGATGCTCCGCCGGATGCCGGAAATTTCAGGGAATTCCACAAGATTTCTCTGCGAACTGCGGGAGGATCTTTATTTTCAGGAGGCGCCGTGTTTTCCCGGACGGGGGAGGGAGGAGCGGAAGATTACATCGCGCGATGTGGTTTTTTCGATTCTTCGTCTTGCGGATGCGCGTGTGAAGTCCAGCGGCTACTGGCTGATCCGGGGGAAAATCCGGGGGATCGAGGCGTTCCGGAAGAGAACGGAGAGGGCGGAGGAGGGGGACATGTCGCCATACGACGCCGGATGCGAAGGGCTTCGGATCCTTTCCGACACCCGCTTTGAGATTCTTCTGAATGCTCCCGATCCGCGTTTTCTCTATACGATGGCGATGCCGTATTTTTCGGTTCTCTCGCGCCGTGCCGTGGAGTACTGGGGGGAGAAGTTTGCGGATCATCCGGCAGGGTCCGGACCGTTTGTGCTGACAAGCTGGAAGAAGGATTATCAGATCCGGATGAGACGCAATCCGGAGTATCGGAAGGAGTTCTTCCCGGATGCAGAGGAGATGGCGGATCGGAACAGGCCGCTTCCGCTGGCGGATGAGATTGTGTGCAGTTTTGTCAAACAGCCGCTTGCCGGATGGCTGCTGTTTCTGCAGGGGAATCTGGACTATTATGTTCTGGACGGGGAGAATTTTGCGGCGGTGGTGAATGAACGCCTTGAGCTTGCGCCGTCGCTGATCCGCCGCGGGATTGTTCTGGAGCGGACCCCGGAGTTTCAGACGAACTACATCGGGTTCAATTTCACCGATCCGCTGCTGGGGCGCAATGCGGAACTGAGACGGGCGATTTCCCTGGCGTTCAACCGGCGGAAGCGTCTGGAGTACTTCCGCGGACGGATCGAGCTTGCGAACGGACCGGTTCCGCCGGGGGCTTCCGGGCATCTGGAGAAACCGGGACGATACGGGGTCTTTGATCTGGAGCGGGCCCGGGCACACCTTGCCGCGGCGGGATTTCCGGGCGGGATTGACCCGTCGACCGGAAAAGCTCTTGTGCTGACGTTCGATCAGGCGGGAAGCGACACGGTCTACCGGCAGATGGCCGAACTGCTGGCGCTGGACCTCCGGGAGATCGGAATCCGCCTCAAGCCGGAGTTCAACAACCGCGCCCGCTTTCTTCAGAAACTGGCGCAGGGGCAGACGCAGCTGTTCCGTCTTTCGTGGACCGGAGATTATCCGGACGGAGAGAATTTTTTCCAGCTGTTTTACGGTCCGAATGCCGGATCCAGCAACCGGGTCTGTTTTTCATCCGCGGAGTTCGACCGCCGCTACGAGGCGATTCGCGGCATGCCGGATTCCCCGGAGAGGAGAGAGAAATATCGCAAACTTGCGCAGTGGCTTGCGGAAGAGTGTCCGTGGATTTTCGAGAGTCATCCGGTGGCGTTTCTTCTGAAGCATGCGTGGGTGAAGAACTACCGGGCGCACGATTTTGCGTTCAACCGCTGGAAATATCTTTCGGTTGATCCGAACGAGAGAGCGCGGAGGAAACAGAAATTTCAGCCGCTGAGCATGAAGGAATTAAGAAACGAGTGAGGAGAATTTGCACATGGCGCATGAGAAACTCAATCAGATTCGGGAACGGATCCGCACATCCAAAATGAGTCCGGAGCGGAAGGAGGAGGTCGAAAAACTGCTGAACGAGCTGGAGACGGAGCTGGACGCGCTGCCCTCTCAGGCGAAGAACGATGCAAAGGAGCTGATGGATCTTGCGGACCGCTCCACGCGCGGAGTCATTGAATCCAATGATCCGGTTCCGCTGCAGACACTGCGGGATACGGTACAGGATTTCGAGGTGAACTATCCGAATCTGACGCGGGTGGTCAACCGGATCTGCGCAATGCTCTCCAATCTCGGAGTCTGACCGGGGAGGGGAGAAAAAGACGGGGGTTGACGACCTGGACGGCCGGTTCCGGGTCTTCCGCAACGGAATTGTTTTCAAGATGGCTGTGTTATGAGGAGTGTATGAATCGTCCGCTGTTTCGTTTGACCGGAGTGGTTGCTCTGGTGCTGATGGTGCCGTATTTTTTTTCTGCGATCCCGTTGTTCGGGTATCTGTTTTTTGGGGGGATGGTGATCGGAATTCTGTGGTGCATGTTTGCCATTGAGTACCGGGGGGTCTGGTTCGGTCCGGAGGATCCCGGAGTTCCGCAGAAGTTCCGGGAGGAGGAGCTGCCGATCCTGCGGACCATCGGAATGGAGATTCAGAAACGGACTAAGGAACGCTGTCTTTACGCGTGGGATCTGGTCCTGCGCCCGATCCGGATGCCGGATGGGGAGAGATTGTATAATATCCGGTACGATTTTGTGCCGTCGTCGGATGGTCCGCTGGAGCTGGATCCCGCTTTCGACGCGGTGGAGCTGACGGCGGGTGTGCCGCTGACTTTGAGTCTGCGGGCCGGTCTGCGCGAGGAAAAGGTGTTTCTGACGGAGCTGGAGGTGAACCGGTGTCATCCGCTTTCCGGTCCGGCGAACCGGAAGGTTTCTCCGCTTGATCTGAAAAATTCCGATCCGGCGCTGAAGGCGGTGGCGGAGGCGGTTCTGCCTGCGCTGCCGAAGCTGGAGGGGGTGACATGGGGGGTCGCATTCCTGGAATATGTGCGTTCAAAAAGACCGTTTCTGCGGGTCGGGATCGAGGTTCTCTCCTCGTCATCGGATGCGGAGTTCCGCTTTGCCGGAGCGGTATTTCCGTTGAAGAAGGGGAAGGTCCGGCCGCTGGAGTTCCGGATGGATCCCCGGCTGAAGAGCTGTTACGGGGCGGGGAAGCCGGGGGCGTGGAAACGGCTGATGTCGTTCGGAAATTGAACACGCATTTCTCGAAGGACGATCTCTTCTTCCGGAGATTTTTTCAGGAAGCCGGCTTGACAATTGCTTTCTCTGTGGTAGGATAATCCGGTCGGGAAAAGAAAAAAACGATGAGACTTCTGGTTTACAATATTGCGTATGGAACCGGGACAGCCGGAGGGGTGGGAACCATCTTTTCCGCGCATCGGTATCTCCGGACCCGTCTGACCTACCTGGATCGGATCATCGACTTCATCGACGCGAGCGAAGCGGATGTGGTCGGTCTGGTGGAGATTGATACAGGGTCGTTCCGGACGGGGTTTGTGGATCAGGCCTCTCTGGTTGCCCGGCGTCTGAAACACTATTCTCTCTGCGACGTCAAATACGGACTTCATTCGATCGGCCGTCACATCCCGATTCTGCGCAAGCAGGCAAACGCGTTTTTCACGAGTCTGGATACCGCTCAGGAGAACGTGTACTATTTTCCCGTCGGGTTCAAAAAGGTGATTCTGGAGCTTCACATTGCGGGAATCCGCTTTTTCCTCGTCCATCTGGCGCTGGGACACAAGACCCGGCAGGCTCAGCTGAATTATCTGATGAAGATTGCCGCGATCAATCCGGAGCCGGTGGTGATCGCGGGAGATTTCAATGCGTTCGACGGCGCGGAGGAGATCGAAAAACTGATCCGGACGCTGGATCTGTACGATCCGAACCGGGAGGGACTTCCGACCTATCCTTCCGGCAATCCGAAACTGCGTCTGGATTTTGTGCTGTGTTCCAAAACGATCCGCTCTCTGAAGTTTTCCGTGCCGCACGTGGAGTTCTCCGATCATCTGCCGATCGTGTTCGATTTTGAATATTGAGCGGAGAAAACGCCGGGGAAGGCGGAATCTTACGGATGGAACAGTCCGTATTTTTTCTGAAGACGGCGGTAGGCGGGTGTGCGGGAGATCCGTTTCATTTCCGAATCGAACCGTTTGGCCAGTGCGCGGGACTCCTTTTTCTGATTGGAGAAACCGATCCAATAGGTCTGTTCCTCTCCCAGAGGAGTGAGCAGGACGATTTTTGTTTCCGGGAAATCGTTCCGTCGGGAATAGGCCCAGTCCGCCGCCGCGGTGGTGGTGATGAAGGCTTCGAGGTATCCGGAAAGGAGATCGCGCATCATGCGGGGCGTGTCGCCGGCGGAGGAGTAAAAGACAATACTTCCGTCCTTCTGATGGTCGCGGGTGAAGCGGTCGAGATCGTCGGTGAAGGACTCGTTCCGCAGGAAGCCTTTTCGCATCAGCCGGAGGAGGTCGTCCGGACCGGTGTAGCGGCGGAGAGGGGTGTCCACGGGAACGTAGAGCCCGTAGCGGAGCGTGAAGGCCGGTGTGGAGGGATAGATCAGATACGGGGCGTCCGCCCGGGTCATGCCGATGATGGCATGCAGGCGGCCGCGATTGAGATTTCGGCGCGACCACTCCCAGCTCTGATGGACGATCCGCAGATTGTACTGCGGCTTCGGGTAGATCATCCGCAGAAGCTCCACGAGAAATCCCGGATGGGTCGGTGAATTGATCCAGCAGACGTAGGGCGTGTAATTCTGCGTCGCAATGACAATCTCCTGTGCGGCGGAAAGCGGCAGAGCGCCCAGCAGCGCAAGAAGCAGGAGCATGCGGCGGATTCGTCTCATTTTTTACGGATCCCCGGCAGAATCATGAACAGACGGGTTCCCGCTTCATCCGGCAGTTCAAACGGTTCGGTGCAGTGGAAGCGCAGCGAGAGTTTCTGAAGCTCCGGCTTTTCCCGTTCGCACTGATCGGGTGTGCGGTAGACATGGAGAGAAGCGTCTTTGCGGAGCAGCCCCGACACCTCCCGGATCAGTTTCATGGAATCGGCGACGGCGCGGGCGGTGACCAGATCAAAATGATGCCGGTAATCCTCCGTGAATGCCAGTTCATTGGCGCGGGCGTGGAGCGCTTCGAGATTGTTCAATTTCATGGCTTCGGCGGCACGGTTCACAAAATCGATTTTCTTCCGCGTGGAGTCCACTGCGGTCACCTGGAGATCCGGAAAGGCCGCGGCGAGGGGCAGAGAGGGGAATCCGGCTCCGCAGCCGACGTCGCAGAGATTGAATTTGCCTTTCAGAAACGGTGCTATCGAGATGGAGTCGGCAATATGCTTGCTCCAGAAATCCTCCGGGGGGATCCGGGTCAGATTCATCGTCTTGTTGGTCTCGTACAGCAGATCTTCAAAGATCGAACAGGCGTTGAGGAAGGCGTCGAAGTTCTCTTCGGCGACCCGTTCTTTCAGAAAATCCAGACACGCGGGGGAGGGACGGTTGCTCATGCTGCCTTTCCTCCGGAGAGATTCAGAATCAGCGTTGTCAGCGAGATCAGTGCAAAGAGAAGCAGAAAGACCGGCGTCAGGAAACGGTATTTTGTGATCCCGAGCCGGATGATGTCGCGCGTCAGATGCGGTTTCCCCGAAAGGAAGATGCCGATTGTGCCGAAAATCAGACAGAATGTGGCAAAGACCGGAGCTCCCGGTGTCGGAGTTGCAAACGACTCCTTCAGGAAGAAGTGCGCGCACAGGATCATGAATCCGCCGATCGCGCGCGACAGCAGATGATCCAGCGCGCAGTATGCGAGAATCCCCAGCAGCAGCGCAAGCGGCAGCAGAAATCTGTGCAGCGATTCCGGCAGGATCGGCATGGCGTTCGGGATGCACCAGAGCAGATCGATGAATCCGAGAACGGCTCCGGCGAGCTGAGCGCGCGGGAGTTTTTCCAGCCGGGAGAGATTCTCCTTGTCGACCTTCAGCAGAAAGACCGCGCCCGCCGCGCAGAGCAGCGCGCACACCGGAAGCAGGATCAAATACATCAGACGCGGATCAAACAGAGAAAACAATGCCATTTTCATTCCTCTCTTTTCAGCGGCGTGATCGATTCGATTTCCGTCCGCTTGTAGGTATATGTGATGCCCGGTTCCGGTTCAAAGAGGATTTTGTCCTTTCCCTGTTCCGCGACGAATCGTCCGTGCATAATGGATCCCGTCTTGAGTTTCACCGTGCAGTTGGCGATCCACATCGAGAGTGTGTTCAGACGGGTGATCTTTCCTTTTTCGATGGTCACCGAAAGATTTTTCTTGTTCGGCCGGGCCTGTTTATGCGCCAGCGTCAGAATATGCCTGCCCGGTTTGAGATCCCGGATGGAGAACACCTCGGAAAGATCCGGATTATCCTTGTCCACGAGAGTGGACCCGAGTTCGCGCCCGTCCAGATACACCGTGATTCCCGGCGGATAGGTGACAAAGTCGACTCCTCCCGTGTTGGAGGCCAGAGTCAGAGTCCGTTCGACGGTTTTTCCCGCAGGCAGATTGATCTTTGTCTGAGCCGGATCGTATCCGGCCGCTTCCGCCACGATGGTGTATTCTCCGCTGGGCAGATTGAGTGCCTTGACCGGAGCGGTTCCATAGTCTTTGCCGTTGATTTTGATCTGCGCATTGATCGGCTTTGTCTGAAGGAGAAGCGTTCCGGGAAGCGGATCCAGAGCCGCTTTCACATACGAAGTTTTCTCCCGCGAGACCAGCACCACCTGTTCATAGACGGTGTAGCCCGCTTTTGTGACCTTGACCGTGTACTTCCCCTGTTCCAGGCGGGTCTTATACGGTGTGGTCCCCGAGGGTGCTCCGTTCAGCGTGACCTCCGCTGCGGAGGGGGTCGATTCCACCGAGATGGAGCCGACGTTGGAGACCAGTTCCGTCTGGATCAGCCGGGGACGCGGATCGGTGATCTCCCATGTCACCGTCTGCGGGGAATAGCCGGCCAGCTTCACGAGTGCGGAGTATTCCCCGTGCGGGAGATCCTTCAGCGTGAACGGCGTCTCCCCGAGCAGTTTCCCCTGAAAATGAATGGAGGCTCCGGCCGGTTTGGTTTCGAACATGACCGACGCGGTTTCCTGTTCGAGGGAGAAATCCAGATTCCGTTTTTCCCCGGGTTTCAGGGAGATGGTTTTCCAGACGGAGTCGTAGCCGTCTTTTGTCAGTTTGAGCAGATAGTTCCCGGCGGGGATTTTGCATCCGAAGGGGGTCTGCCCCTGTTCCTTGTCCAGAAGGATGACCGATGCGCCTTTCGGGGTTGAGTTGATTCGGAGAATAGCCCGGTTGTCCTCGGTTTTCTTTTCGCATCCGGAGAAAAGAAGGAGTGCGGCAAGGAATGCGGGCAGAGAAAGAATGCGGAACAATGGTTTCATGACGGTTATTTCCTTCTTCTCAGTTGATTGTCGCAGTCCAGTTTGATGGCTTTGAGTTTGGAATAGGCTTTGCTGTCGGGTCCGAGCAGATCCATGGCCTTCTGACACTCCGCGGCGGCGCGGGTGAAGTCGCTCAGGCGGTAATACTGCTGGATGTTGAATTCCAGATCCTTGCGGAGTTTGTCAAAGAGCTGTTCGGCCTCGGCCAGATGGCGGCGGGCGACTTCCCACTCCCGGGGTTTCGGCGAAAACTGCTCCAGATATTCCATGGCAAGACGGTAACGGGTGATGGCCTCCCGCAGATTTTCCGGTTTCGCCTGATAGGAGTTGAAGAGATCCTCCGCCTTCCGGAAGGTCTGAATGGCGTATTCGCGCATCTCCTCCACGTTCATCGAGACGGAGCTCAGGCCGTTGTCGTCGGAGAATTTTTCGATGGCCCGTTCAATGTTTTCAAACGAACTTTTCGCGTAGTTGTTCCGTACGACGATCGTATTTTCCCGGTTGTTCAGAATGACCGTCAGCTTGCGGGTCTCGTCGACTTTCCCGGTGACCAGATCGTTCAGAGGCTCCTGCTGCAGCTGCATGAATTCGGTTCCGAGAATGGCGTCCCGCAGGTCGTTCAGCGCATTCCTGGAGACGGCGGAAAAGCTCTTCTGGAAGTGCCGTCCGTACTTCAAATCGTCGAGCGTGAAGTCGGCTTTCCCGTTTTCCACGGTGAGCGCAAAGCGGAAGATATTGTCCGGTTCCACTTTGGTCCGTTCATAGTTGAGCACGAAGTCCGGTTTTTTCTGCTCTTTCGGCGCGGGCGCCGGTTTTTTCTCCTCCAGCATGTTCAGTTTGACGAAGACGGCAAGAACGATGACTGCCAGTGCAAACACCAGAACCGGATAGAGAAGTTTGAATTTCTTCTGTTTTTCCGGAGCGGATTCCGGATCATTGGTTTCCTGTTTCCGGCCGAAGAGAGTTTCCGCGGAAATTTTGATCTGCGGCTTGAGTTTTGTCGCGGTTGCCGATGTCGCCGAAACGGCGGGAGGAGCTTCTTTTTCCTCCGGTTTTTTCGAGCCGAAGACAAGGATCTGGTCGCCGATGGCGATGGCATCGTTTTCCTGAAGCGGAACCGGACTCTGGATCGGTTTTCCGTTGACTTTGGTTCCGTTGGTGCTTCCGAGATCCTGAATGCGCCAGTCGCTTCCGTTGAAGGTGATTTTCGCGTGATAGCGGGAGACTCCGGCAACCAGAAGCTGCACGTCGTTGTCCTCTTCGCGTCCGATGGAAATCCCGGGCGGGGCCAGTTCGATATTTTCTCCCTTGCGGGGTCCGTTCAAAAAGAAAAGTTTCATTGTTTTTCATCTCCATAGAGGTTGGCCGCCGGTGCCGGACGGACAATCCGGAGCATCGGCGTATTCAAATCTCGAATGAGTTCCACGTCCAGATCGATCACATCGCCGGTCTGCGTTGCGCTTTTCCGGATGGTTCCTGCGGGAAGTTCGATCACCAGACTGGCGCTGCCGCACCGCTCGCACACTCTCCACGGCGGGAAGTTCTCGCGGACGTGGAGAATCCGGTTCTCCCGTGAGACAAACAGAAGATCCAGATCCTGCGACATGAACAGGGAATGCACCGCGTTGCAGTGTTCAAAGATCAGTGCATCGCACTGTTCGGAGAACTTCCGTCCGATCATTCCGCGGGCGCGTGTGCAGAGCGTTCGTGCGCGGCAGGGCTCTTTCGCCAGAATCGTGTTCCGTGTGACGTTGTGAAGAATCATCTTTTTCACCTCATCATCTTCATCGCCTGCAGGATGACCGGTCCGAGCAGCAGCAGGAACACGGCCGGGAAAATGAACAGCACCACCGGCATCAGCAGTTTGACCGGGGCCTCTCCTGCGAGTTTTTCCGCCAGGGAGAAACGCTTGTTGCGGAGCTGATCGCTCTGGATCCGGAGCAGTCCGCCGATGCTGATTCCCAGTTCATCCGCCTGCACGATGGCGTGGAGAACCGCAGTCAGATCCGGCTGCTGAGTCCGGGCCGCCATATCGCGGAGCGCGGTCTGCCGTTTTTTCCCGAGGCGGATCTCCTGAAGCGCCCGGATGAACTCTTCTCCGAGCGCATCCATTGGCCGTTTCGCCAGGATGTCCTTCAGTGCGGAGAGAAAATCTTTTCCCGCCTCCACCGAAAGGGTCAGCAGGTCGAGCAGATTCGGCAGGGCGCGCATGATCGAAAAATGGCGTTTGTTCACCATGTTTCTCAGCCAGGCGTTCGGATAGATGTACAGCATCGCCAGCAGAAGAAGTCCATAGAGCGGTTTCCCCGCCAGCAGACAGAGAATCAGAATGATGGCTCCGAGCATGGCCAGCAGCAGTCTGGCCGCCAGAAAGCGTTCCGCCGAGATGGTCTGATCATATCCTGCCATCATCAGCTGATTGGCAATTTTCCGTTCGGAATCCTGGAACGCCGGATGGCGCAGAAGCGGAAGAAGGTTGCTGGAGAACGGAAGAACCAGTTTGATCAGAACGGGCAGTTTCTTGGGAATGTCGATGGGGACTCCCGCCTCCTTGTCGATGTCGATGGAGGAGAGGGCGCTTCCGATCAGATACAGGATCGCCGCGCAGGAAAGGCCCGCGCAAAGGGCCGCCAGAAAAGTCAGAATCGTATTCATATTCCTCGAACTCCTCCTCAGATGTCGATGGTTGTGATCTTCCGGATGATCAGGAAGCCTGCGACGACCAGTCCGATCGCAATAAGCAGAATCACGATTCCCAGCGGGGAATTCAGAAAGGCGTTGACCATATCCGGAGCGATGTACCCCATCGCGAACAGCAGCAGGAAGGGCATTGCGCCGATGATGATGGCCTGAAGACGTCCCTGCGCGGTGAGCGCCGCCACTTTCCGGGTGATCCGCAGCCGTTCCCGGATCACGTAGGCGAGGCGTTCCAGCACATTGGTCAGTTCTCCTCCGGTCTGGCGCGCGGTCACGACGGCGATCGCCACCAGTTCGAAGTCCTTCGATCCGACCCGTTTCGACATCTTGCCGAACGCCTCTTCAAAACTGACCCCGAGCCGCAGCTCCTGCGTCAGAAGATTGAATTCAAAGGAGATCGGATGGCGGTTCATCCGCGCGATTTCGTCGAGCGCCTGTGACAGACTGAATCCCGCTTTCAGCGATCCGCTGATGGAGAGCAGTGCATCCTCCAGCTGTTCATTGAACTTCTGAAGCCGCTGATTCTTCAGATAACGGAGATAGACCCGGGGAATCGGAAAAGCGAAAACCAGTCCCAGAAATCCGAAAAAAATCAACTTCGGCACGGAAGGCGTCCCGAAGAAAAACGTCACCGCCGCAATGGCCAGAAAGGCGCCGAACGCGGAGAATGCCAGACTCAAATCGAAGATCTTTCCCGGCGGCATCTGAAGCAGAATATCGTCGTATTGAATGGAAGTCTCCTCAATATAGCGCTCCTTGTAACGGCGGGAGGCTTCGGAGAGAAAGTCCACAATCACCACCGTCGTGCAGGTCACCGCAAGCGCGGAGCAGAGACAGGCGATCAGCGTGAGATTGGTCAGCAGTTCCATCGTTACCGATCCTCTCCTTTCAGCATGCCGCGGGTGAAAATTTCCAGATCCAGCTTGAGGCCCGCCCGCTTGATGTCGTCCATGAACGACGGCAGATTGCCGGACGGCACATACCGACCGGTCATTTTTCCGTCCGCCCCCCATCCGTCCTGATGGAAGAGGAAAATATCCTGCATTGTAATCATCATTAATGACAGAATTCTCTCCCGGGAAGCGTTGTCCAAGAAACAGGATTGGAATTTTTAACTTCTTTACTGCTTCTTCGTATTCTTTTGTGCTTCCCGTCGCAAGAACCATAATTCCATCTACATTCATATTCTTCAGCCGTTCGATACAGCGTATTTCTTCTTCGATATCATTTTCCGTATGCATGATAAGAGGTGTATAATCATTTTTCTTAAGATAGGCAACGATTACTTCTACAAGTCTCGGTGTTGTTACCGAGTTAAATCCAGGTACCGTAAGTCCTATGATCCGGCTCTCTTTTGCATTCAGCCTTGCAAACAGATTCGGCTCATAATTATTTTCTTCGATGATTTTTTTTATCTTCTGGGCCGTTGCATCTTTGACGCTTCCCCCGTTCAGATATCTTGATACAGTACTTTTTGCCACACCGGACATCTGGGCTATATCATTTATTGTCAGTTTTTTTTCCAAATTATTTTCCCCCATAGCGTCTATTTCGAACCTGCTTATAATACAGAGAACCTGCCAGTGACAGCTTCTTCCGGACACATGCCGATTCAAAATGTCTTAATATGTATTATACTCTTCTTTGAAATTTCCTGTCAAATTATCTCCTGTCCGAAATAGAGGATTCACACAAAGATTTTCAAGGGTTTGCGGAGAATTTAATAACAAA
>ERZ824600.4020-NODE-4020-length-13371-cov-3.548363_pt1 | contig 13371 bp, 11 predicted proteins | sample MGYA00519933_ERZ824600 | MGnify/ENA primary metagenome ERZ824600 (study PRJEB31778, sample SAMEA3449178) | human gut metagenome | biome: human gut; feature: human-associated habitat; material: faeces | place: United Kingdom | collected 2010/2012 ... | reverse complement strand
AACTGACCAATGAAACGGAGGTAATCAATTTTGGAGATAAGAATCAATAAGGAAATTAAGGACTATCACGAAAGCCTGTTTTTCGGACTTTCCACACGGCAGTTTATCTGTTCTGTGGCTGCGGTCGGAGCCGCTGTCGGGATATACTTCGGACTTAAAAACTATATCGACAAAGAAACGGTATCTTGGCTTTGTATTGTGGCGGCAGCACCTATTGCTGTTACCGGTTTTTTCAAATACAACGGTATTGTTGAAATATACCCCGTCCCGAGTGAAAGTTCAAGTCAATCCCGTCAAATCGTGGCGGAAAAAAGAGAGAAAGGAAACCGGAGCGCCGTTTTTTCAGTTTTCCGGCGCTCCGGCGAGAGTCAGAATCCCCGGGCGAACTCGGCGAGCTGCTGGAGTCCGGTTTCATCCGGATGATCGAGGAGGAGTTTGACGATGGCGCTGCCGATGATGAATCCGTCGGCACTCCGGTTGATCCGTTCGGCCTGCTGCGGGGTGCTGACGCCGAATCCGGCAAGGACCGGCATTCCGGTCACGTTCTTGACCTCTTTCAGATGCTGTTCGAGTTCCGGCGGCAGTTCGGCGCGGGCGCCGGTCACGCCTTTGACCGTGACGGCATAGAGGAAACTGTCCTCCAGGCCTTCGGCGATCTTAGCGGCGCGTTCCAGAGAAGTGGTCGGAGCGACCAGCGGAACGAGCGTCATATTGTGTGCGCGGAGCACGGTGAGCAGCTCGTCGCGGTCCTCCAGCACGACATCCACCGCGAGAACCGCATCCACTCCGGCCGCTTCGGCCTCCGCCGCGAACTTCTCCAGTCCCCGGCTGAACAGCACATTGTAGTAGGAGAAGAGCACGAACGGCGTTTCCGGGAACTCCTTCCGGAGGGAGGCGATGCACTCCAGGACCTTTTCGAGGGTACATCCGTGTTCGAGCGCCTTGCGGCCGGCAAGACGGATCACGGGGCCGTCCGCCATCGGATCGGAGAACGGAACGCCGAATTCGATGATATCGACTCCATTGCGGATCATCGTTTCCACTGCCCTGCGGCTGAAATCCATATCGGGGAAGCCCATGGTCAGATAGGCTGCGAAAATCTTTTTGCCGCTTTTCCGGGAGGCGGCGAATAAGTTCTGAATGCGGTTCATGCTTCGACTCCTTTTTTAGAGGCTTTGTAGTGTTTGATGTTCTGCATATCCTTGTCGCCGCGGCCGGAGAGACAGACGATGATCAGATCGTCCGGCTTCATCTTCGGTGCGCGCCGCATGGCTTCGGCAACCGCGTGACTGGACTCCAGAGCGGGGATGATTCCCTCGTACCGGGAAAGCGTGTCGAACGCCTGCACGGCCTCTTCATCGTTGATGGTCGTGTAGAGCGCGCGGCCGGTGTCGTGCAGATAGGAGTGTTCGGGGCCGACTCCGGGATAATCCAGTCCGGCGGAAACGCTGTAGGTGTCGATGATCTGTCCATCGGGCGTCTGCAGCAGATAGGTTTTGCTTCCGTGGAGCACGCCGACGCGGCCGCCGTTGATGCTGGCCGCATGTTTTCCTGTTTCCACTCCGAGACCGCCGGCCTCCACGCCGACCAGCCGCACCTCCGGATCATCGAGGAATCCGGCGAACAGCCCCATTGCATTGCTTCCTCCTCCGACGCAGGCGATGGCCTCGGCCGGCAGTTTTCCGAACTGTTCCAGACACTGCCGCCGCGCCTCGCGTCCGATGACGGACTGGAACTCGCGCACCATCAGCGGATACGGATGCGGACCGGCCACCGTTCCGATCACATAGAAGGAGGTATCGACCTCTTCAATCCAGCGCCGGATGGCTTCGTTCATCGCATCTTTGAGCGTGGCGCTGCCTTCGGAGACGGCAACCACTTTTGCACCGAGCATCTCCATGCGTTCGACATTGGGCGCCTGCCGTTCGACGTCGATCGCCCCCATAAAGACCTCGCACTCCATTCCGAACAGCGCGGCGACCGTGGCGGTGGCGACGCCGTGCATCCCGGCCCCCGTCTCCGCCAGCAGTTTTTTCTTTCCCATGCGCCGGGCGAGCAGAGCCTGTCCGATGGTGTTGTTGATCTTGTGAGCGCCGGTGTGGTTGAGATCCTCCCGTTTCAGCAGGATCTTTGCGCCGCCGCAGAGCCGGGTCAGGCGCTCCGCATAGTACAGCGGGCTCTCCCGGCCGACGTAATCTTTCAGCAGGTGATTCATCTCCTTCTGAAACGCGGGGTCATTCCGCGCCTCGAGGAAAGCCTTCTCCAGCTCTGTGAGCGGAGTCATCAGCGTTTCGGCGACGTACTGGCCGCCATACATTCCGTAACGGGATGTCGTTTTCATTTTCTGTCTCCTTGATATTGATGATATTTGTTCATGAACTGATTCAGTTTCAGAATGTTTTTCCGTCCCGGGAAATTCTCCAGGGAGCTGTTGACGTCGAGAATGTCCGCGCCGCTGCGGAGCGCCTCCGACAGGTTCTCTTCGGAGATTCCGCCGGCGAGGATCCACCGCTTCCCGGTCTGCCGGATCCGCCGGACCAGTTCCCCGTCCGCCCGGTTTCCGCTTCCGGGCCGGGAGGAATCCGCGAGGAAGGCGTCCGCCGGATAATCCGGTTCGAAGGTCTCCGAAACGGCCTTCCAGACCTCGTAATCCTTCCGGAGGGAGTCGGCGAGCGCCGCGCTTTCCGATCCGTGAAGCTGAATGACATCGAGCTTCAGCTGTTCCGCGATCCGGCGGATGACCTCCTCGGTTTCGTTGACGAACACGCCGACGAACCGGACGTTTTTCCGCAGGACGGATCTGCGGATCCACACCGCCTCCTCCACCGTCACCGCCCGGGGACTGCCCGGGACAAAGATCAGGCCGAGATAATCCACCCCGGCCTCCGCGGCGGCATTCGCAAAATACGGAGAATTGATGCCACAGATTTTAAGTGCGGCATTCATGCGAGGAGCTCCTTGAGTTTTTCTCCGGGCGAGAGGGCGCGCATCAGCGTTTCCCCGATCAGAAACCCGTCCGCCCCCTCCTCCCGGAAGCGGCGGATGTCGGAAGCGGACCGGATGCCGCTTTCCGCAATCCGGAGCAGACCGGACGGGATCTCGCCGACCAGATTCAGCGACCGTTCCACGGAAACCGAGAAATCGCTCAGGTCCCGTGCATTGATTCCGATGATCGTCCCTCCCCCTTCCGCCAGCATCTCCACTTCAGATTTGGAATGGGCCTCGCAGAGCACCGCAAGTCCGAGCGACCGGGCGAATCGGTGCAGAGCGGCGAAGCGTTGTTTGTCGAGAGCCGCCGCGATCAGCAGCACGGCGTCCGCCCCGGCCGCGCGCGCCTCCAGAATCTGATACTCCGTCGTGATGAAATCCTTGCGCAGCAGGGGCAGTTCCACGTGTTTGCGCACCTCCTCCAGGAAGTGGAGCGATCCCAGGAAACAGTTTGGCTCCGTCAGCACCGAAAGAGCCGCCGCGCCGGCCTTTTCCAGCTCGACCGCCAGTTCCACCGGGCGGAAATCCTCCCGGATCATCCCTTTCGACGGAGACGCCTTTTTCAGTTCCGCGATCACCGCCCTCCCCTTTTTCTCCCGAAGAGCCCCTGCGAAATCCCGGCAGGGCGGCAGTTCCGCGATCCGCGCTTCGAGTTCGGCTTCCGAACACTTCTTCGGCGCCTCCGCCCGGCTCCGGACCAGTTTTTCCAATATGGATTCCTCTTTCATTTGCTGGCCTCCACAAGCAGTTCCAATTTTTTCAGAGCGGCTCCGGAATCGATGGACCGGGCCGCTTTTTCGATCCCCTCCCGGATGTTCTTTGCGGCATCCGCGGCATAGATGGCGGCGCCGGCATTGAGAAGGACAACCGCCCGTTTTCCGCCGCGTTCCTCTCCGCGCAGAATATCGAGTGTGATCTGAGCGTTCTCCGCCGGGGATCCGCCCTGAACGGAAGAGAGGGGGTAGACCTCGTCGGTCACCATTTCCGGGAAGAACTCATAGGTTTTGATGGTGCCGTCCTTGAGTTCGCAGATCCGGGTGGGCGATTCGGGGCTGATCTCGTCGAGACCGTCCGATCCGTGCACGATCAAAGCGTGGCTGCTGCCGAGCGTCTTCAGGACCGATGCGAACATCTCCGTATACTCCGGAGCGAACACGCCGATCAGATGATTCCGGGCTCCGGCCGGGTTGGTCAGCGGACCGAGCAGATTGAAGATGGTGCGCATCTTCAGCGCATTGCGGACCGGAGCGGCATAGCGCATTGCCGGATGCATCTTCTGGGCGAAGAGGAATCCGATTCCGTTCTCCTGAATGCAGCACTCCATGACGGAGGGTTCGACGTCGAGATTGAATCCGAGTTCCGCCAGGACGTCCGCCGAACCGGATTTTCCGCTGACAGCGCGGTTTCCGTGTTTGGCGATCGTCACGCCGGCTCCGGCCGCGACGAAACAGGCGGTGGTGGAGATGTTGAATGTCCCCGCCGCGTCTCCGCCGGTGCCGACGATGTCGAGAACATTGCTCATTCCGGTGTCGATGAAGGAGGCCTTCCGGCGCATGGCGCGGGCGGCTCCGGCGATTTCGGAGCTTGTCTCCCCCTTCAGCCGCATCGCGGTCAGGAGAGAGGCGATCTGAATGGGATCGCATGTTCCCTCCATGATGCGGGAGAAGCATTCGAAGCTCTCCGCCTCCTCCAGATCGCGCCGCTGCATCAGTGTGGCGATATAAGGTCTGAGCATGTTATTTTCTCCCTTCCCTGAAATGTGCGGCGAGTTTCAGGAAGTTGGCGAGCTGCCGTTTGCCGCTGACGGTGGCGATCGACTCGGGATGGTACTGAATGGATTCGATCGGATATTCGCGATGGCGCAGAGCCATGATTTCGCCGTCGTCGCTCCGGCCCGAGATCTCCAGGCACGCGGGCAGAGAGGCGGCTTCGACGGCGAGCGAATGGTAGCGCATCGCCTTGAAATTCTGAGGAATTCCTTCGAAGAGCCCTTTTCCGTCGTGCGTCACGGGACTGGTCTTTCCATGCATCAAGTTCTTTGCATGCACCACCTTTCCGCCGAACACCTCGCCGATCGCCTGATGACCGAGGCAGACCCCGAGAATCGGAATCTTTCCGGCGAAATACCGGATTGCATCCATGGAGATTCCGGCGGAGGAGGGCCGTCCGGGTCCGGGCGAGATCACCAGCGCCTCCGGATTCAGCAACGCAATCTCCTCCAGCGACGTCTCATCATTCCGGCGCACCGTCACATCCGCCTCCAGCATCTCCAGATACTGAACAAGATTATATGTAAACGAGTCGTAATTGTCAATCATGAAAATCATTTTCTTTCTCTCCTTTCTCAGTCGATTCGCGCCGCGAGTTCCGCAGCCTTGAATACCGCCCTGGACTTGTTGAGTGTTTCCTGATACTCTTCCGCCGGAACGGAATCGGCCACGATTCCCGCTCCCGCCCGCATGATGAGCTTCTTTCCCTCCAGAATCATGGTCCGGATCACGATGGCGAAATCCATATTTCCCGAGTAGCTGAAATATCCGGCCGCGCCGCCGTAGATGCCGCGCGGGGAGTGCTCGTATTCAGCGATCAGCTGCATGGCCCGGATCTTCGGCGCGCCGGAGAGAGTTCCGGCGGGGAAAGCCGAGCGGAAGAGATCGAAGCAGTCGCACCCCTCCTTGAGTTCCGCCTCCACATGGGAGACCATGTGCATCACATGGGAGTAGCGTTCGACGGTCATGAACTCCTTGACCTGGACGGCGCCTCTGGCGGCGACCCGTCCGATGTCGTTGCGTCCGAGATCGACCAGCATGATATGTTCGGCGCGCTCCTTTTCGCTGTCGAGCATATCGGCGGCGAGTTTGAGATCGTCCTGTTCATTTTTCCCTCTCGGACGGGTTCCGGCGATCGGACGGACCGAAGCCGTGCGTCCGGTGAGTTTCACCAGTTCTTCCGGAGAGGCCCCGATCAGGGTCCGCCCCCCGAACTTGGTGAAGAAGGTGTACGGCGACGGATTGATCAGACGCAGCGCCCGATAGAGATGCAACGCATCGGTCGGAGCCTCCGCCGTGAATTTCTGAGAGAGCACGATCTGGATGCACTCGCCGTCGCGAATGGCCTGCTTTGCCTGTTCGACCATCTCGCAGAACTCCGCGCACGACATTTCGGACTCGAACGGTTTTGCCTTTTTCTCCTTTTCATCCTCCTCCGACGCTTCCGGAAGAGGATGAGCGCCCTTCAGGCGTTCATGAAGTTTTTCGATCCTCCGGATGGCGTCGTCGTACGACTCCCGCAGCGGCACATCCGCCGACGGCCGTGCGCAGACCGATACGATAATCGTATGCCGCACATTGTCGAATGCGATCATCTCATCCGTGAGCATGAAGCAGAGAAGCGGCGTCCCCTCCTCGAACTCCAGCTTGACTGACGGTTCAAACTTGCGGACCGCATCGTACGACACATATCCGATCGCCCCACCCGTCAGCGGCGGCAGATCCGCGCTTTCCACCAGACGGCTCTCCGCGAGAATTTTCTTCAGCACCGTCAGTCCATCCGCCCCGGGCAGCTCCGTGCGTCCCTTCACGCGGTCGTCGATCACCACCCGGTCCGGGAACTCCATCAGCGTCGCATGGGGGTTCACGCCGATGAAGGAGTACCGCGCCCAGCGTTCGGAACCCTCCACGGACTCCAGCAGGAAAACCTCCTCATCGTCCTTGAATTTGTTCAGAACCGACACCGGCGTCTCCATATCCGCAAGATACTCCCGGTACACCGGCACCACCGCACCTTTTCCGCAGCGTTCCGTGAACGTCTTGAAATCCAGTTCCTTCAGCATTTTCAACTCCCATGTTTGTTCTATTTGCTGCCTGATTTTGATTTTTGAAACAAAAAAAAACGGCGGATTGAGAAACTCTTTCAAGTTCGTCAATCCGCCGTTTCAGAAACGACTGATTTACTTACAATGTTTTAAAACGCATCAGTCGCCGCAGATTGACTTCCGCGACGCCACCAACCCTGAACGGGAATGCTGTAAATGATGCTCTTCATTGTGTTAAAATCCTTTTTCTATGAACGCGTAATTTACCTGCACATTTTTAAAATGCAAGCGTCCGTTTGAAAAAAAATCATTTTTTTCTCTGAGACAGAAAAGAACGCCGTCCGTCCCCTGTCGGAGATCGGACGGCGCACGATCAAATGAACTCGTTTTCGGAAAAGCGCTTATTTCTTCTTTTCGTCCACGATCGCGGCCTGGGCCGCGGCAAGACGGGCCAGCGGGACCCGGAACGGACTGCACGAAACATAGGAAAGACCGATGCTGTTGCAGAACTCCACGGATTTTGCCTCTCCGCCCTGTTCTCCGCAGATTCCGATCTTCAGCTCGGGACGGACGGAGCGTCCGGCGTCCACCGCATGTTCGATCAGGAGTCCGACTCCGTCGCGGTCAATGGTCTGGAACGGATCGGCCGGGAGGATTTTCTTTTCCAGATACGCTCCGAGGAATCCGCCGATGTCATCGCGGCTGAATCCGAACGTCATCTGCGTCAGATCGTTGGTTCCGAAGGAGAAGAAATCCGCCTCCTCGGCCATCTTGTCCGCGAGCAGAGCGGCGCGCGGAATTTCGATCATCGTGCCGACCAGATAGTCCAGCTTTTTGAGCTTGAACTTGGCTTTGACCTCTTCCGCGACGCGGGTGACGATCGCCTTTTGATCCCGCAGTTCGAGGGAGTCGCAGGTCACGGGAATCATGATTTCGGGCTTGCACTCCGCGCCGGACTTCAGCAGTTCGGCGGCGCACTCGAAAATGGCGCGCACCTGGGTCTCCGTAATTTCCGGATAGGTGATGCCGAGACGAACTCCGCGGTGTCCCATCATCGGATTGGATTCATGCAGCGCATCGGCGCGTTTCTGCACCTCGGCGGCGGAGATCTTCAAACTCTTTGCCAGTTCCCGGATCTTGTCCGCGCTCTGCGGCACGAACTCATGCAGCGGCGGATCCATCAGACGGATTGTGACCGGATAGCCCTTCATCGCCGTCAGAGTCGCCTTGATATCCTTTTTGATATAGGGGAAAAGCTCCTTCAGGGCCGCGATGCGTTCCGCCTCTCCCGAGCAGAGAATCATCTTCCGCAGCGCGAACAGCGGCTTTTCGCAGTTCTTTCCGTAGAACATGTGCTCGATCCGGAAAAGCCCGATTCCCTCCGCGCCGAACGAGCGGGCGACCGTCGCATCCTCGGCGGTATCCGCATTGGTCCGGACGCCGAGTTTGCGGAACTTGTCCACCAGCGCCATGAACTTCTGGAAGCGCGGATTCTTTCCGGAATCCATGGTCGCCACCTTGCCGGCGTAGACGTATCCGCGGCTTCCGTTCAGACTCAGGATATCGCCTTCCTTGAAGGTTTTCTTTCCGATCTTCAGCGTTTTGGCGGACTCGGAGATATTGAGATCCCCTGCCCCCACAATGCAGCACTTGCCCCATCCGCGGCAGACGAGCGCCGCATGACTGGTCATTCCGCCCCGCGCGGTGAGAATTCCGCTGGCGGCGCGCATGCCTTCCACATCTTCCGGATTGGTCTCTTCCCGCACCAGGATGCAGGGGACTTTCCTTGCCGCAAGCTCCATCGCCTTTTCCGAGCTGAAAACGATCTGTCCGACGGCTCCGCCCGGTCCCGCGGGCAGTCCCTTGACGATCACTTCCGCCTTCTTCTCGGCTTTCGGATCCAGAATCGGGTGCAGCAGTTCATCCAGCTGGGCGGGAGAAAGACGCATCACGGCCTCTTTTTCTCCGATGAGTTTCTCATCCAGCATATCCATCGCCATGTTCAGAGCGGCCGTCCCGGTGCGTTTGCCGACGCGGCACTGAAGCATATAGAGCTTCTTCTCCTGAATGGTGAATTCGATATCCAGCATATCGTGATAGTGTTTCTCCAGCTTGTTCCGGATCTCGAAGAGCTGTTTGTAGATCGCGGGCAGGAGTTCCTGCATCGAAGGAAGGTTCTTGTTGCGCTCGTTCTTTGTTTCGTTGTTCAGCGGGTTCGGCGTACGGGTACCTGCCACGACGTCCTCGCCCTGCGCGTTGACCAGCCATTCCCCGTAGAACTTGTTGCTTCCGGTGGCGGGGTCGCGGGTGAACGCAACGCCGGTTGCGGAGGTGTCTCCCATATTTCCGAACACCATCGACTGCACGTTGACGGCGGTTCCCCAGTCGTCCGGAATCCCTTCAATCCGGCGATACGAAACAGCCTTCTTTCCGTTCCAGCTCTTGAACACGGCGAGAATCGCTCCCCGGAGCTGGCTCATCGCGTCGTCCGGGAACTCTTTTCCGAGAACTTTTTTAACCGTTTTCTTGAAATCCGTGCACAGTTTTTTCAGATCCGCCACGGTCAGATCGGTATCGGATTTGTATTTCTTTGTCTTTTTGAGAGCTTCCAGCTGCTCATCCAGAAGTTTGCGGATTCCCTTTCCGTCCTCCGGTTCGATTCCTTCGGCCTTTTCCATCACCACGTCGGAATACATCATGATGAGGCGGCGGTAGGCGTCGTAGACAAATCGTTCGTTTTTGGTCTTTTTAATCAGTCCGGGAATGGTTTTGGAGGAGAGACCGACGTTCAGCACGGTCTCCATCATCCCGGGCATGGACGAACGCGCACCGGACCGGCAGGAGACCAGCAGCGGATTGCTTTCCGCGCCGAATTTCATTCCCATCGTCTCTTCCACACGTTTCAATGCGGCGAGCACCTCATTTTCGAGTGATTCCGGGAGCGCGCCCGAGCGGAAATAATCCACGCAGCACTCGGTTGTGATCGTGAATCCGGCGGGAACCGGCAGATTCAAATTGGCCATTTCAGCCAGATTTGCTCCTTTTCCGCCGAGCAGATTTTTCATATCGGCTTTTCCCTCGGAGATTCCCCGCCCGAACAAATAGACATATTTCTTAGCACTCTTCTCCGGAGCCGCCTTTTTGACGGAAACCGATTTCTTCGCCGCGGCTTTTTTGACCGGACTTGACTTCTTCGCGGCCGCCTTCACGGCAGGAGCCTTCTTCACTTCTGCGGCCTTCTTCACCGGCGCCGCCTTCTTCACAGCGGCGGTCCCCTTCTTCACAACTGCCTCTTTCTTCACGACAACTTCCTTTTTCGCCGGGGCTGGCTTTTTTGCGGCGACAGATTCCTTCTTCCCAGGAGCGGCCTTTTTCTCTGCGGCCGCCTTCACGACGGTTTTTACATTTTTTGCTGATACGGATTTCGCTGTTTTCGGAGCGGCATCACTTGATTTTCGTCTTTGTGCCATACGAGACTCCCTTTCTCTTCTCTTTGCTGGTTATACCTGCCGCGGCGCATCAGCCCCTCGCACAGCGGCAGAAACAAAAACGGGAAAACAGAACCTGTTTTCCCGTATTAAAAAGATTCAAATGCTTCCACGATTTTCTTCTGTTCCGGATGTGTGTCGAAATCGATCATGACAAAGCAGCCGTTCAACAGAGCCTTGAATTTTTTTCCATTGATATACAGCACGCCGGAATCCTCGACGAGGCGGTAGCGGTGATTCTGTTTTTTCCGTTCCTGATTATACTTGTAAATTCCGATTTCGCGCGGTCCGATTTTGAATGCGTACCCGGATTCCGCCTGGGCGAGGTAATAGGCCAGAGGGGTAACCGAATCGACCTTGATTCCGCAGTTTGCAAAATGGGTGATCAGTTCAGGATACGTTTTTTCATAATTTTCATTCACATGAGAGCATGCGGTCAGAAAAGAGAGCAGGACCGCCATGCTCCCGAGACACAGACTTTTCCAAAAACTCCGTTTCATCCGGGGAACTCCTTGACACAATCCGGAAATGTTCCTCACGACATTTCTCTGTTTCTAGAACAATAGCATTCGGAGAAGCAGAAATCAAATCATTTTCCGACTATTTTCCCAATTCTCTTTCAGGCGCCGTCGGCATCGGTGCGCTTCCGACGGAACACGCGGGGAGAGACGCCGAATTTCCGTTTGAACTGCCGGGAAAAATAGTTGCTGTCCGCAAAACCGCAGAGCAGCGCGATTTCCGAAAGATTCTTCTTCTCCATCCGCAGCAGTTTCGATGCGTTTTCCAGACGGAGATTCAGCAGATATTCCATCGGACTTTTCCCGGTCAGCTCCTTGAAGCGGATCCGGAAATTGCTGACCGACATCCGAACCTGTGCCGCCATCCGTTCCAGACTCCAGCACTCCGCGCAGTGCTCTTCCAGATGCGCCATCAGCGCGCTGAGCCTGTACGCATAGTGCGGATTCTCCACCGACTCCGACGGAGACGCATGCCGGCAGATCAGCAGAAACAGATACAGAAAATCGCTGAGAATCGCCGTCATGCTTCCCGGCTCCCTTTTTGCCTCTTCCGAGACGATATCGTCGAGCAGCGCCGTGATCCTCGGGAAGCAGTCCGGCTCCACGCTCAGCATCCGACTCCGGGCGGGCAGTTCCCCTCCCGCATGAAACAGCAGCTGATAATTCGGAAACCCCGACAGATCCTGCTGGAAATGATTCAGAAACGACGGTTCGAACAAAATATTGTAAATCGTGATCCTGGAGTTCACATAAGCGTGCCGTGCTCCCGGATGGATCAGAAACAGATTTCCCGCCCGGATGGGGTACACCTCCTCTTCCAGCTGATGGAATCCTTTTCCGTCGCGGACAAACACCAGTTCATAAAAGTCGTCGTGCACATGCGACGGCATCTTTTCCAGAACATGCTCGGAAACGAGTGTCCGGAACGGAAAATTCTCCCACAGGAGATGTGATTTCATCCGATTCGACATTTTTGGAACAATATAATCCCACTTTTCCGAAATCGCAACTTTTTTCCCGATTCAACCACTCTTTTCCGGACACTCCGCTCCGGGGAACACGCTTTTCCGATTGCATTTTGCGGAAATGGAGTTATCGTATCCGGAAAAGAAACACTCCACTTTTTTTTGCAGGGAATCATGAAATTGCCGATCCATCCGTCGCAGACTCTCTATCTGAGTATCGGGAGCCATTCGTTTCCCGGGCGGGTTCACTTCACGCAGAGCATCGTGGACCGCTGGGGCGGATTGTTCACGCTGGAAGGACAGGGCGAACTTCAGCTCGGCGGGAAGATCTTTTCTCTTTCCGCCGGCGATCTGGTTTTCTATGCACCGGGTCCGCAGCATGTGTTTCACTCCTCCGGACCGTGGCGGTACATCTGGTTTCATTTTTCTCTGCGCCCGCACATGATGCTGGACAGAGTGTTCCGTCCGGACGAACAGTTCCCTTCGGCGGCGAAACTCCACTTCGAAAAAACGGAGAGAAGGAAGGTGCAGGAGGCGCTGGAGGAGGCATTTGAACTGGAGCATCTTATGGTGGGCCGGGAGTGTCCGCTGGCGGAGCTGCTGATTGAATCGGTGGTGCAGAGAGCCTGTGACCGGATGGAGAAATCGGCGGCGATGGATCCGAGGATCCTCAAGGCACAGAAAATTCTCCTTGTGGATTCGGATTCCAATATGGATGACGTCGCCAGAGAATGCGGCATGTCGCATACGGCGTTCTACAACCTCTTCCGGAAGGAGACGGGCTGTTCGCCGCGGCGGTACAAGGAAAAGCGGTGGACGGAGCGGGCCAAATCGCTTCTGGCGTGTACGGATCTTCCGCTTCAGCAGATTGCCCGGCAGCTGGGATTGGCCGATCCGTTTTATTTCTCGGCCCGTTTCAAAGCGCTGACCGGAGTGTCCCCCTCCCGGTTTCGAAAAGAAATCCGGGGAAAATATGTATGAAAACACATTTTTTTTGAACAATTTCTCATTCACTTTTTTTTCTTTTGATGTATAATATAACAGAATTTTATCCAAACATAGGAGTGTCTGTTATGAGCGGGATCGAGAAAGATCGGGAAAAGGTTCTGGGATGCTGGATGGGGAAAAATATCGGAGGAACCCTCGGCGGGCCCTTTGAAGGAATCCCGTTTAAAAACAATCTGACTTACTACGATCCGGTCCCGACGGGATCCATGCCGAACGATGATCTGGAGCTGCAGGCAATGTATGTGGCGGCGCTGGATCGGATGGAAAAGCCGGAAGTGAATCGGGAGATTCTTGCGGAAACCTGGAAAAAGCATATGAATTTCCATTGCGATGAATATGCCGTCGCGATGCGGAATCTGGCACTTGGAATCCGTCCGCCGTGGACGGGGATCTTCGACAATTATTATGTCAACGGAATGGGCGCGGCGATCCGCAGTGAGCTCTGGGCGTGTCTGGCACCCGGGAATCCGGAACTCGCGGTGAAGTTCGCCCGGGAGGATGCCTGCATCGATCACAGCGGCGATGGAATTGAAGCGGAGGTCTTTTTCGCCGCGCTGGAATCGCTCGCCGTCCTTGATGGCGGCGGTGAC
>ERZ824600.4019-NODE-4019-length-13371-cov-4.771778_pt1 | contig 13371 bp, 16 predicted proteins | sample MGYA00519933_ERZ824600 | MGnify/ENA primary metagenome ERZ824600 (study PRJEB31778, sample SAMEA3449178) | human gut metagenome | biome: human gut; feature: human-associated habitat; material: faeces | place: United Kingdom | collected 2010/2012 ... | reverse complement strand
ATATAGATTTTTTTCACAATATTTATCACCTACCACTCCATTCTAAAAAATAAATCTAATCTCTTTCTTATATAATTATACCATCTTCTTGGCAAATTTTATTACCAACTTCTAATATAAAATCTTTTAAGTTCTTTATAATTGTGTTTTTTAAATCTTTTTCACTATTCATCTGCCCCTATATTAATAACTTTATATCCTAAATTAGAAATAGTATCTTTTATCACACTATCACTAATACCAACTCTTGAATATATAGTTGCTGTTTTATCTTTTAAGCTAATCTTAACTTTATCAACATCTTCTAATCCCAATAAAGCCTTCCCAACTTTAGATTTACAATGCTCACACATCATTCCTTCAATAGTAACTACTTTTTTTATTTTTTTATTAAACATATTTTATTTCTCCTTCCATCTTTTTAATCTTAATGCATTTATTATTACAGTGAAACTAGATAACGTCATTGCAAGTCCCGCTATCATTGGATTCATTGTAATATTAACAAACTCTAAAAGTCCACAGGCAATTGGAATCATACAAACATTATAAAAAAATGCCCAAAACAAATTTCCTTTTATATTAATTAATGTTTTTTTACTTATATCAAATAAATTATATATTGAATTCAAATCATTTCTCATTAATATAACATCAGCAGAATCAGCAGCTATATCAATAGCAGATTTCAAGCTTACACCTATATCTGCAAGTGATAAACTTGGAGCATCATTTATTCCATCTCCAACCATCATAACTTTTAAATTTTTATTCTTAAGTTCTTTAATCTTATTTGATTTATCTCTAGGAGACACATTTGCTATTACTTCTTTAATACCAATACTTTTAGCAATTATACTAGCAGTAACTTCATTATCTCCAGTCAGCATAATTACTCTTTTATTTATTTGTTTTAATTTATTTATAACATCACGAGCATTATCTCTAATAATATCTTTAACTCCAATAATTGCAATAACTTTTTTGTCTTCAATAACATAAACAATACTGTTACCATCTAAAGACAATTCTTTCTCTTCTTTAGACATATTATTTTCTATGTTATATTTTTCAAATAATTTATTATTTCCTATTAAATATTTTTTATCATTAACAATACCACTTAATCCAATCCCAGCAACATTCTTAAATTCTTTAACATCTATTTTCTTTAAATTATTTTCTTCAGCATAACTATTAAAAGCACTAGCAATTGGATGCATAGATTTACTTTCTAGTGATGAAACAATTTCTATTAAATCTTTATCTAAATAATCAGATTTATTTATTATTTTTGATATTCTTAAGTTTCCATAAGTAAGTGTTCCAGTTTTATCAAAAATGATTACATCAATTTTATTTGCATTCTCAAGTATCTCTGACTTCTTAACTAATATCCCATTCTTAGCGCATAATCCTTCACTCACTACTATTGCAAGTGGTGTTGCAAGACCTAATGCACAAGGACAAGCACAAACAAGTACAGTTACAAAATAAACAATCGACTCACTAAAACTAAATCCTAATATTAAATGAACAATTAAAGTTAAAATAGCTAAAATTATAACAACTGGAACAAATATTCCACTTACTCTATCTGCTATTCTTGCTATTGGAGCTTTTGTATTTGTAGCCTCAACCACTAATCTTACTATTTCTGATATAGTTGAATCTCTTCCTATATTTTCTGCTTTATACAAAATTTCACCATCTAAATTTATAGCACCAGCAACTACTTTATCATTTATACTTTTTTTAACTGGTGTTGATTCCCCACTTATAAACGATTCATCAACATGTCCATTTCCTTCAACTATAACTCCATCAACAGCAAATCTATTTCCTGGTTTAACTATCAAAATATCTCCTTTTTTAACTTCATCAATAGATACTTCTACTTCTTTATTATTTTTAAATAAAATTGCAGACTTTGGAGTAATAGTAACCAAACCTTTTATAGCATCTTTAGTTTTTTCTTTACTAATGCCATCTATATATCTTCCAAACTTTATCAAATATAAAATAATACATACACTTTCAAAATATAAATTTTTTACATGCTCATTATTACCATTTAATATCATAATCATATTAAATGTACTAAATATAAAACTAGAAATAACACCTAATGTAACTAATGTATCCATATTAGGAGATTTATATTTAATATTTTTTATTCCATTAATAATAATATCCTTACCAAAATATATAAAATACAAACTAAATATAAACAAACATACTGAATAATTTATTGGATGATTTATCATATGCAAAAATGGAATTGCAGGTAAATGTATCATATGTGACATAGATATATATAAAACCAATAATGCAAGCAATCCATTAATTATGAAATATGTACTTTTATTATGATTATCATTTTCTTGTTCATCATAAATACCTAAAGATTTAAAACCTGCTTCACTTACAAATCTATTTAAGTCATCTATTGTAATATTCTCTTCATAACTTATACTAGCAGAAGACATTACTAAATTTACTAAAGCATCATCTATACCTTTTTGTTTTAATAAATATTTTTCTAAACTTGATGAACAAGCACTACATGTCATACCTTCAATTTTTAAAATTATTTTTTTCATCATTTCACCTCAAAATATTTTTCAACATCTATTACTTTGATATTATTGTAATCATATTCATCCAACAAGTCCACCTAAAATGTATACGATGTTAACCCTCCAAGATTATATATTATTGGCCTTTTTAAATTTATTGCGCCACACATACTAATACAATGAATACTTGTTAACAATCCAGTTACAAATAACATACCATAAGTAATATTGTCACTAATAGTCGGAATCACATTAAGAATATCATAACCAAATATCTTCATAATCAAAAATATTACAAGCATAATAGAAAATAATATAATAACAAAATCCTTTAAATTCATATTTGAATTTATGTCTTTAATATTTTTACTTATATAATCTTTTTTAGTAAAATATCCTAATTTATTTATTACTTCAATAATTTCTATTTTATTTATTTCTTTTAAATAACTCACTTTAGCAATATTTTTAGTTATTTTCACATCTTTTATATTATTAATATTTAGTAATTCCTTTTTTATTGTATTTCTACAATTATCACAGGTAATACCATCAATTTTAATAGATAAATAAAGAGCTAATTTCTGACTAGATTCTCTATTTATTATTACATTACTAGTTATTCCAACTTGAGGAAAATTATTTTTAAAACTAGAGGTAAAATAATCTAGTGGAATATAATTATATGCGTTATCCTTATTGATTCTATTGGCTAAATATGTTTTACCTGATTTAGCAACACCACATATTAATATATTTTTCATAAACCCTCCTGTTTAGACATATCTTGTTTAATCATTTCTTCCATTTGATATACTATTGAATCAGTAGCATTTTGACCTATAATATCATAATTATTTTTACGTTCAGAGTCCATTTCACTATCCATTTGTTTATCAACAAAACTTTCTATAATACTTGCATCGTATTTATCTTTAGGTCTAGAATTCTTTTTAGAATTATATATACTTTCTAATGTTTGCATTCTATAAAATGTTCCATTATGTTCTCTAACTTGATCAGAAAACATCATTGAAGCATATCTTTTTGTAAAATGACGTTCATTAACACATAAATCTTGAATTGTATCTTGATTAGGATAATAATATTCTCTTAATACAATTTCTCCATTAGGCAATCTATTAAACAAAAATAATCCAATACTCATTGGTGTATCTTTATATGTAATCTTATATTCATGACCAAAAGTTTCTTTATGATCCATATTACTCACAAATTTAAACCCATCATTATTTCTAACTAAATCATATAAAGCCATTAACTGTTCTTCATTTATAAACAAATCTAAATCACCATGATATCTTTCTAAAGGATGATTAGTTGCCAAATATCCCATTAAACCTCCAGTATAAAAACAATCAAAGTTAATTCCAATCAACTTATTAAATTCATCAAACACTTTAATAACTAACTTATGATTTTCAGTTAAAGGCATACTTGGATGTTCTAAATTCATGCTTTTTATCCATTCTAACCTATTTATTAAATCATCTGCAGAATGATATTTTTGAGGATTTAAAGCTATTATCATATCTGAATTAGAAAGAATTTGTTCTACAGTTAATACTTTTCTATTAAATAAATCATTCAAGGAAATCATTATACTATCAATAATATCATCCACTTCAAGTAAACATAATTTTTCTATATATTTTTCTATTAAACTTTTATCAATAACATTAGATAATTCTGCAAATTTATACACAATTTTTTTAACTAATTCTTTTTTATCACCCATTGTTACACCTCTAATCCTATAAATATTATCTAATATTATATTAACATAGAATATATTCATCTTCCATAAATTATCAACAATAAAAAAGATTAGTCTAATAACTAATCATTTATTTACACATAGTTTCATTAAAAGTACTTTTATAATCACTAAAATAAATATCTTTATTTTTATTAGTTGTATTACAAGTTGTAACAGTTAAATCTAAGCTTTTAGATTTATAAATAGTAGTTCCACCATCACGTAATGTTACAATTTTATCCATATTTTCTGTAATATGCTTAATACTATCATCTAATGTTTGATATGTAGTTGATATATATTCTTTTAAACTAACTTCCTTTTCATCAATAATATAAATTTCTTTTATAGAACCATCAAAATAAATTATTCTATCATCCATCTTACAATATTCATAATATTTACTAGAATCATAATGATCAAATTTTTCAATTTTAATTTTATTATTTGCCATTTTTGACTCAATAAGTTTTTCAATCTTTGTTGCTTCAACTTGAGCAGGATAACTTTCAAATATAACACCATCATAATATATTTTTACGTAGTCGTCTATTTCATAAATAGTGTCATTATCTTTTAAGTCAATTATAAATCTATCAGAACTTTTTCTCTCATCTTCAAGTAAATCTGGTTCAACTATAATGCTATTAGAAGAGACTTCAATTACTTTTGCTATAAATGAATGTTCTTCTTTTTTATTACAGCCTGTTAACACAAACATACAGCATAATATTATTAAAACTATTCTTTTCATATTCTCCTCTATTCTATTATATCATCAAAAAAATCTTCATCAATGTCAATTAATGCATATCTTTTTTCTCTAATATTAATTTCAAAATTTGGTTTATATGTTATTTCAGCAATAACATCCCTATCATCATATAAATATATATCATATATTGGCATTGGCATAGTCACAGGTCCAGTCCAAACATTAGATTTTTTTATAATTGATACAAATTCATCTATTTTATCTTTATCTGTAATCGTTTTAATTTTACTACTTTCCGAATCTTGATAGCACTTAACAACTATTTTTTTGGTTTTAGAAATTGTATCGAGAATCAAATCTGGTAATTTTAATTTTCCAATTTTTAGTAAAGAAAATGTTCCAAAGTTATTATTGCAATTCATGATAGCCACCAAATCTTTTTCTTCACCTAATACACAAGTTATTTTATTACTTTCATCATCTTCTGGAGTTAATATAATTTGATTGTTACTATTTATAAAAAAAGTTCCTTTCTTTTCAAAAACCAATTCATTATTTTTTGTATTTTTATAATAAGTATACTTATTTTTACCAACCCCATTAAAGTTTATAAAAGAATTATTATCATAAGTATATGTTCCATCACTATTAATAAATGTTAAATCCCATGCTGTATCTGTATTTTTTAATAAATCAATTGTTTCCTTACATCCACTATTCTCATCACAATTATCATAGTATCCAATTTCAATTTTAACAGGTGCACAATTAAATTTAGTATTTTTAAAATGTGAACTAATCTCAACCTTACCATTTTTACTACAATAATAAGTATTAACAAAAAGTCCTTTATCAACATTATCTACTCTATAACTCAATAAAGGAGAACGATTAAATAACATAGCTTGTAAAGTATCAAGTAAAATAATTGTAAATAAAATTAAAGTGATTTTTAAATATTTTTTCATAAACATATACCTCTATAAAATTAAAACGTCATAAAAATATATAACTTATCACACAAATAAAAAAGTTTATTAAAAAATAAACTTTTTTAATTACATTTATTCATTAAAGACATCTGTCTTATAACTCTATCATAGAAATTTTGAATCTCTTGATATACAAATTCAGCCCTCTCTAATATAAAAGAATATTGTTCAGTTAATGTATCGTTCTCTTTATCTGCAAGTGATTTAGCTAATCCTTTTTTACATAAATCATCAACCCAGTTTAACAAGAAAACCAATTCTTCATAATTGTTTTCCCCAATATAATAAGTTAATCTACTTGGATCAGACATAACTTTTGCTTCAATAACATGTTTTCTATATTTAGTAACTAAAGGATTTAATAAAGATTTATCAATATCAGATGTATTAATTTTATGACGAATTTCTTTATCAACGTATTTACTATCTTCTAAAATAAAAATTCCTTGATTTTCTAAATATTCAGTTGCCTCAATAGCAAATATATCATTAATAGTCTCATTAAATCTTTCATATTTTCTATATTCTTCATTAAAAGAATTTGCATCTACATTAACATGTTTATCAAAACCACATTGCCCATCTTTTTCATCTATAACATGACAACATTCATGTAAAAAACAATATGATAAAAGTCCTAGAGTATTCTCACCTATTCCAAAGTATAACAAAACACATGGTTTTCCATTTTCATCTTTTGAATTAACAACACATACAGTTTTATCCATTATTTCACCATAAGTTATAGTTTCAATATCTTCTATGTTTTTATTTTTACTTACAAAATCAATGTAATCTTTTCTACACATATGGTAAGTTCTAAGCGCAGAATTATTAACAGCATAGTATTTTTTAACAAGTGCATCAACAAACTCACCATCAAATAATCTTCCACTAGCAATTTCATTTTTAACAAATTCAATATGCTTAAAAATTTCCTTTTCACTAAAATTACTATAATCAATTTTTGGAACATCAAACCCTATTTTCTTTAAAAAACTATTTTGAAGTTCTACTAAAGTCATTAAAGGAATAGAAGAATTCACATTTGTTTGATATAAATCATTCATTAATTCACTATTAAATATATAGATACCACAAGATTCAAATAATTCTTCATCACATAAAAACAAATCAGTCTGTTCTTCAAGAGTCTTACTTGATATTTTATTTCTTATATATTCAGGAAAATTTTTAGAAGATTTAACAAATAAAATTCTTATCGCAGCTTTTTTAGTATCTTTGCAAAGCTTAATTTCACTCTCTAATTTACTTTCATAAGAACTAAAAGTTTTTTCATATTCACTATATTTTTCACTAAACTTTAAATATATTTGTAAAATCTTATCTACTTCTATTAAAACTTTAGAATAATCTTGACTCAACATAATTTCTTTATAATTATTTCTATTAATATCATTTCTATTTAATAAGAAGTTTATCATAATAATTTTACTGTTTAATAAATTATTTTTACTTAAAAATTCATCATCATCAAAATGCACAAGTAATAAATATAGTTTATCTATATCACCATTTTCAAATAGAAGGTTAATATTATTTTCAAGAATATTAATTATATTTCTATCAAGCTGATTATCTCTACTTAAATTTATCGAAGCAAAAAATTCACTTAAACATTCTAACTTTTTAAATGATTTTAATTCATCTATGTAATTTAATTCACCTTCAACATCAGTATAAAAACAAATTCTAGCACTATTTATCTTTTCGGCTATTATATCTCTATATTCTTCTCCTAAAACAGCAGAATAAGCATCAATAATATAAGGCAAGCACTCTTTAAAATTAAATATCATACAACCCCCTAGAAATTGTATGATATTATAACATTACTTATTATATAAATCAATTAAATGCTTTTATTTTCTGAGTCATCAGTTTTACTTTGACTATAATAACCAGTTGGTAAATTACCAGTAAGTCTATTAATCTCAAAATCTATAAAATAATTTTCAGGATTATTTTCATCAATAATTAAATCAACAGTTCCATCTTCATCTTTAGTTTTTCTGTCAAATCTTGGATCACCATATAACGTTACAGTTTTACCTGAAGATAAAGTATATTCTACAACTGGTCTTTTAATATTTTCTTTATTTATTGTTATTCCAGTATCTTCTAGATGATAATTTAAATTCTTTACAAGTTTACCTTTTTGGTTTAATTCATTAATTATCTTTAATCTTTTATCTACCTTTTTAACATTAATAGAAGAAAATATCATAAATACTACTGGAACTATCATAAAAAAATAAATCAATTTACTTCTTGATTTAGAATACTCAGTCATACATTTAGATGGATCATTTGATGAATAATATATAGTTATATTTTTTTCACCGGGTTTAGCACTAGATGAAGTGTTTGAAGGACATGAATATTCTCTTCCACTAACTAAATAATGATATATTGGTGAATACTTTGTATTCTGTTCATCATGAGATGTCTCTACAGTCATTCCAATAGAAGTAGTTCTTGAGTCTAATTGTTTTATAGTTTTATTTCTTGCCATTACAATAATCAAAAATATTCCTAAAAGTAAAATACCCACAAACATAAATAAATAATAAAATCCTAAACCTCTTTTAACATTCTTAGTATTTATATCATACATATTATTCACGCTCAATTCTAAAATAATTTTAACATATTTTAATTAATATATCATTCATCAATTTTGCGACTTTTTTAGAACTTTCTATTAAAAATTCTTCATAACTTACTACATTATTATTACCTGGTATATCAGATATACTTCTAATTACTAAAAATGGTACTTTACATAAATGACATACTTGAGCTACACTAGCTCCTTCCATTTCGACAGCTAAAGCATTAAATTTAAAATTTATTTTATTACTCATAGATTCTAGCGTACAGAATATATCACCAGAAGCAATATTTCCAACTTTAATATTTTTAACTTCTGAACTTTTTGCTAAATTCACTAAATATGAATCTGACTCAATATATACTCCAACATTAGGTATATATCCTTTTTCGTGATCAAATGCTGTAATATCAAAATCATGTTGTACTAATTTTTCACCTATTACTATATCTAAAACATTAAGTTCTTTACTAATTCCACCAGCTACACCAATATTAAACACATAATCAACATTCATTTTATCTATAAGTACCTGTGTAGTTCTAGCAGCATTTACTTTACCAACACCACATTCAACTAAAACACAAGTTACATTATTTATATTTCCTTCATAAAATTTTAAATCATAAATTTCATATTCACGTGTTATATCTAAATACTCCTTTAATGCATCCATTTCTTCTTTCATTGCAAATATTATTCCAACTTTTTTCATAAACAACCTCTTAAACTTTATTAATTATAGCACAAAAAAGGTATGCAAACTACATATGCATACCACTACCATTTCTTACTTCTTCATAAACTTCTAATAAAGAATCAGCTTTAGGAACAACACCTAACCTAACATCTTCATTAATTCTATTTATCAAATTATTAATTTCTTCGTCATTAAGTCCTCTAGAACGTAAAGAACTAATATATTTATCTAAAGCACTTTCACTCAAATTTATATAATTAGTTTTTTGTCTACAAGAATATCTCATTCTAGGAAGCACAATATTTATACTTTTATCATGTTGTTTTTGATTTTTAATTTTTTCATCTTGTTCATTTATTTCTAAATCAGATATTCCATTATAAAAATCATTAATGTCTTTTTCACTTTTTTCTACTAAAGTAGGTATTTTAACATATCCTCCACTTAATGGATAACTCATTTTACTTCTATTAGTAGGGTCATATATAAAATGCTTATTTTCACTATGAACAATTAAAAATGCATGATTTTCACTTCCAACATTACTCCATACCATTTCACAATCATATCCGAGTATCTGTAACATATTACTAGCTAAAGCAGACTTTTGAATACATTGTCCACCTCTACCTCTATATTTCTTTATAGAATGTATATCTCTTCCATTATTATGTTCTTCCATATATACTTGTACAACTTCTTTTGTACCACCAACAAAATACTTATCTAAAATATTTTGTATTAAAGAAACATCACTAGCAAAACTATTAGAAGGATTTTTACTTCTTTCAGAAACAAGTAATCTATAAATACTATCATCATCTAATGTAAACCCAACACCTTGCATAGAATATGGCTTAATAATAGCATTCTTACCAATAAATCCTTTACAAACTATCATTGGCTTTACTGCTTGTTTTACATCTTGTTGTAAAGTAATATTTTTGGCATTTCTTTCTAATTCTTCAATTCTTTTTATATAATCCATACTAATCACATTATAATTATAACATCATTTAACTAAATATTTTAGTACTTCTTCTATATTTTCTTCACTACTTGCTGTATAAGAATAATATATATCATTATTATTCCATTCAGCATAACTAACCCCTTCTAAATCATATAATTCAATTTTAATATCATTTATTGTAATAGATTTAGTTAATGTACCCCCAAACATACCACTATCTTTACTATTTCTTCCAATACTAAATACTGAACCATCAATATATAATATCCTACCTATTTTATCATTATCTTCTTCATATCCTTCACTAGTAGTCGAATATGCATATTTGCCACTTTCATCAATGACTAAATAACTATCAACTTTCTTTTCTAAAACAGGTACACTTAAACCAATAGTCTTTTCAATTTCACTTACTGACTTAACTTCATTAACTGGATTTGTAATTCTAACAAAATCTTTTTCTTGAAATAATTCTGCATTTTTATCTTCATTTCTTGTTAACATGATTACTCCAAATACAAAAGCACATGTACAAGCACATCCAGCAAATAAATATTTCATATTATTTTCAAAGAATTCTTTTTTTTCTTTCTTTTTAGCTAAATTCAATTTTTCTTCGGTATCAATATCAATAGCTCTATCAAGTAATTTATCATCAAGTTCATTCATTTCATCCAATAACTTATATTTTTTCAAGATTATACCCCTCACTTTCTAAATATTTTTTTAACTTTTTTCTTATTCTAAATAATTTTACATCAATGTAATTTTCACTCAAATTAAATCTTTTTGATAATGTTTTAGTTTCTTCAAATAAAAAGTATTTTCTAATAAATAATGTTTGACTAACAACATCTAAATCACTTATAAAATTATTTATATATTCCATCAATAATTTAGAATTAAATTCATCATCAACATTCTTATTATCACTTATCTCATAATCTAAATCATTTAAAGATATATTTTGTTTTTTATTTCTCTTACCTCGATGGTTAAATCTATATCTATCTATAGACAATTGTCTTATTATTTTACATAAAAATGGTTTTAAATAATCAGGTTTATATGGTGGAATTGTAGACCATACTTTTAAATAAGTATCATTCACACACTCTTCAGTATCAGAATTATTATTTAGTATTCCATATGCAATTTTTTTAATAAGTAAATCATATTTTTTAGTTAATTCTTTTAATCCATTTTCATCATGTTTAAATAACAATTCTATGATTTTCTCATCTTCCACTATATCACTTCCTTTGAGCACTCATTTACTTAAACGATAATTTATTTATTAAAATTACAACAAATATTATAACAATTAAAAAGAAGTATTTCTACTTCTTAGTTTTATCATTTATTTCTGTAGTGTTTTTCCAAATCATAATTAATACTAAACACCATTCATAAATAATTCTTAGTACTATATTACCTAATACTAAAGTGAATAAAAATGATATAAAACTCACACCTATCATATTAAATGAATAAAGAGTTATAAAAATAGCTAAGATTATATATGAAACTTTTAAAATAGGTTCAATTAACATTTCTTTGAAATTTAAAAATCTTTTTAACCAATTTAAAAATTTATTATCCATTTTCTTAGTATTTTTAACGAACAAGTAATATGCTAGAAAACCTCCTACTAAAGCAAGTATAAAAGCAATTATTGTCCAAACTGCACTCCCAGTAAAAGTTGGTCCCATAGTGTTTGAATCAAAATAATTTCCGTACATATATATTAACTCCTTTCATAAATATATATTATCACACAAACTAATTATTTACTATTTTTTTTTATAAAATTTGTACATTTTATAAAACAAGATATTTGATTATCATTTAGTTCTTTAGTTAAAACCATATTTTCTAATTCTTCTAATTTAAACCACTTTACCACAGATAATTCTTCTTCTTGAATTGTTATATCATTTAGATCAATATCAGCTGTAACATAATACATTTTATAACAATCAGTACCGTCACATCCTTCATTAAATAAAATGAAATTTTTATCACTAAAATCCAAACCTAATTCTTCTTTAATTTCTGTTATTATTCCTTCTAATGGAGTTTCTCCAGATTTTGGATGACCACCTGTTACACCCCAATCTCCACCTTTATTTATGGCTCTTTTTTGCATCAAAAATTCACCATTAGAATTTCTAATTACTGCCATAACTACCATAGGATAATATCCTTCTGGTATATTTTCTCCTTTATGATAAGTTAGACCTGTTAAATTACTATTCTTATCATATAAATCTCTTAATTCTCCCATAACTATAATTTTCCTTCCATAAAATCATAAAAAGCCATTCTTTTATAACTAAATCCTTTAGTTAATTCTTCTTCCATTAGCATATTAATTATAAGTCCATTATCACTAGTAGCAGAAAACACTGTATAGTTTTTACCATCAATATCATCATACTTTTTAATAAAACTAGTATTCTCATCATATAAAGGTGACATTCCATCTTCAACTTCCATACATTCATCCAAAATATCTGGACTAAAAGTTCTACTACATTTACCACAAAAACAAGTCAAACTATCATAGTTTCCTCTAACATAAGTATCAATTGAACTACAATAAGGACAAATAATAGGTTTAATCTTTTTAGACATATATCCTCCATAAATCAATTATATCATATTAATAAGCTTTCATAATTAAACTCTTTTCAAGTTCATCCATCCTATCAAATAAATTATTTAAAAAAGTTATTAAATATATATGAGGTCTTTTAATCACATTTTTAAAACTAAAATCAAAACCTTTACTTCTAAGAGATAACTTTATCATATTAGCTTCATCAATTAATATTGGTATAAAACATAATGAAATAGATATTATTAAAGTCAAATTATCTATATTAATATTAAATATTTTAAGTGGATAAAATAAATATTTAAAAGCAATCCTTATATTATTAGAATCAAAATAATTACCCATAATATATGTATAATCTATAGCTAAGAATAATC
>ERZ824600.4018-NODE-4018-length-13373-cov-6.437753_pt1 | contig 13373 bp, 8 predicted proteins | sample MGYA00519933_ERZ824600 | MGnify/ENA primary metagenome ERZ824600 (study PRJEB31778, sample SAMEA3449178) | human gut metagenome | biome: human gut; feature: human-associated habitat; material: faeces | place: United Kingdom | collected 2010/2012 ... | reverse complement strand
ACCTTCGTCATGCCGGCGATCATCATGGTCATCATCCAGCAGACGATGCTCATCGGCATCGGCATGATCGGCGGCACGTGGCGCGAGTTCGGGCTCTACCACAAGCTCTGCCCGGCGGGGCGGCGGCGCATGTCGACGCTGCCCATTGTCACGGGCCGGGCGCTGGTCTACGCTTCGGTCTATGTCGTGACGTGCGCCTACGTGCTGGGCGTCCACTACCGGCTCTTCAATTACCCGACCAACGGCTCGACCTGGACGCTCGTCCTGTTCCTCTCGGCCTACATGGCGGCCTGCCTCGCCCTCTCGATCGCCGTGTCGACGCTCTTCCGCTACCGCGAAAATTCGCTGCTGCTGCTCTTGTGGACCTCCATCCCGCTGCTGATGCTCAGCGGCGTGTCGTATCCCCGCGAGGGCATTCCCGACTGGCTCTACAACTTCGGGCAGATCTTCCCCAGCAGCCACGGCGTCAACGGATTCATCCGCATCCGCACGATGGGGGCGTCGCTGCAGGAGGTCTTCGCCGAGATCAAGGCGCTGTGCATCCTGACGGTCATTTACGGCGGGCTGGCCTGCATCGGCACCCACCTGGCCATCGACCGCGAGGAGCGGCGCCGCGAGCGCGAGGCGGCACGGAAAGGGTAGGAGAGCGGACTTTCTGCCGGACGGACTCTCCGGTCTCCGGCCGGCCCCCGACCGCCGCACAGCCCGAAGCGTTGCACCGCGACACGGCATCCTCCCCGGGGCGCGGCACAGCGATGCTGCATCCGCCGAAACCGCTCCGCAGCGGCAAAAGACGGACCGGTGTCGGGTATCGTTTCCCCGAAACCATCCGAAATTTCCCAAAGCATGAACGCAAAAAAAGAGGATGTCGGAATTCACCGACGTCCTCTTTTCGTCTCAAGACCGCTCGCGCTATCTCGGGCCGAAACCCGGGGGCGGGGGAGGCATCGCACCGGGACGGCGGCGCGGCTGCTCAACCCCGTCGTAATCCTGGATGTTGCGCGATCCCTTCTTGCCAAAGAGGCGCAGGTTGTAGGTGAACTGCACCATGTAGTAGCGGCCGATGACGCTGTTCATGGCGTTCTGCGTCCAGCCCGAACCCGTCGTGCGGACGAAGGCCCGGTTCTGGTTGAAGATATCGTTCACGCCGATCATCACCTCGCCGCGCTGGTTACGGAAGACCTTCTTGCCGATGTAGGCGTTGCAGAGCAGGTAGGAATCCTCGTAGTCGTTCGTGAAGCCCACGTACTGCGTGTAGGCGGCGCTTGCCGTGAAAGTGAAGCCCAGCGGGAAGACGATCTTCAGGTCGCCGCGCGCCGAGTGGTTGAAGTAGCGGTTTTTCGTGGCGGTGGCGCTCAACGAGTTGGTCGCCTCGTTGTAGGTGCCGTTCCACGAGAGGGTGAAGTCGACGTTCTCGGAGATGTTGCTGCCCAGCACGGCCCGGAAGTCGTAGCCCATGTTCTTGCTGTCGTTGCGGTCGCCGCCCGAGATCATCCCCGTGACGGGATCGACCACGCCGCCGAGCATGCTCGGCGTCTGCGTGTAGGTCACGCCTGCCATGACGTTGAAGTTGCTCTTGAGCCACCCGACGGGCAGTCCGTAGCTGATGTGCGTGCGCAGCTGGCGGTATCCGTCGAGGTTGACCTGGGTCGAGTAGTAGTTCGGCGTGTAGGTCTCGCCGCCGATCTCCATGGCGCCGGGCGACTGCACGAGGTGCGTGGCGTTGTAGTCCGAGGTGGCCTGCAGGGAGAACATCCACATGAAGGTGCGCCCCTTCTCGACATTCGAGTTGATGTAATGGAAGTTCACCCGGTGCGTGTAGGAGGGGTTCAGATCGGGATTGCCGTGCGAGATGTTCTGGGCGTCGGAGACGTCGAAGACGCTTTGCAGGGCCGTGATCGAGGGGTTGTCCGTATAGGAGGAGATGAACAGCCGCAGCGAGTTCTCGCTGTTGATGTTCAGCTGCCCCATCATGAAGTAGGTGAAGTTGTCGTAGGTGTGGCGGATCTGCTCGGACTCACCGCGCGTGACGCGGCCGTCGAGCGCCGAACGCTGGTAGTAGACGTTCGCCACGAAGGTATTGCGGTTTTTCGAGTAGCGGAAGCCCGGGCCCACGCGCTGCGTGGTGTAGTTGCTCTCGTAGGAGTTCGAGAGCATGGGATCGGGCGTCAGCCCCGCGATCGAGAAGTCGTCGCCGGTGACATACGACCGCGTATCGCGCTCCTGATGCTCGAAGTTCGCCCGGTACTGGAGGCTCACCTGCGCATATTTGGCCACGGGCTCCGTGTAGGTGAATTCGCCGCGCAGCGAATAGCTGCTCGACGGTGCCAGGTTACGCAGGTAGCGCAGCTCGGTGTAGGCCTCGGGGTCCCAGGCGCCCGTTTCGGGATCGAAGACGGGGCGGTCGGGCAGCGACCCCAGCTGGTTGGACCACGAATCCGACGTGTTCGAGCTGTTCGCATAGTTCACGTTGCCGTTGACGGTGATCGTGCGGCCGTCCTTGCCCAGTTTGGCCCGGTAGATGGCGAAGGTGCGCAGGTTGTAGCCGTCGCGCATGGCGTCGCTGAAGTTGTTCGTGCGGCTGTAGCCGCTCTCGCCGTACTGCCAGCCCAGCGTCGTGCTCAACGGGTCGTTGGACTGGTAGCTGAAGCTCGGCCGGACCATCAGGTTCTGGTTCTCGGAGATCTTCCACTCCAGACGGGCGTTGAAGCGGTGGTTGAAGGCCTTCGTGTCGGAGTAACCCGCCGTCGAGAGGGTGTCGATCGCCATGGGGGCCTCGTACCACTTGTCGGTCGTCGAACGGTTCGTCGTGCGGGTGTTGTTGAAGAAGTAGCTGCCCTGGAACGATACCTGGTCGCGTTTGCCCCACGTGTCGGAGTAGTTCACGCCGAGGGCGTTGACCGTCGCCACGCCGCTCTGGGGCCGCACCATGTACTGGCCCACGCCGTGGCGTCCGCCCGTGTTGCCCGACACGCTGAGGATGTCCTCGAAGGAGAAGTTCTGCTGGTTGACGTTGTTGAAGAGCCCGATGATCGAGATGCGGCTGTCGCGGTTGAAGATGTTGACGTTGCCACCCGCGATGTACTTGAAGCGGTCTTCGGTCCGGGTGTCGGCATCGTAGCCGAATCCGGCATAGAGCTTGCCGAACTGTCCCTGACGCATGTACTCGCGCGTCACGATGTTGATGGCCTTGTAGCCCTCGCCGTCGTCCATGCCCGAGAACTCGGCCGCGTCGCTCAACTTGTTGTAGACCTCGATCCGTTCGACGGCCTGTGCCGGCAGCGACTTGATGGCCGTGGTGACGTCATCGCCGAAGAACTCCTTGCCGTCGACGAAGACCTTCTTGATCTCTTCGCCCTGGGCCTCGACCGTACCGTCGGTCACCGTGATGCCCGGCATCTTTTCGAGCAGCCCCTCGACGTCGGCATCGTTCGTCACCTTGAAGGCTCCGGCGTTGTAGCTCACCGTGTCGCCGCGCTGCGACGTGCGCAGGGCCTTGACCTCCTTGACGACGGTTTCGATCTGCACGCCGGGCTTGAGCTCCAGCACGCCGAGGTTCTTCCGCGCCGAGTCCACCGTAAAGGCGAGGGTCAGCTCGTTGTAGCCCAGAAAGGCCACCGTCAGCGTGTAGCCTCCGTAGGCCAGCTGCGGAAGCGATACGACGCCCTTGTAGGCCGAGGTCACGTAGAGCTTCTTGTCGGGGTTCTTGTCGGGAATCACTGTTACCACGGCGCCGACCACGCTCTCCCGCGTATCGGCATCGATCACCGTCGCGGTAACGGCGCCCGTCTGTGCGAAGGCGGCGGCAGCGAAGAGCGTCAGCAGGGTTGTTAGCAGTATTCGTTTCATGGGAGATTGTTTGTGTCCGTCTTCTGTTATGCTTTCCTCTTTGTATATTTTTGCGCACGCGAAGATAGGATTTTCTGCGATTGCTTGTTCCCTTTTCGTGGTGAATCGGCAAAAAAAAGGTGTCAGTCGACCGGACCGACACCCTCGGCAGCAACAAGCCGCGAAACCTGACCTCACTCCTTTTCCTTAACGGGCCGCTGCTTGTCACATGCTTTTCTGCAATGTTTCCGGTCCGCCTTCGCCGGACAATCCTTCATGCAGGGCTTGCCGCCGCGCATGGCATGCGGACCGTGGCCCTCGCCCGGACGCGGACCCTGCATCTGCGCCCACTGCATGAACTGCTCGGTCGAGAGGATCTTCTTCATCTTCTCGGCTTCGGCGCTGCGGGCCGCACGCATCTGGTCGCGGTGCGCCTGCATCTGCTTGATCTGCTCGAGATTCACTTCGTAGACCTGCTTGGCCTGCGCATCGGTCAGGTTGAGCTGCTGCGTCATGCGCTCGGTCTGCCGCTGGGCGATCTGCTCGGCCGTAGGCGGGGTCTTGGGTACGGGAGCCTCCTGGGGCGTCTGTGCGATGACGCTCGTTCCGGCGATAAGGCAAAGGCCCATGAGGGCTGCAAAAATGCTCTTTTTCATCTCTGTGCAAAATTTAGTTGAACGGTTAAACATGTGGTCGTGTTTCCTGATGCAAAGGTAGCGCCAAAACAAAAAAACCGGAGCCGGGCTCCGGTTCAACCGTCCGAACGACGGGGTCAAACGCCTATTCGGCGGGGTGAACCGCCCGCATCCACGCCTTGAATTCGGGTACGCGGGCCTTGGAGATGACGATCCGCTCGGGCGTATCGACCGTCAGGTGCAGCGACAGGCGGCTGCCGAACCACACGACGATCTCCTTCACGGCGCGGCGTGCGACGATGAATTGCCGGTTGGCACGGAAGAAATCCTCCGCGGGCAGCAGCGCCTCGAGTGCCTCGAGGGTCTTGTCGAGCGGGTAGACCGCCCCGTCGTAGTCGCAGGCCGTCACCCGCTCGTTCGAGGTGTAGCAGTAGGCGATGCGGTCGCGGCCGAGCGGGATGATGCGGTCGCGCACGTGCACGAGGAAGACCTCCTCGCGCTGCCGCGCGGCCATCCTGCGCACGCGCGATCCGTAGTCGCTGCGTTCGCTGCTCGACAGGCGACGCAGCTTCTCGAGCGCCCGGACCACATCGGCCGCATTGAGCGGCTTGAGCAGGTAGTCGATGCTGTTGACCTTGAAGGCCTCGAGCGCATACTGGTCGTAGGCCGTCGTGAAGATGACCGGCGCGGTGATCTCCACGGCGCGGAAGATGCGGAACGAATCGCCGTCCGCAAGGTGGATGTCCATGAAGAGCAGGTCGGGCTGCGGATGCGTGCGCAGCCACTCGATGCTCTCCTCGACGCCCTCGAGCGTGGCGACGATCTCCACGGCGGGCGCCACCTCCCGCAGAATGGCCTGCAGGTTGCGCGCGGCAGCGGTTTCGTCTTCGATAATCAGGGCTTTCATGGTTGTGCGGGGTTGTGCAGCGGCATGCGCACGGTGAAGGTCCGACCGTCGTCGACGATCTCGATGTCGCGGCCCGTAATCAGGCGCCAGCGGTTGCGCAGGTTCTCAAGCCCGATGCCCGTCGAGGGCTCGGGTTCGAGCTTCGGCACCTTCGGGTTCGACACTTCGAGCCAGCCGTCGGCCGTGCGGATGGTGATGTGCAGGGGTTTGCTCTTGGTGATCGTATTGTGCTTGACGGCATTGCCCACGAGCGGCTGCAGCGACAGCGCCGGAAGGGTCCAGTCCCGGTATTTCTCCTCGACGTCGATGTCGAAGAAGAGCTTGTCGGCGTAGCGGATCTTGAACAGGTAGCCGTAGGCCTCGATGAACTTCAGCTCCTCGTCGAGGGTCATGAGCGTGCTCTGCCCGTTCTGGATGATGTAGCGGAACGTGTAGGAGAGCTGGTCGATATAGGTCAGCGCCTTCTCGTCCTGCCGTTCGCGCACGAGCATCGCCAGCGAGTTGAGCGAGTTGAAGAAGAAGTGGGGGTTGATCTGCCCGACGAGCATGTTGTAGCGCGTGGTGAGGTTCTCGTTCTTGAGCCGTTCGTTTTCGAGGACGATGGCCTGCCGCTGCGAGATGAGCACGTAGATGTGCGCATAGAGCATCGAGACCACGACGGCGAACGAACACTTGAGCAGCAGCATGTAGTCCAGCATCCGCCCGCTCATGAAGTTGAACTCGATGCGTCCCGAGTGCCAGTCGGTCACCGGAGCGATGAAGTAGAGGCCGACGGCGGCCAGCAGGGCCCAGACGCCGCAGCGCAGGAAGCGGTGCATCGAATAGTTGCGGCGTGCGGCCGTCAGGATCGTGAGGATGACGAACGAGACGACGACGTAATAGAACAGCTGGAGCAGCAGTTCGACCGTCTCCGAAGGGCGGTTGTAGAGCGCGCTGTAGTCGAACTCGTGGCCGTTGCGCATGCGGATGCCCATCATGACGGGATGGGCGCCCCGGCCGTGCCGCGGCACGCGGTCCGCAACGAGGCGGTCGCCCTGCTCGAGGCCGAGCCGGCGGATGCGCTGCTGCATGACGTAGACGCTGTCGCCGTCGGGGTAGACCAGGTAGCCGTGGCCGTCGGGGCTGACATGCAGCACCCCTTCGCGGAGGCACTCCACGACCCGCTCCTCGGGCATGTGCGTCCGCTCGCCCCCCTTCTGCTCGACAAAGAGCAGGATCAGGTACGAGAAGTTCACCACCAGGCTGATCGCCACGGCGACAAACAGGTTCAGCACCACATCGGAATATTTCGACGGCAGGCGCATCGCACGCTACTCCTCCTCGTTATACCACGATGCGTAGAGCATGTAGTCGTGGGCCGTGCGGCGGACGATCTCCTCGCGCTGCTCGGGCGTCACCTCCTTGACCTTGCGGGCCGGGACGCCGGCATAGACCGAGTTGGGTTCGAGCTGCGCGTTCGACAGCACGAGGGCGTTGGCCGCGATGATGCAGCCCGAGGGAACGTGGGCGTTGTCGAGTAGCGTGGCACCCATGCCGATCAGGCAGTTGTCCTCGATCACGGCGCCGTGGATCGTGGCGTTGTGCCCCACCGAGACGTCGTTGCCGATGATCGTCTGCGAGGGGTGCTTCGCCTTGTCGTAGATCGTGTGCAGGACGGCGCCGTCCTGGATGTTCGTGCGGTCGCCGATGACGATGCGGTTCACGTCGCCGCGCAGCACGGCGTTGTACCAGATCGAGCAGTCGCGGCCGATGGTCACGTCGCCCAGAATGACGGCCGTTTCGGCCAAAAAGGTGTTCTCACCGATCACGGGCTCGTGCCCGCGTACTTTTCTGATCAGAGCCATTTCGTTTATCTTTTTTTACAGTTTTACAGTATCTCCTCGACTTCGGTTTCGTATTCCGCCGCCGCACCGCCGCGCACCGCCGTGAAGGTGTGGCGTCCGCGCAGGCGCAGCAGACTGTCGGCCGACGCATGCCCCTTGAGCCGCGTGCCGTCCCACGTGACAACGACGTCGCCCGGCTGCAATCCTTCGGGGGCAATGCCTTCGTAAAGGCCCGTGACAATCCATCCCTCGCAGATATCCGTCCGGTCTATCAGCTTGATGCCGCCCGTTTCATACGGGAACGGGCTCCGGAATCCGGCCGCAGGGCGCAGATAGAGCGCCGGTGAGGCGAAGTCGATCACGACGTCGAAGCGTTCGAGCAGGCCGTTGCCGATCAGCCCCGCAAAATCCCGATCCGCGAGAAGGCCCGCTTCGTTTTCCGAGACCTCGACCGGCACAGCTGCGAGAGTGTATCCGCCCACGGCGACGGAGTCGGCACGACAGAGCCACGAGCGTCCGCGGCCGCCGATTCCGGCCGATACGGAGGAGTAGGGCGCCTTTTTCCCGGAGAACCGCTCCAGTCCGGCACGCCGGGCAACGGACGATCCGACGGTGACGGTACCCGGATAGCCCATGTCGAGCAGGAAACGGCCTTCGACCGCAAGCCCCTTTTCCGGATTGACCCGCACCGGCACAAAAATCCGGTACTCCTCTTTTTCGACTTCGCAACGGGTGAATCCGGCCGCCTGAAGCGTATCGGCCTTCACGGCACGCAGGTACCCTTTGCGGAGGTTGAACTCCACGCACAGAGAATCGAAGAACTGCTGGCCGAAAATCCCGTCGGCCCGCCGCCCCAGAATTCCCTTGAGGTCGATTTCGGGAACGACCTCACCGCCTTGCAGCCGCATCGAGTCGATCCGCAACGGCAACGACTCCAGGATGATGCGCATACGCGTGATGTCGATTCCGGCGCCGCCCCTCATGACACCGGAGACCATTTGCCGGGGTTTGTATCCCGAATTGGCCAGCCACAGCGAATCGAGGTAGAGCCCCGTCGCACCGGTGTCGAAGACGAGCCGGGCCGGTATCGTGTCACAAACCAGCGCATCGAAATACAGATGCCGGTCGTACACGAACGGCACGGCCCCCGCAGGCAACGGTTCCGGAGTTGCAGCGTCCGGTTGCCGGGTGGTACATCCGGCAAAAAGCAGAAGGGCGGCCGCCAGCAGGCCGAGAGTTTCTCTTCGTCGCATGGCTACTCTTCTGTTTTGGCCTGCTGCCAGAGCGCCTCCATCTCGTCGAGCGTCAGCTCGTGCAGCGTATGTCCCTCTTCGGCAGCGCGCTGCTCCATGTAGTTGAAGCGGCGGATGAACTTCTTGTTCGTGCGCTCCAATGCCGACTCGGGATCGACGCCGTAGAGGCGGCTGGCGTTGACCAGCGCGAAGAACAGGTCGCCGAACTCGGCTTCGAGCTCCTCCTTGCGGCCCGCCTTCATCTCGGCCTCGACCTCGGACAACTCCTCGCGGACCTTCTCCCAGACATCCTCCCGGCGCTGCCAGTCGAATCCCGCACCGGCGGCCTTCTCGCCCACGCGGTAGGCCTTGACCAGCGCCGGCAGCGACCGCGGTACGCCGCCCAGCGTGCCGCTCTTGCGGTTTTTCTTGCGCAGCTTGAGCTCTTCCCAGTTGGCCTTGACCTCGGCGGGCGTGTTGGCGTGGATGTCGCCGTAGACGTGCGGATGGCGGTAGATAAGTTTGTCGCACAGAGCGTTGGCCACGTCCGCAAAGTCGAACGCGCCCTGCTCCTCGCCGAGCTTCGAGTAAAAGACGACATGCAGCAGCAGGTCACCCAGCTCCTCGCGGATGCCCTCCATGTTGTGGTCCGTAATGGCGTCGGCCAGTTCGTAGGTCTCTTCGATGGTATTGCTGCGCAGCGAGTCGAAGGTCTGCTCGCGGTCCCACGGACACTCGCGGCGGAGGGTGTTCATCACCTCCAGCAGCCGTGCCATGGCTTTCAGGCGTTTGTCTTCCATAGTGCTGATAAATGTATCGCAAAGGTAGCATTTTCGCCGAAAAAAAGTACCTTTGCAAGGTACAAAATCCGATCATCGCCATGAAACACCGCCTTCTGTTTCTGCTTGCGGCCGTGCTACTGGGCACGCTGCCGGCCCACCCGCAGCCGACACCCGCGCATGCAGCCCCGCGCCCCGGACACTGCACCCTCACGCCGCAGATGTGGCTCTGCTGCGACCGTGCACTCCTGCCGCAGGCGGACTACCTGCGCCGCTACCTCGACCTGGCACCCGCCGACTGTAGCATGTCGGCCGACGAGGCCGTCGTCCTGCGCCTCGACCCGGCGCTCGCGGCGGAGGGCTACCGGCTGTCGGTCTCGCCGCAGCGCATCGAGATCGCGGGCGGCACGGCCGGAGGCGTCTTCTGCGGCATCCAGGCCCTGCTGCGGCTGCTGCCCGCAGAGGTTTACGCCGGGCAGTGCGAGCTGCCGGTCACGATCGCCTGCACCGAGATCGAGGATGCACCGCGCTACGCCTACCGGGGCATGATGCTCGACGTGGCACGCACGTGGATCGGACCCGATGCCGTCGAGCGTTATATCGACCTGTTGGCCTACCACAACATCAACAAGCTGCATCTGCACCTTACGGACGACGAGGGCTGGCGCATCGAAATCCGCTCGCACCCCGAGCTGACGGAGGTGGGCGGCTTCCGCGGCGGCGATTCGCCCGTAAGGGCCGTATATGGCAAGTGGAGTGAGAAATACGGCGGTTACTTCACGCAGGAGGATATGCGGCGTCTGATCGACTACGCCGCCGTGCGCAACATCGAGATCATCCCCGAGATCGACCTCCCGGGCCACAGCCGCAACATCGCCTCGGTGCATCCCGAGATCCGCTGCAACTACCCGCCCGACACGCTCTCGACGAACGGCTACGATTACCGCTCGGCGTGGTGTGTGGCGCGCGAGGAGAACTACGCGCTGCTGGAGGATATTTTGGGTGAAATCTGCGAACTCTTCCCGTCCGAATACATCCACGTGGGCGGCGACGAGGTCGACATGTCGCAGTGGGAGCGGTGCCCCGACTGCCGGGCGCTGATGGCAGAGCGGGGGATGGCTACGCCCCACGAGCTGGAGGACCTCTTCATGGAGCGCGTCACGGCGATCCTGCGCGCCCACGGCAAGCGCCCGGCCATCTGGAACGAGGCGGTGCGCACCGGGGAGTTTACGCGCGAGAGCCGCGTCTACGGCTGGGAGAACACGGCGGCATGCCTCGACGCCACGTCGAAGGGCTACCGGACGGTCGTCATGCCCGGACAGTATTTCTATTTCGACATGCGGCAGTCGCCCCACGAAGACGGGCACGACTGGGCGGCGATCTTCGACGCGCGCAAGGTCTACGGCTTCGATCCTGCGGCCCAGGGCTTCACGGCGGAGCAGCTGCGCCACGTCGAAGGGTTCGAGGGGACATTCTTCAGCGAGGCTTACGTGTCGCATGAGCCCGAGAAGCCCGACTACCTGGATTACATGTGTTTCCCGCGTATCTGCGCCCTCGCGCACGTGGCATGGGGCGGCCCCTCGGCAGGGTGGGATGCGTACTATCGCGAACTGGTCGGCCGCCACTACGACCGCATGACGGCCATGGGCATCCGCTTCCGGCTCTTTCCCCCGACGGTGACCTATGCCGGCGGCACATTCCGCGTCACGGCGGACGACGGCTCGGAGGTGTGGTATATCGAGGAGGGACAGCCCGGCGAACACCGCTATACGGGCCCGCTCGCGACCGCCCGGCCGCATCTGTACCGCTTCTTCACGCGCCGCGGCACGGGCCGCAGCCCCTATGTGGCCGACAAATCCTACTACCGGACCATCCGCCCGGCCGTCGAGATCACCACGTCGATGGGCGAGAGCTCGCAGTTCCCCTACACGAACGCCTCGACCTACCGCGGCCTGTCGCGCACGCGGCGGGCGTGCCGCCAGCAGGACTGGGTGCTCTACACCTTCCGCGAACCGGTCACCTGCCGCGAGATGTACCTCCAGACGGGTAACCGCCAGCTGCCGAAGACGATCCTCACGACGGGCTACGCCGAGGTATCCGGCGACGGCGTGCACTTCGAGCGGGCAGGCGAACTGGAGCAGGGGAGCATCACGCTGCACCCCGACCGTCCGGTGAAGGCTGTGCGCCTCGTCTCGACGTGCGACGACAACGGCACGCCCTACGTGACGATCCAGCCGCCGCAGATCAAGCCGGTGCTGTAAGCGGCCGCCGTGGAGACGGACCGCTCCCCGCTGCGAAGCCCCGGCGTGCCCGCCGTCCCCATTCCCGCCATCCACAAAAAAACTCCCGACCCTTTCCCGGGTCGGGAGTTTTTTCGTTGCCGCAAGGCGGTCGGCCGGACGTTGTCGCGAGAAGTGCCCGTCTGGCGCTACGAGCGCACCTGGGCGCCGCACTGCTGCTCGAACTGCCGCGTGAGGTTGGCCATCACGCGCTCGATGGTCTTGTCGTCGAGCGTGCGCGTCTTGTCCTCGAGAATGAAGCTCAGGGCATAGGACTTCTTGCCCGCGGGGAGCTTGTCGCCCTCGTAGACGTCGAAGAGCGAGACGTTCTTCAGCAGCTTGCGCTCCGTGGCGAGGGCCACGCTGCGCAGCGCCGCGAAGGTGACGTCGCGGTCGACGAGCAGCGCCAGGTCGCGCTTCACCTCGGGGAACTTCGAGAGCTCCTCGGCCGCAATGCGGTGCTTCTTCGTCGAGCGCACCAGTGCGTCGAAATTCATCTCGAGGTAGTAGACCTCCTGCTTGACGTCGGTCAGACGGCGAAGCTTGCCGCTGACGACACCGATCTGCAGCAGCTCCTTGCCGTTGAGCGACATCGTGAGCCCCTCGGCAAAGAGGTCGCTCTGCGTCGGCTCGCTCTTGAGCGCGTAGATGTCGATGCCGAAGCGGCGCAGCAGCTTCTCGGCCACGGCCCGCAGGGTGAAGAACGACGCCTTCGCAGGTTTCGTGTTCCACGACTGCGGCGTGGTGACGCCCGTCACGGCGATGGCGAGCCGGTACTCCTCGGAGTAGGCCGCAAGGTGATTCTCCTCCGTGCGCTTCGCCTCGTCGTAGAAGTAGCAGTTGCCGAACTCATAGAGCTTCAGGTCGCCGTTCTTGTGGTTGATGTTCAGACAGACGGCCTCCAGCATGTTGAACAGCAGCGTCTGCCGCATGACGTTCAGGTCGGCGCTCAACGGATTGAGGATGCGCACGCAGCGCTCGGGCGGGCAGGCGGCGAGACCTTCGTAGTAGGCCGCCTTCGTCAGCGAGTTGGACATAATCTCCGTGAAGCCGTTGTCGGTCAGGAAATCTGCCGCAAGGTTCATGAGCTTGCTGCGGTCGGGTTTCGGCGCGTAGGAGAGCGTCGAACGCACGCGCGACGGCACTTCGACGTTGTTGTATCCGTAGATGCGGAGAATATCCTCGATCAGGTCGGCCTCACGCTGCACGTCGACGCGGTAGGGCGGTACGGCAACGGTCAGACGGCCCTCCTGCTCGGAGAGGATCTTCACGTCGAGCGCCGCCAGGATCGTGCGCACGGTCTCCTGGGGAATCTCCTTGCCGATGAGCGCGTTGATGCGTGCGAACGAAATGTCGAAGACGAAATCGGCGGCCGGCACGGGGCAGATGTCCGTAATCTCGCTCGAGATGGAGCCGCCGGCCAGCTCCTTCATCAGCAGCGCGGCTCGCTTGGCGGCGTAGACCTGCAGGTTGGGGTCGATGCCGCGCTCGAAGCGGAACGACGAGTCGGTGTTCAGGCCGAAGCGCTTGGCCGTCTTGCGCACCCACACGGGGTTGAAGTAGGCGCTCTCGATGAAGACGTCGGTCGTCGTCTCGCTGATGCCCGAATCGAGGCCGCCGAAGACGCCGGCGATGCACATCGGGCGCTCGGCCGAGCAGATCATCAGGTCCTTGTCCGTGAGCTTGCGCTCCACGCCGTCGAGCGTCACGAAGGGCGTGCCCTCGGCGCAGGTGCGGACCACCACCTCGCGGCCCTCGATCTTTGCGGCGTCGAAGGCGTGCAGCGGCTGTCCGAGCTCGAAGAGCACGAAGTTGGTGATGTCGACCAGGTTGTTCTTGGGGTTGATGCCCGCGGCCCGCAGGCAGTTCTGCATCCACTCGGGCGAGGGG